>Ga0302246_1000673_pt1 | contig 28440 bp, 22 predicted proteins | sample AAG_UR_Trp_MG_FD_193533 | JGI IMG/M metagenome (GOLD analysis project Ga0302246, IMG submission 193533) | Enriched activated sludge microbial communities from anaerobic digester in WTTP, New Holstein, Wisconsin, United States - AAG_UR_Trp | ecosystem: Engineered > Bioreactor > Anaerobic >... | reverse complement strand
ACAAAAAAGACATTTGGACAAAACAAGACGGTAAGATCGTCAAGGTCGCCTTACCGCTTTATCCCGAGATGTCGTACATCGACAAGAACGGGAATGAATTGATCAAGATCGTCAACGGAGAAGCGGTATCGAAGGACAAACTGGTCAATGTGGCCAATCCCGCCAATACGACATACAAGAACGAAGATTACTTCGCAAAAGCCAAGATTTTAAACAAGGGTGAAGTGTATGTTTCCCGTGTTACGGGATGGTATGTCAACCGGTCGGATTTTGATAAGGGTAAGCGTTACACAGGAATCCTTCGGTTCAGCACACCCATTTTCGACCAAAGCGGTTTTGCGGGGGTTCTCGAATTCGCGTTGGACGTGAGACATCTGGCGGAATACACGGATCACATTCTTCCGACGCAACCGGAGCCGGTATACGAAGCAGATACGGCAACGGGAAATTACGCCTACATGGTTGACAATCAGGGTTTTGTCATCTCCCATCCCAGTGATTATCACATCGCAGGGCTGCGGGAAGACGGAACGCCGGTCGCTCCTCTGGAGTCTGCTACATCTGCGGAACTCGTCAAGAAGGGTGAGGAAGTTTTCAATATCGGTCTTCTCGGTTTCATGGACCCGAATCTCCCGCAGATAGTCAGTGACGTTTCCGCGGGTAAAATGGGCATGAAGACGTACAAGTTAGGCGGACGCGAGAAATTCGTCGCCTTCGCACCAATCAAGTTTGTGACCAAGGACTACCCGCTGCCGGGTGGTTTCGGATGGATCGGCATTGGAATCGACGTGGATGCCTACAACACCTTGGCGTTGCAGGCGGCACAGAATATCGAGAAGGAAGCCAAGTCCTGGACATCGACCATCATTCTGATCATGATCGCGTCCATGGTTCTCCTGTTCTTCATTCTCTTCCTGCTGTCGAGAGGAATTTCCCGCTCGATCGCTTCGGAAATTCCGGCTGGTTCGGAAGGTCCTGGTGATTATTACAGCGACGAAGATTAGGTAGAACGTTCAGTTACAACAAAAAGGCCGGAAGAAATTTCTTCCGGCCTTTTTTATTCCCGGCAATGGGTGTGGGTAATATGCCCTAATCCACCTTCCCCCCAAACAAAGGACGACGATACATCGCGGACGGAAACGATCCCCGGAAGGAGGGGATATGTTTCCATTTGATCACGAGAACTTTTCGGTTTATGGTCCGTTCGCCCTCACCGCATCCCCCATCGGCTCGCAACTTTACTCCGCACTTACCTCCCCCGCACTGGGTCACCCTCATGCAGTTGCGTTTCACTTCGTTCGCCGTAATCAACTTGCGGCGGGACTTCCACCCGCAAGAGTGCGCCCATGCTGGGCGCACCATAAAGAAAACCCGGAAGGTTTCCCTTCCGGGTTTTCGGCAATCCTTGTTTAATCTTTGTTTGGCGATCCCGTTTTTTACACTCTTCCCAGTTTTTTCTCCGTATCCAGAATCTCCGCTGTGGTTTTCAAAACCGTATCGGCGTTCAGAGAAATACTCGAAATCCCGTATTCCACCAGCAGCTTTGCCACCTCCGGGTAGTCACTCGGAGCCTGTCCGCAGATACCGATCTTCTTGCCGATTTTCCTGGCTTTGTTGATGGCCATCTTGATCAGTTCCTGAACGGCAGGATCCCGCTCGTCGAAGATGTGGGCCACCTCCGCCGAATCCCTGTCCAATCCCAGCGTCAACTGCGTCAGGTCATTAGAGCCGATGGAAAAGCCGTCGAAGATCTTGCCGAATTCCTCAAGAAGGATGACGTTACTGGGAATCTCGACCATCATGTATATTTCCAGTCCGTTCTCCCCCTGAACAAGTCCTCTGCCGGCCATCGTCTTAACAACCTTTTTGGCCTCCGTCAGGGTCCGGCAGAAGGGAATCATCAACTTCACGTTGGTCAGTCCCATGACATCCCGTACCCGCTTCATGGCATCGCACTCCATGGCGAAACCATCCCGGTAGCGGTCGTCATAGTACCGGGAAGCACCCCGGAAACCAATCATCGGGTTTTCCTCGACGGGCTCAAAGAAGGAACCCCCGACAAGATTGTAATACTCATTGCTCTTGAAATCGCTCATCCGGACAATGACATCGTTCGGATAAAAGGCCGCACCGATTTTGGACACACCCTGGGCAAGGCGGTCGATAAAGAACTCCCGGCGATCGGAGTACCCTCTCGTAATCCTTTCGACCTCCGCGCGGACTGCCGCGTCGGTCACCCGGTCGAATTGCACCAAGGCCATGGGGTGCACACTGATGAAATGGCTGATAATAAATTCAAGCCTGGCCAGACCGATCCCGTCGTTCGGAATGGAGGCCAGGGAGAAGGCATTCTCCGGATTTCCCACGTTCATCATGATCTTTGTCAGTGGACGCTTCAGGTTGGTCACATTGATCCTTTGGACGTCGTACTTGAGCATCCCTTCGTAAACCTTTCCCACTTCACCTTCCGCACAGGAAACGGTCACCTCTTTAACGTCACGCAACACTCCCGTGCCGTTCTCCGTGCCGACGATACAGGGAACGCCCAGTTCACGGCTGACGATCGCCGCATGGCAAGTCCGCCCGCCCCGGTTGGTTACAATGGCCGCGGCGATTTTCATAACCGGCTCCCAGTCAGGGTCCGTCATCTCCGTCACGAGGACCTCACCGGCCTTGAAGTCCTTAATTTCTTTCACCGACTCGATGATATGGACCGGTCCGGAACCTATTTTGGAGCCGACGCTGGTTCCAAGCAAGATGGGTGTTTTTTCTTCCCGCAGGATGTAATTTTCCAAAACGCTGCCGTCCTTCTGGGACTGCACGGTCTCCGGTCGGGCCTGGAGGATGAAAAGCTCATGGGTGAGCCCGTCCTTACCCCATTCAATATCCATGGGCTTGAAATATCCCGCCTTCTGGGAGTAGTGATCTTCGATAATGGCCGTCCACTGGGCCAGGCGGAGAATCTCGTCATCGGTCAGACAGAATTGGCTCCGATCCTCTTCCGGCACGGGAATAATCTCCGTTGCCTTCTCGCTGATGGGATTCGAATAGACCATCTTGATTTCCTTCGTCCCCAGCTTCTTCTGGACAACAGACCGGTAACCTTTTTTCAGGGTCGGCTTGAAAACATAGAATTCATCAGGGTTCACGATACCCTGTACAATGGTTTCCCCAAGGCCGTAGGACCCGGTGATCAGGATCGCCTCCTTGAAACCCGACTCGGTATCGATGGAAAAGATAACTCCGGACGCAGCCTGGTCGGAACGAACCATTTTCTGCACCCCGATGGATAGAGCAATCGTGAGGTGATCGAATCCCTTGTCCACCCGGTACGAAATCGCCCGATCCGTAAAAAGGGAAGCGAAACATTTTTTACATGCGTCGATCAGGGCCTCTTCGCCCCGGACGTTCAGAAACGTTTCCTGCTGACCGGCAAAACTCGCATCGGGCAGATCTTCCGCCGTGGCGGAACTCCGGACGGCCACATCCGTATTTTCCCCGTATTCTTCACAGAGGCGGGCATACCCTTTGAGTATGGCGGCATGGAGATCGTCGGGAAGCTTGGCGTTATAGATAAGAGCGCGGATCTGCTGTCCTTTTTCGCGAAGATTGTCCATATCGTGGGTGTTCAAGTCAGCGAGAATACGCTTGATTTCCGCACCAATCCCTGCGGATTCCAGCAGATAACGGTAGGCGGCGGCCGTGACGGCGTACCCGTCGGGAACGCTCACCCCCTTGGAGGTCAACTCCCTTCTCATTTCGCCCAGGGAAGCGTTTTTTCCGCCCACCTGGGGGATATCCTTTAACTCTATTTCATCAAACCACAAAATAAGCTGATCGTTCATCGTCAGTATCCTCCTAAGCTATTCGCCATCAATCCGATGGGCGATTTTGATGGGCCACGTCCTATCAGTTTTACCCCTTGAAGTCAATTGAAAAAATATCTTAAGTGATGACTTCAATTAGGATATTTCCCCTTCTTCTACAGCAGGTTAGAACTCCCACGGGAACGGCAGGTATACGGGCAGAGGACCGATAACTTCAACAACGGGACCATTTACCACGAGTTCCGGCCCTCCCGAATCAACACCGTTTTCCTCTCCACCTACCGCCCATGCGTAGAGCTTCTGCGCGTCTTTCAGAACCGGATCGAAAGACATTTCATAGACCCGTTTCTGCATCTCTTCATCAAAAACACCGACACAACCGTGGGAGGCCGGTTTACCGGGTAAATCACGGGCATGAATCCAGTAGGCGATATCATCGGCCCCGACGTAAAAGCGGATGGCATAATCCATGGGATACTTTGATGTGCCGTCTTCCGTATCGTAGAGGGAAGAAAAATGACTTCGGTCCCGGGCATCGACGCGAAACATCCCGGTGGGGGTTTCGTGTTTTTCCTTCCCCGTCGCCGCCGGCATGGAAAACTTCAGTTTCCCGTGTTCGTACGCCCCGAGCCATTGCTCCGTTATGTTCACCAGAATATACTTCCGATGCGGCTTCGCCTTTTCATACATTTGCGGCAGGGGGGTGTAGTTGACAATATCCGCCATGTTCACCGGCACCTTGATGGTCATCCCCGGATAAGCATGTCGCCGGTCAATCCGGTTGAACCTGGCCACATGCACCCATTTGTCGCCGAACAGGCGCTCCAGGTTTTCATCGGGCAGGATGAAATGGGGTCGCCAGGAGATATTTTTCAGGCTGGGATAGACGACGCGCCCCAAATCTTCCTGGGCCGGATCATCGGGCAAGGTTCCCGGAAGAGAAATGCTGAGGGGATTGAACACAACAATGAAGCAGATCAGGGTAACGGCTAGGATCAAACGGATGGATAGATGTAACATGGTTTTCTTTCAAGAGAAAATTTAGCCGTAGATATCATTTTCTTCTTCCGTACTCAACCGGTTTTTTTCGAACTTTTCCCTCCTTCGGCAAGAAAAATCCGGCCCCGGAAATCAAAAGGCGGAATCGGGTCGTCGACCCGATTCCGGATGTCAAAGAGTTGTTTCATTACCTCGTCGAAATAATCCGGGAGGTAACGGTTCCACAGCTTGATCGGGAGCTCCCCCAGTTCCACCCGACCGGATGAGGGAAAGGTGAAGAGGTATTCCATCAGGTATTCGATATTCTTTGCCAGATGCCCCCGATACTGCTTTCCCCGGCGCTGTTCGAGAATCCGGTCTTCATGGATGCAACGGCCGATTTCGCTTTCGAGGTTTTCCTGATAGTTGATGACGATGATCTCGAGGCAAACATCCGGTTCCCCGTCGAGGACGAAATCCCGGAACGCCACCTGCATTCGCTCTTCCGTGATCCCTCTGCGCCTCATCAATTGCAGGCGATGTCCAGCGAGCGACCCCATGCCGAGAATGCCTTCCCGAGACGGACGGAAGCTCACGATCAGGTTGGTCGCGTTGTAGCTGCCCTCATGACGTTCCTGCTCGATGACTTCGCAGTTATCCAGGGAGCGCAGACTCTCCAGCAATTGTTCATGGCCGTCGTCCTCCACGATGATCTTCAAGCCGGCAACGTCGTTGATCTTGAGAACAGACATATTTTCAAGGGGTTGATGAGCTGCCAGTTTTGCAATGACACGGTTCTCCGCTTCGAGAAATTCTTCGACCATCTCCTCCGGAGGGGTCACCAACTGGAGCCGGGGAACCCCCAACTGCCGGGCCCTCTCGTCCGCCAACGCATCCGCCTGCTTTTTTATGTTGCGAAAAATCTGGTCCGTAATCAGGCGGGCGCTCTTTTCCGCCAGGCGGCGGATCCGCTTGATCCGCGTTGAACCCACGAAAAATTCCCGCCCCGCTTCCCCCTTGAGAAACACCGTCCCCACGAAAGGCGTTTCCCGGTAATAACGGCCCGGATGGTCATGATATTGCCGAATCAATGCATCGATCCGCTCGTTTCGGTAAGGCGGATTAGAAACAATGAGGTCCTTCAATTCACCCTTCCGGGTAATGCGCTGGGAGGTCAGCCCCGATCCGTGAACCCTGGCAAAGAGCTCTTCCGCAAAGCCGGCCAAATAACGGGACACATATTCGTCGTTGAACAGGACAATCTCGGCAAGGCGATCCGCATCGCCAGGATGCGCTTCATTGTACATCCAACGGCGGATGATATCCCGCAGTTCGTCCCGGTGCAAATAGCTGATAATTTCGATCATATGTCCTCTCACGCATCGTCAGGAATCCCGGAGGAAACCGCCGGTAAGTTCAAACAACTATGATCAAGAGCGCCTTTTATGTCAATGGAGAAAAACAAAGTGATGCCAGAGAAATCGCTCTTGGGGCAACAAGGGTTACAATAGGCAATGCTTGCTAAACGGCAGCATAAACCCTGTTCCCGCGATCCGGCATTCTTCATCGCAGTCGGTGACGGAGTGGTAATGGTTTCGATTGAAGGGATCATTAGAAAATCATTGACATCTTCCCTGACGCGCTTTACTCTTTTATCGTTTAATGCCGGGTATACCCAGCATTCATTAAATAAAAACAAATCCGATCATCTTAAGAAAGTCCGTCCATGAGAAAGCAGCGAGCGCCCCGTGTTCTTCCGTGCGTAAAAAGGGAATAAGATGCAAGACCTCAAGTTGCGACAGACGGCTTTGCCACGGCTTAACTGCGCGCGGGGCAGAGGAATCGTCAGCAAACGCTTAGCTTAGCCCTAAGAGGCTACAGACTGCCGTGGCCGGGGCGATATGACCGGGCTCGCCGAATCGCCCATTGTAACGCACAGATTACACAGGGCCGTATCGAGGTGGCTGTATGCATGACCGGGAGACAAGTTGGGGACTGGCAGAACATCAGACATTCGATGTCCTGATTATGGGTGGCGGCATCAATGGCACCTGTCTTTTTGACCATCTGAACCGGCAAGGGTATAAAGTTCTCCTCGTCGACAGGAACGATTTCGCCTCCGGTACCAGCCAGGCATCGGGCATGATGGTTTGGGGTGGTCTTCTGTACTTAAGAAACCTCGATCTCCCCACGGTCTTTCGCCTATCCTGCGATCGGGACGCAATGATCAGAGAACTGAAAGGCCATATCTCACCGAAGCTGTATCGCTATATACCGTCCATCCAGGGCAATCTCAACCCTGAACTGGTCCGGGCCGCGCTCTCTTTTTACTGGATTATGAGTCTATTTCGCCGAAAACCGCCCCGTTGCGAAAAGTCTTTTGAAGAAACATGCCTGCTCAAACCAGGGGTCCACAGAGGATCTTTCTTATACGAGGAGGCGGTGCTGAACACCTCGGACTGCCGGTTCACTTTTGACTGGCTGACATTTACCCCGTCTACGCATAGTGTCGCGTTGAACTACTGTAGCGCAACGGGGGAGTACTCTCAGTCCGATCAAGGGTGGCACCTTGCCCTGAAAGACACACTGGGCTGCAGGGAAACATCGATTCGCGCAAAGTTGATTGTCAACTGTGCCGGGGTATGGACAGATCAGGTCAATGACCAATTCGGGATTGAGACACCTTTCAAACATGTCTTGAGCAAAGGTGTCTATATAGGCGTTAAGCGTCCCGCCGGTCACAATTCGCTCATGATTTTCGAAATGGGTGATCATGGCGACGTCCTCACCTTCGTTCCATGGGGACCGATTTCACTGTGGGGACCGACAGAAACATTCCCGAAGGACATTCATGACGGCATGACCGTCGCCGCAGAGGATATCCGGTTCCTGTTGGAACGTGCTAACGGACACCTGAAGCCGGGGTTTGACAAATCGCAGATCGTCTCCATGCGTTGCGGCATCCGGCCGCTGGCGGTAAAAAAGGACTTCACGCAGGCACATTACCCTTTGGATCTGTCACGAAGACAGCATGTCGTCCCCCATAACGATCTGCCCTGGGTATCGAGTTATGGCGGGAAGATCACAGGGTGCCGGGAGATGGCAAACAAAATCAGTCGAGTCGTCGCCCGAAAGGTCCGTCCCGCGTACAGGCCTGACGGTCTGCGAGAAGAAGATCCGCAGTGCAGCGTGGAGTGGATTTCCTGGCCCGGCATAGAAGAGAAGGTTCCATCGCCGGAGTGGTGTGCCCGACACGAATTGTGCTGTACCCTTGAAGATTATCTGCGCCGCCGGACCAATATTGCACAATGGGTTCCCAGGCAAGGCCTGGGGCGGAACAATGAACATCTGGAGTTACTTACCGATGCAGCCGCGCAAATTAGCGGCCATACACAAGCCAGAGCTCTGACAATGGTGCAGCAGTACAAAACGGACGTTGAGGAGGGGTTTGATCGCGTACTGGAGCGTGTCTAAGCAGGCAAAAGAAGGAGGAAACGTGAGCCGGAGAACAGATAACATACCAGCCATCCTGGGCGGCAGTCCGGCAGTGACGGCTAATGAAGCCGCAGCCAATCGATGGCCGATTCTTACGGGAGAGGATGAAGAGGCGGTTTTGAAGATTATCCGCCATGGTGACATATCTACCCATCCCGTCTACAGGAAGCTTGAAGACGATTACCGGAAATTTACCGGTCAACCCTACGCTTTGGCCCACTGCAACGGGACTGCCGCCCTTCTGGCCGCGTTCTTTTCCCTGGATCTGAAACCCGGGGATGAGGTCCTGGTGCCGTCGGCGACCTTCTGGGCATCGGTATTGCCTATGGTATGGCTCGGAGCTGTCCCCGTATTCTGTGAAAGCGAAGGGGAGCGTTTGGGACTCGATCCGGAGGACCTGGAGCGAAAGATAACATCACGGACACGGGCCATTGTGGTGGTTCATTTGTGGGGTATGCCGTCAAAGATGACCGAGATCCTCGCTTTTGCAGCCAGGCACGATCTGAAAGTGATAGAAGACGCTTCTCACGCACAGGGAGCCCTGTGGAGGGATCGTCCCTGCGGGACCCTGGGCGACATATCCGTTTTCAGCTTGCAGGGAGGAAAGCTGGCGCCGGCCGGCGAAGGAGGCATGTTTCTGTGCAAGAACTATGAATACTATGAAAAGGCTGTCTGTCTCGGCGATATTACCCGCATTATCGAGCTTGAAACACCGGCTCGCCGTTTTGCAGCAACCAGTTTCGGCATAAAAACACGCATTGCCCCCATGTCTGCAGCAATTGCCAGGATACAACTGAAGCATCTTGCAGAAAACAACCGCCGCCGCAACAAAAACCTTGAATACCTCTCCCGTGCTTTAGAGGAAATGGGCTTTCACACATTCCTTCCGCCTGACCACATCAGGCGCGTCTACTTCGAATTCCTGATCCGCACCGATGCCCCGAAAATAGGACTTTCCACCGATCTTTTGATTGAGTCCCTTCAGGCTGAAGGGTGTACCATCGGCATGCCTCGGTATCCGCTGCTGCATCAGCAGCCCTTCTTTACTGAAGGGCATTATCTAAAAATAGCAAGACCCGATACAAACCTTCCCGTTCGGACATACAAAGGAGATGAACTACCGAAAACGCTACAGATGAGTCATTCCATGTTGAAATTGCCTTCATTTCCCGTTGCCGATCAGGAAATCCTCGACCAATACATATTGGCCTTCAACAAAGTGTTGACCTGGGCCGATACGATCAAGAAGAGGAGAGGTTCATGATCCGGGCGAACAGCAATCCCGTATCGGCAGAGAGGGTGGCTGCCGGATCAAGGTGGATCTACCATCTCCTGAATTTTGCCTTTCATGGATTGCATATATCCGTTATCGCCTTTACCCTCTTCGGATGGGCGTTGAAAGAAACCCGGCTGGCAAATCTGATCCTTATCCTGCTGACCTTGGGCTCGTGGTACATTCTTGGGATATGGCTCGGGTATGGATACTGTCCCGTAACGGATTGGCATTGGAAAATCAGGCGAAGAATCGGGAATATTTACATTCCCGATTCGTACATTAAGTTGGTCCTCGACGGGATAAGTGGAAAAAACTTCAATCCCCATAAGATAAACAGGTTGACCCTCGTTGCCACCCTGGCATCGGGGACAATTTCGCTCCTCATGAATGTGCTGGATTGGATCTGAAGATATCCCCCGAATTTCCAAGATCTATCCCCAACGGAAGGCGATTATTGTCAAAGGAACTCCTTTCCCCTTGTTTTTCTTATTAAACAAAATTCCCACCACAAAAAACAACTAAAGTCTTTTATAAAATAACCGATAAGATTCCTACAAAGGACCGAATTTGTTCCTGTTCGCAAAAACATCGAAGGTATCGTTACCTTCTAAAACAGGTCAGTCAAATCAAAAACAAGCACGAGGGAAAAATCATACCCCATTTTTTTGCCGCGAAGGAAGTGGCGGATTACTTACGGTTGACGCGAACCACCATCATCAGCATAGCCGCAGGCTACACACATTTCAATAAAGGACAGCCGGGTCACGCTCTCTTCGGAGTAGATCCAAAAATCATAAAAAAGGAAAATGACTTATGAAAACGAATTTGAAAATGAAGATCCTCTCGTTTGTGTTTCTTTTTTTACTGCTCACTTTGGTCACCGGATTCTCGACAATATTGATCGTTAAAAGCAAGGTCATCACCACCGCCCATGAAAAACTCGCGGGGGATCTGGCCATGGGCAGGGCTCTCCTGAACGAAAAACATCCGGGCGCCTGGTCGATCAGGGAAGGTAAGCTGTTCAAGGGCGAAACCGAGATGAGCGGCAATTTCACCATCGTCGACACGATCGGAGAGCTAACCGGAGATACCGTAACCCTTTTCCAGGGCGACACCCGTGTGTCCACCAACGTGAAAAAGCCTTCGGGTGAACGGGCCGTGGGAACACAAGCCGCGCAGAACATCATCGATGCGACCCTCATCGGCGGTAAGCTCTATCGCGGCAAGGCCAATGTCGTCGGTACATGGAATCAGGCCGCGTATGAACCGATCAAAAGTGCCGAAGGCAAGATCATCGGAATGTTTTATGTCGGGGTGCCGAACACGCGTTACGATGAAATCAGCAGCAATATCACCGGTAAGATTATTATCATCAGCGTCATCGGATTGATGATCATGGGTGTCCTGAGCTTTTTTATCATCAAATCCATAACCGGTCCTCTGAACAGGGTCATTACCGGCCTGAGTGACGGGTCTGATCAGGTTGCATCCGCCTCCAATCAGGTATCGTCTTCCAGCCAGTCCCTGGCGGAAGGGACTTCTCAGCAGGCGGCCTCCCTGGAAGAAACGTCTTCGTCCCTTGAAGAAATGTCTTCCATGACCAAACAGAATGCCGAAAACGCCCAATTGGCCAGCGACATGATGACCAAGGAAGCCGCGCCGAATTTCCAGTTGATGGCACAACGGATGACCATTATGGAAAAGGCCATGCAGGCCTCGGTTACGGCGAGCGGCGAAACCGCAAAAGTCATCAAGACCATCGACGAAATCGCTTTCCAGACGAACCTTCTGGCATTGAACGCCGCCGTCGAAGCGGCACGGGCGGGCGAGGCCGGTGCCGGGTTTGCGGTTGTCGCGGATGAGGTGAGAAATCTGGCCATGCGGTCCACGGAAGCGGCCAAGAACACGCAGGATCTGATTTCGAATTCGACGGAGCGGATCAAAGAGGCGACATCCATCTACGGTCAGGTGTCCGAGGCGATGGACAAGAACAGTACGATCGCTCGGAAGGTCACAGAACTGATCGGAGAAATCGCCGCCGCCTCGCAGGAACAGGCCCATGGCATTGCCCAGGTGACCATTGCGGTCTCGGAGATGGACAAGGTGGTACAGTCGACAGCGGCCAACGCAGAGGAATCGGCCAGCGCTTCCGAAGAATTGAGCGCCCAGGCGGAACAGATGAAATCTTATGTGGAAGATCTCATTGCCGTCATCCGCGGCAGCAACGGTTCGGCCGCGTCCGGTTCCTCTCAATCCGAAGAAAGATACCAGAGGAGAACCTTCTCTTCCACGATGCCTGCGGGCAAATCCGGCAATGCCAAAGCCCTTCCGTTAATCACCGCCCGGAAGAGGTAAAAGCAAAGTCGTCAGATCCCGGCAGGAATGACCTTTTAACGGCAACAAATTCAAAGATTTTCAACAGCACCCCGGTCTGTGCGGGGAGGATGCATTATTCCCATTCCCCCATCCTCCCCGCATAACCCCATCCGCCTTGATTTCATCGGAGGAGAAGATTTACGACAACATTCTCCGCAGTGTGCTGCCTGTAATGTTTACTTGAGTTATTTTAAGAGCTATGTAAAATTACGAGCAAAATAGATGAAATGACTTGGCATCATCGAAAAACCATTCGGCAAGGAAGGAAACAAATATCACCCTTTAACAGAAAAAATCGCTCCACCCGGCTAAAAAAACCCATCAAACAGGAGGCCCCATGAGTAAAGATCCCCTTTTCGCCCCGATTCAGGGAGCCGATCACCGCGAAATCGGCGGCATCGAGCTTGATATCGTCCCGGCCGGTACCGGACGGGTTAAGCGCATGATCTACCCGCCCGGCTTCCGGTGGTCGACCCAAATGAAGCCCGTGGCAAAGACCGAACTCTGTATGCACGCCCATGTCGGCTTTTTGGCCCGGGGCCACATTCGCGTTCTCTTCAGCGACGGATGTACGGAGGATTATACCGCCCCGTGCGTCCTTGCCGTCCCACCCGGCCATGACACCTGGGTCGTGGGCGATGAGGCGTGCGTCTTTATCGAGTTCGACTTCGAGAAGGACACGGTCCGGCGTCTCGGCCTCCCCGAAGGACACCACCACAGCTGACCGGTGGCGGTACCACCAACAGGCAACGTGGGTAACAGACGATACATGGGAAAGTGTCTTCGCTTTCACCATCCAGATAAACAATAATCGCGGGAAGTGTCCATCTGTTAACCTCTTAAAGAACAGAAGTATTGCCGGCAGGGATTCTCTAAAAACCGGATGACCACCGATTCGTCGCTCTCGTTGAAGGCCGGTGCAGACCCACCAGGAATCGAATGGGGCTGCACCGGCCTTCCTATCAACCGACAAACCGCCGATGGTGATGGGCCGCCTCGTACTCATCCTCCGTATCGTACAGGGGCAAATACAGCCCCCGGCGCACCTCATCCGTAAACTGCCTTATCTGATCGATCGGCATATCGAGATGCCGCAACGCTTGAAAAGTCATTTCCAGACTCGCTTCGAATTCCGGTTGTACGATATGCCCGACCCCCTGATCATGCAAGGCGCCCATCTCCTCTATCCCTTGTGCCCGGGCAATAATGTGAAGGCCGGCGTTAATTTTTTTCGCCTGCTCGACAATTTCCCGGGCAATGACGCTTAAGGGGGTCGTGATCAGAAGCAGTCTGGCCTTGTCGATTTCCGCCGCCTTCAGAATCGTTTCCTTACTGGCGTCTCCGTAAAGGAGCGGGAAACCGTGGACCCGCAAATCGTCCACCCGCCTGGAATTCAACTCGATGACCACAAAGGGAATTTCCAGCTTTTGCAGAACATGGGCAATCGAGTTGCCGATCCTCCCTCCCCCGGCAATCACCAGATGATCGTGCAGACCTGTCTTGGGAAAATGAAGCGGCTCCAGCGGGACAGGTTTTCGCCAGCGGCACCAGACGGTGTAAAAGGGTGAGGTCAATCCCGAAACAAACGGCGTCAGGAGCATTGTCACGATGGTCATCGTCAACACCATGGAATAAAACTCCGAAGAGATGGATTGCGTGTTAAGACCGACCAGGCCTAAGACAAAGGAGAACTCCCCAACCTGGGAAAGGCCCAATCCCATGGCCAGGGGAATGACATTGCGATAGCGGAAGATTTTACTCAACGCGGCCAGGATCAACGCCTTCCCCAGCATGACCACCACAACCAGAAACAGGATTATGCCCAGGTGGTTCATCAGATACCCGGGATCCAGCAACATCCCAATCGACGTGAAGAACAGAAGACTGAAAATATCCCGCAAGGGGATGATATCGCTTAGAGCCTGGTAGGCGTAATCGGATTCACTGAGGAGCAAACCGGTTACGAAGGCCCCGAAGGCAAAGGAGAGACCGAACAGATAGGTTCCATAGCCGATCCCCAAGCCCAGGGCTGTAGTCGCCACTAAAAACAATTCCCGTGAGTTCCAATTGGCGATGAATCGCATCACCCAGGGAATAATCCGTACCCCTGCGATAATGACGATAACCAGGAAGATCGCGGCCTTCAGAACGGCCCATGCCAGGATATGCCAACCGCCGTCGGGGGCATTCAACTGGGGCAGGATGATCAGCATGGGGATAACCGCCAGGTCCTGAATGATCAGGACACCGATCATGACCCGGCTGGACAGGGTGCCAAGCATCCCTTGCTTTTCCAGGGTTTTGAGAATGACCATCGTACTGGACAGGGAAATCAGGGCACCGAACCAGACGGAGGTCACCCATTCCCAGCCCATCAACTGACCGATGCAGAAACCGTATGCCGTCGTCAAAACGATCTGAATGGGGGTCCCGATCAGGGCAATATTCCGGACCGGTTTCAATTCACGGAACGAAAATTCCAGTCCCAGGGCGAACAGCAGCAGGGCGACGCCGATTTCCGCCAGTTTCTCGATATTATGGACGTCGGCAATGCTGATCCCTCCGGTGTAAGGTCCGACAAAGACACCGGCAAGGATATAACCGATGATCAGGGGTTGTCGCAGGATTTGAGCGATTATCCCCCCCAACAGAGCGGCCGTCACGATGATGGCAATATCACCGGCAATACCCATAGAACAGTCAATCCTCACGAAAAAAAGGTTTTGATGTCGTCGATTTTTGTTTCTTAGCATATCTTCGGCCGGCCTGTCCTCATTATTTGTACATATATCGCCCATTGACTATCGGAAACAGGTTCTTGCCGTCACAAACGCTTGTTTCACCTGCCGACAAACCCGCAAAAAGGGAGTTCCCCCCGCGAAAGGGAATGAAGAGAAAGGGACTGATATTTTTGACTTTTTACGGGCAATGATCCGCTATGAGCCCATAAACATACGTTAATCTGAATCGATGAACGCAACAAAAAACAGAGAAAATTTTTTCTATTTTCCCGTTGACAAAGCATAATCCTCATGATAGATCGATCGGCAAACAATAGCCGTTTGCCGATGGTCATCATGAACAACGAAGAAGTCGAAAGAAAGATCCTCCTGATCCTGCGGATTCTCCACAATAGCGAAGAGGCGATGGGGGCCCGTCTCATTGCCAGGTTCATGGAAGAACACGGTGTTTTTCTCAGCGAAAGAACCGTGCGCTACCACCTCAAAGTCATGGATGAAAGGGGACTGACGAAACTCGTCGGCCGCCATGACGGGCGGGTTATCACGGAGATGGGCATCGATGAAATTTCCCATGCCCGGGTCAAGGACAAGGTCGGATTCGCCATTTCGCGGATTGAAAATCTGGCCTTCAGGACAACGCTCAACCTGGATACGCGGGAAGGGATGGTCCCCGTTAACGTGTCCTTCTTCAACGAAGAAACCTTCCATGACGCCCTGGAGGCCATGAATCAAGCCTTTCAGGCCCGGCTTTTCGTTAGTGATCGGGTCGCCGTCGCCCACGCCGGGGAACGCCCGGGGGGAATCTGTGTCCCACCGGGGAAAGTCGGTTTTGTAACCATCTGCAGTGTTGTGGTCAATGGCGTTCTTTTGAAGAACGGGATCCCCATGGATTCCAAATTCGGCGGCATCCTGCAGATCAGGGAAGGAAAACCCGTCCGGTTCACCGAATTGATCCACTATTCCGGAACTTCTATTGATCCGTCGGAAATTTTTATCCTGGGGAAAATGACCTCCGTCAACAAGGTCGCTTCTCAGGGAAAAGGTAACATGCTGGCTAATTTCCGGGAGGTGCCCGCGGCAAGTCGCGGACTGGTGGATAAAATACGTTCCCGCCTTCAGGAAGCGGGTATCGACGGAATTTTTTCCATCGGTGAGGTGAGCGAACCGGTCTGCCAGGTCCCCGTCGATCTGAACCGCGTGGGCATCATTCTGCTGGGAGGCCTGAACCCTGTGGCCTGCGCCCATGAACTCGGCATCGATGTCGATAACCAGGCCATGTCGACGGTCATGAGTTTCAAGGAGCTTCGTCCTTTTTCGGAAATCAAAAAAATTTAACAAGCATTACCAATTCATAAGCAGGGGAGGATTTAAGTATGGCTAAACAAAACGCGTATGTGGCAAGTGTTCTCGAAACCGTCAAAAAACGCAATGCCGGCGAACCGGAGTTTCTTCAGGCGGTCACCGAGGTGCTGGAGTCTCTGGTTCCGGTCGTGACGGCAAACAAAAAATATGAACAGCATTGCATCCTGGAGCGCATCGTAGAACCGGAACGGCAGTTCATTTTCCGCGTTCCGTGGCAGGACGATAAGGGAAACATCCAGGTAAATCGTGGTTTCCGCATCCAATTCAACAGCGCCATCGGGCCCTACAAGGGTGGCATCCGTCTCCATCCTTCCGTCAACATCGGCATTCTGAAATTTCTCGGTTTCGAACAGGTCTTCAAGAACTCCCTGACGACGCTCCCCATGGGCGGCGCCAAAGGCGGTTCCGATTTCGATCCCAAAGGCAAATCCGATAGCGAAGTCATGCGGTTCTGCCAGTCCTTCATGACGGAACTCCAGCGGTATATCGGCGCGAACACCGACGTGCCGGCCGGTGACATCGGCGTGGGCGCCCGCGAGATCGGTTTCATGTTCGGTCAGTACCGGCGCCTTCGCAACGAGTTCACCGGCGTTCTGACCGGGAAAGGGCTTAACTGGGGCGGGTCTCTGGTCCGTCCGGAGGCAACCGGTTATGGCGCGACGTATTTCGCCGAGGAAATGCTGAAGACCCGCGGCGACAGCCTGAAGGGGAAAATCGTGGTGGTTTCCGGTTCCGGAAACGTCGCCCAGTTCACGGTACAGAAGGTCAACCAATTGGGCGGGAAGGTGGTTTCCCTGTCGGATTCGAACGGCACGATCTACGATCCGAAAGGCATTGACGAAAAGAAGCTGGCCTTTGTCATGGAACTGAAAAACATCAAGCGCGGCCGTATCAAGGAATATGCCGACAAGTTCGGCTGCCAGTATAAGGCCGGGGAAAAACCCTGGAGCATCAAGTGCGATTGCGCGTTCCCGAGTGCCACGCAGAATGAAATCACCGGTGAAGACGCCAAAGTGCTTCTGGCCAACGGCTGTTATGTCATCAGCGAAGGAGCGAACATGCCCTCCATGCCCGATGCCATCGATCAGTATCTGGCGAAGAAAATCCTGTACGGCCCCGGTAAAGCGGCTAATGCGGGCGGCGTAGCGACATCCGGCCTCGAAATGAGCCAGAATTCTATGCGCCTGGCCTGGAGCCGCGAAGAAGTCGACCAGAAGCTGAAGGGGATCATGATCGCAATCCACAGCCAGTGTGTTGCCGCAGCGGACAAATACGGTTTCCCCGGTAATTACGTCATGGGGGCCAACATTGCCGGTTTCACGAAAGTCGCGGATGCCATGATCGATCAGGGCTTGATCTAAGTTTCTTCATCGATCCCGATAAAGAAAGCCCCCCGGAATACCTCGCCGGGGGGCTTTCTCTTTTGTCATGCCCTTGAGCCATCTGACGAAGGAGACTTGAGTCTTTGCTCTTCTGCCTTCGGTCTTCTTTCCGCGGCTTCCATTTTCTTCATCGTCACCAGCAAGGCCATGATCGCCGCCTGGGTCATCCCGGGAATTCTTTCCGCCTGACCGATTGTCGCCGGTTCAACTCTGGTCAGTTTCCCCTTCAGTTCGTTCGACAATCCGGAAACGGATCCGTAATCGAGCCCCGGAGGGATTTTAACGGCCTCCAGTTCCTTCATCCTCCGGACCGTATCGTATTGCCGCTTGATGTACCCTTCGTACTTGGCCTCGATTTCGATCTGGCGTTTGACCATGGAATCCTCGATTTCCTCCCACTCCGGAAAAACCTTCAGATCGTCATAGTCGATTTCCTCTCTTCGCAGGAGTTGAAAATGGCTGAGCGGATTCTTGATCGGAGCGGAACCCAGGGTTTCGAGGGTGCGGAAGACCTCTTCCGTCGGATGGATCTTTCTTTCCGAAAGCCTCCGGATTCCCTCATGGATTTTCGCGATCCGTTCCTGCAGCCTCTCGTAATGTTCCCGTCCGACCAGGCCCAGTTCAAAGCCCCGGCCCATCAGGCGGATCGTCGCGTTATCCTCCCTCAAAACCAGGCGGTACTCCGCCCGGGAGGTAAACATCCGGTAGGGTTCGTCAACCCCCCGGACAATCAGATCGTCCACCATGACTCCCATGTAGGCATCGCCCCGGTCCAGGATAAAGGGCGGGCGTCCCTGGACGGCCAGTGCCGCGTTGATCCCCGCCCACAGGCCTTGAGCCGCCGCCTCCTCATAACCGGAGGTCCCGTTTATCTGTCCCGCCAGGTAAAGGCTCGATATCCGCTTCGTTTCCAGGGTCTGCCGCAACTGGGTGGGCCGGATAAAATCATATTCAATGGCGTAGGCGGGCCGCATAATCTCGGCCTCTTCCAGTCCCGGCACGCTGTGAACGATCCGCTCCTGGAGTTCCAGGGGAAGGCTGTTTCCCAACCCCTTGGCGTACATCTCCTGCGTGTCGAGGCCCTCGTGTTCCAGAACCACGGGATGGGCCTGCTTATCGGTAAAACGCATGACCTTGTCCTCCAGGGAAGGACAGTACCGGGCGCCGATACCCCGGATCTGCCCCGAGTACAGAGGCGACAGGGCAATATTTTCCCGGATCAGTTCATGGGTCAATCCCGTCGTTGCACTGAAGTAAGAGGGCCTCCGATCTTCGCCCAGTTTATCCGTTGAAAAGGAAAAGGGTTCCGGATCGGGGTCGCTGTCCTGCCGGGTCATTCTCGAGAAATCGATCGTCGATGCCTTCAAGCGTGGCGGTGTCCCCGTTTTCAGGCGTCCCGTTTCCAAGCCGAGAGATTTCAGGGATTCGGCGAGACCGATGGCCGGAATCTCACCGGCGCGGCCTGCCGGAAAGCGGGAGGGGCCGATGTGGATCAGGCCGTTGAGAAACGTACCCGTCGTAACGACAACGGCCCTCGCCCCGTAGAAAAAACCCGTCTGGTCGCAGACGCCAACGACCCGACCATCTTCGGCAATCAGGCGATCCACCAGCCCCTGTCGTATATGAAGCCGTGCCTGCCCCTCGACGACCGCCTTCATGGCCAGCCGGTAGCGTTGCTTGTCACACTGGACACGGGTCGACTGGACGGCAGGTCCCTTGGAGGCATTGAGGCGGCGGAAATGGTTAGCCGTCAGGTCGGCCATTTTCCCCATCTCCCCCCCCAGGGCATCGACTTCCTTGACGAGCTGCCCTTTTGCCAGACCGCCGATGGCGGGGTTACAGGGCATGAGCGCGATGGCATCAAGAGAGATGTTGAACAAAAGAGTTTCGCACCCCATGCGCGCCGCCGCCAGGGCGGCCTCGCAGCCCGCATGCCCCGCACCGACGACGATGATATCGTAATGTGTTGAATCCGTCATTTCTTGACTACCGAACCTCTTGCAGGAATGCCGCTTATCTTATAGGATCACCGAAAAAAGACAACCGAAAAGAGAAACCCTTGGAGAAACCGGCCTTCTGGCATAACACGAAACGCTACTATGATCTCAAGAGCTACTGGCGTAACACATTCGGATGTACCGTCTACAAGCTCCAGATCGATGCCGGCTTTACCTGCCCGAACCGGGATGGAAGCATTGCTTACGGCGGCTGTATTTACTGTGACGGCCGCGGATCGAAGCTGCGGTTGCAGGGACCGCTGCCTACGGTATCACAACAGATTCAGGATGGGAAAAGCCACTACGAAAAAATCAGGGGGGCCGGGAAGTACATCGCCTATTTCCAGACCTTCACCAACACCTATGGACCGGTGAATCACCTGAAAACCATTTATAATGAGGCCCTTGCACATGAGGATGTCATCGGTCTGTCCGTCGGCACTCGCCCCGACTGCGTCCCCGACCCCGTCCTAGATCTTCTTCAGGATTATGCGAAACACCATCATGTCTGGATTGAATTCGGTCTTCAATCCATCCACGACCGCACTCTCCTCGCCCTGAACCGTGGGCACACGGCGGAACAGTTTCTGGATGCCGTCCGGCGCACCGCCGGCCGGGGGATCCATATCTGCGTTCACATCATTGCGGGCCTGCCCGGCGAAACCCATCACGATGTTCTGACCACGGCCCGGAGCCTGGCCGAGCTCCCGATCCAGGGCATCAAAATCCATTCCCTCCTCGCCCTTCGGGGAACGGCAATGGGGCAAGACTACGAACAGGGCCGTTTATCGCTGATATCCAGGGAGGATTACATCGACACCGTTTGCGATATTCTCGAAATCCTTTCCCCCGAGATCATTATCCAACGCCTCACCGCCGACGGCTATCGTGATATCTTCCTGGGCCCCTCGTGGGCGACCAACAAACTCGACGTTTTAAACGGCATCGACCACGAACTGGCACGCCGGGATACATATCAGGGAAGCCGCTTCGATTCGGGCACGGCGGTCGAAAAAATCCGATAATTTGCCATTGACAAATTCCCATCAGGCATGGTAGCTGGATTTCCTTCAAGTTTCCGGCATTTAAGAGCATATGCGTTTTTTGAACGCATCATGACGAACTGACGGATATTTTTGACTAAAAAACACGAAGAAAGGTATGCCCCATGAAACTTCATCAACGTTTTCTTCTCGTTTTTCCTTTGGCCTGTATGATCCTTTTCTCCGCCGGCATGGCCATGGGCAGGGACGATGGTGCGGCTACCGCTCCCGCTTGCAACAGGATCTTTTCGGAATCGGCCTTCATCACGGGATTCGGTTCCGATTCCATCCCTGAAGGGGATTACCAGACAGTCCTGCTTATCTGGCATCTGGGCATCAACCTGGATCGTGTCCTCCCCGTCCTGAAATCCCACAAAGGCAAGCTGACCTTTTTCCTCGAACCGCAATTCAATCCCGTCGTCAACCCCGAGGAAGACTACGAGTTCGGCGTGGGACTCGGTTTCCAATACCAATATCCGATTATGGAGAAAATGTCGTTATATGCTCTGGGCAGCGTGGGACCCCATTATATTTCCGTCGTTACGGATGACCAGGCCAACGGCTTTGTCTTCGCGGACACAGTGGGCGCAGGTCTTTACTTTCACCTGACCGAGAGGTCCGCCATCAATGTGGGATACCGGTTCCGCCATCTGTCCAACGCCGATACCGTAAAGCCGAACACCGGCATTGATTCGCACTTCGGGTTGATCGGCTACTCGGTTTTCTTTAACTGAAACGGGGAATAAAAAACGTGGCCATCAGCAGGGAATTGCTCGAGCTTCTGGTTTGCCCGAAATGCAAGGGGAAGGTGTATCTCAGTGAGAGGGGTGATGGCTTGATCTGCGACGTTTGCAAGCTGCTCTACGAAATCCGGGACGGAATCCCGGTCATGCTGATCGGCGAAGCAAAGAAACTACCCTGATATCACGGAAGAAATTGCGATTCACCGTTTCCATAAGCCCCGAAGGGAAGCATCCCGTTTTACAACCGCATTAACCGCCTTCTCCAACTGTTCGGGATCAATGTTGAATGTAAACGGATTCCGGGAGATTATAGGAGCTCTCCTTTACTCCGGCACGCTGCGTCCAGAGTATTGCTGAGGAGCATGGCAATTGTCATGGGCCCGACGCCCCCGGGTACGGGGGTGATAAACGAACTCCGGGCCGACGCTTCCGAAAAAGCCACATCGCCGACCAGACGGCCGTCGTCCAGACGGTTGATTCCCACATCAATGACAACCGCTCCTTCCCGTACCATATCCCCCCGGATCATTTCGGCCTTTCCCGCGGCCGCGATGAGGATGTCCGCCCGGCGAGTCACCTCCGTCAGCGCTTTCGTTTTCGTGTGGCAGACCGTCACCGTCGCATTCCGGGCCAGAAGCATCAGAAAAAGGGGTTTTCCGACGATGTTGCTCCGTCCCACGATGACCGCTTCCTTCCCTTCAATGGGAATCCCCGACCGATCGAGCAGTTCCATGATTCCCTTCGGGGTGCAGGCCATGTGGCAGGGCTGCCCCGTCAGCAGGCGACCGATATTGACGGGGTGGAATCCATCGACATCCTTCGCCGGATCGATCGCCTCGATGATATGGGCGGGATTGATGTGACCGGGCAGAGGCAACTGGACAAGAATACCGTGAATTTCGGGATCGCGGTTGAGTTCATCGATCATAGCCAGAACGGTCCTTTCGTCCGTTTCCGCGGGCAGCTTGTATTCTCTCGAATAAAACCCCACCTCTTTGCAGGCATTTTCCTTGCGTTTCACGTAGATCTTGGACGCCGGATCGTCTCCTACGAGCATGACGGCCAGACCCGGTACGATGCCCGCATTCCTTTTTAACTGTTCGGTTTTTTCTTTGATTTCGTTTCGAATTGCCTGGGATATTTTATTGCCGTCGATGATGTTAGCCATGAAATGACCTCCCCAATATGTGGATGTCCGGGAAATGGAAACATTTTCATCCCCTTCCCGGAACCTGGTATGGGCTTATAGCGGAAAAGAGATAACCAGACAAGAGAAAAGCGGATTAACCCGGGACGGAAAAAGGAGGTTTCCATTTTATTTATTGATAAATATTGCCGTCTTGTGCTAAGAGGAGCCCAAACTAAAAAGGCGGTCCGTCATCATGGATTTGGGAAGTATGCTCGAGGCGAGCAGGGAACGGTTCGGTTCCAATATTGCGATCATCTACGAAGGAAAGCACTACACCTACGAGGAACTGGACAACGCCGTAAACGCCCTGGCAAACTACTTTCTCACCTCAGGCATCACGAAGGGGGACAAGGTCGTTCTGATGCTTCCCAATTGTCCGGAGTTTGTGATCACCTACTTCGCCGCCGCGAAAATCGGGGCGGTCGCCGTGACCCTGAACATCATGTCGACTTCCCATGAACTGCTGCACCTCCTCAACGACTGCGATGCCAGATGTTTTATCACGGAAGAAATTCTGACCGGGAAATTTGAAGCCATCCGGGACCGGCTTTCCCTGCACCCGGAATTGATTTCGACGAAAGGTCCCGAAAAGGAATGTCTCTTCTGGAGTATCGTTGAGAAGGGCAGTCGCACCCTTGAAAGACAGGAAATGGCCCCGGACGACCCGGCGGTCATGATCTATACGGCAGGCTTGACGGGAAAACCCCTCGGCGCGGTCCTCACCCATCAAAATCTCCTGAGTCAATCCACCCTGGTCCGGGATCTCTACCAATCGACGGAAAAAGATCGCAGCCTGGCCGTCATCCCCCTGTTCCACTCCTTCGGTGCCGCCGTGAACATGCTTGCGGCACTCCGCATCGGGGCGGGAATCGTCCTGATGGACCGGTTCAGTGTCGAGGCGATCTTAAAGAGCATCGAACAGGACAAAGTGACCTATATCGCCGCCGTGCCCCGCCTCTTTCTGGGAATGGCCCTGAGTCCCGACATTGCCGACTACGATGTCAGTTCACTCAGTTTCTGTATAACCGGCGGCGCCGCCATGCCGCCCGAATATATTCCCGTTTTTGAACAGAAATTCCCCGTCATCCTGCGGGAAGGCTACGGCCTGACGGAAGCGTCTCCCGTCTGCGCCTGCCACCGCAGAGGTGAAGCCCACAAACCGGGCTCGATCGGAGTCCCCATTCCGGGCGCGGAAGTGAAAATTATCGATGAAAGCGGTAACGAAGTCCCCAGGAACACGGTCGGCGAAGTTATCGTCAGGGGCGACAACGTCATGAAAGGCTATTATAAGGATGAGGCCTCGACTGCCCAGGTCCTCCGCAATGGATGGCTTTATACCGGAGATCTGGGAAAGATGGATGAAGACGGTTTCATTTTCCTGACGGGGCGCAAGAAGCGCATGGTCATTACCAGCGGATACAACGTTTATCCCCGGGAGGTGGAAATGGTCCTTGAGCTCCATCCCGCCGTTCTGAAGGCCAGGGTCATCGGCAAACAGGACCTGATGCGGGGTGAGGTGGTTAAGGCCCTGGTCGTCAAGAACCCGGGAGACGCCTCCGATGAAAAGACCATTATGAAGCACTGCCGTGCCTACCTGGCCTCCTACAAGCTTCCCCGGGAGTTGGAGTTCGTCGCGGAAATCGCGGACTAGGATGTGGAGAATCGGATATTTCCGACTAAATGAAAACCGTTGTCGTTAAACGTAAATACTAAAACGGATATTTTGAAAGGAGAAGGGATATGAAAGAAGTCGTTATTGTAAGTGGAGCAAGAACAGCCGTCGGCAGTTTCGGCGCGTCGCTGAAAGGGGTTCGCACCGTCGATCTGGGCGCCCTGGTCATCAAAGAAGCCATCAAGAGAGCCGGTCTGCGGCCTTCTGTCAATGATTTCATCAATTCATGCCGCCCCGACGTCTTCGCCGGTGTCAACATGACGGACATCAACAAGAAGTACTATCATTACGATTCCTCGCTGAAGCCCGTATACTTCGACGAGTGCATCATGGGAAACGTTCTTCAGGGCGGGCAGGGCCAGAATACGGCCCGGCAGGCTTCCATCTATGCCGGTCTTCCCGAAGAGACGAATGCCTTTACGGTCAACAAGATCTGTGCTTCCGGTCTGAAGGCGATCACCCTGGCGGCCCAGTCCATCATGGCGGGCCTGGCGGATGCGGTTGTTGCGGGCGGCATGGAAAACATGAGCAACGCGCCCTATCTCATTCCCGATGCCCGCTGGGGATACCGGATGAACATGCCCTACGGCAAGATCGCCGACTTGATGGTCTTGGACGGCCTCTATGAGATCTTCAACGACTATCATATGGGCATGACGGCGGAAAACATCGCCACCCAGTACGGCATCTCCCGCCAGGAGCAGGACGAAATGGCCCTCCTCAGCCATCAGCGCGCCCGGGCCGCCATTGCGTCAGGTGCTGTAAAGGATGAGATTGTCCCGGTCGTCATTCCTTCGAAGAAGGGCGACACGATCTTTGAGGTAGACGAGAGACCGATGGACACCAGCCTCGAGAAGATGGCCAAGATTGCTCCGGCCTTCAGTAAGACCGGTACCGTCACGGCCGGCAATGCCTCCGGTATCAATGATGCCGCCGCCGCGGTCGTTGTCATGAGCGCAGAAAAGGCCAAAGAACTGGGTCTGAAACCCCTCGCGAAAATCAAGGGATTTGCCACCGGCGGTGTCGATCCGGCATACATGGGTCTCGGTCCCATCCCGGCAACACGCAAGGTGTTCAAGCAGCTCGGCTTGACGATAAAAGACATGGACATCATTGAGCTCAATGAGGCCTTTGCCGTCCAGGCCATTGCCTGCATCCGCGAGTTGGGCATCGACATGTCCAAGTGCAACTTAAACGGCAGCGGAATCTCCATCGGCCATCCCATCGGCTGCACCGGCGCCCGGATCACTTACAGCCTGGCCATGCAGATGCAGAAGAGCAACGCCAATCTCGGTTTGGCCACGCTGTGTATCGGCGGTGGACAGGGTATGGCGATCGTTCTGGAAAAAGCGTAATTTTCGTGTAATTTCGTAATCCAGTCTTCTGTAGTCAACGTTAATAAAGTATCTCACGCCCCGTGATATCACCGAGGGGCGTGAGATTTCTTTCTTCCCGAGCAAAAAATTCAAGGAGTATTTCTATGGAATACAAGAATATCTTATTTTCTGTTGAAGAAGGGATCGCCACGATTGCCTTCAACAGGCCCAAGGCCATGAACGCCATGAACGGCGAGACCATGGAAGAACTATACGATGCGGCACTGGTCTGCAAAAGAGACAGTGCCGTCAAAGCACTCATCCTGACCGGTGCGGGCGAAAAGGCCTTTGTCGCCGGTGCGGATATCGCCCAGATGCAGAACATGAAGCCCGCCGATATCCTGTCCTTCATGGAACTGGGCCATGAAACGATGCGTCTGATTGAAACCATGCCGAAACCCTCCATCGCGGCCGTCAACGGGTATGCCCTGGGCGGGGGAACAGAAATCACCATGGCCTGCGACATGCGGTTTGCCTCCGAGAAGGCCGTCTTCGGTCAGCCCGAAATTCTGCTGGGTATCATTCCCGGCTGGGGCGGAACCCAGCGTCTGGCGAGACTCGTCGGCATGGGCCGGGCGAAAGAACTCATCTTGAGCGGCGAACAGATCAACGCCCAGCGAGCATTCGATATCGGGTTGGTGAATCGTGTATACCCGCCGGAAATGCTCATGGATGAAACCCGCAAGTTCGCCAGGAAACTGGCCGCCCTCTCCGGTTTCGCCACGAAAATGGCAAAGCACGCCATCAACTATGGCTATGACATCGCCATCGACAACGCCAACCGGCTGGAGATGCAGTGTATCGCCCAGTGTTTCAGCACGGACGACCAGAAGGAAGGGATGTCCGCTTTTCTGGGTAAGAGAAAACCTGCCTTTACGGGCCGTTAGATCAGAGGAAGAGGCGTCTTATGGAACCGGACTTGATTGACAGGCTGATTGTCAAAAACGAATCGAAAATCGTCTACCTGATTATGGATGGACTAGGCGGGCTGCCTCAGGAAGAAGGGGGGCGAACAGAACTGGAAACGGCGCGTAAACCCCATCTGGACGGCCTGGCCAGGAGATCCGTCTGCGGCCTTCTTGATCCGATCGGTTACGGCATCACGCCGGGAAGCGGGCCGGCCCATTTTTCCCTCTTCGGTTACGATCCCGTCAAAACCAACGTCGGCAGGGGACTCCTGTCCGCTGCCGGGGTGGATTTTCCGATCACGGAAAGGGATCTTTTCATGCGGGTCAATTTCGCCACCATCGATCAGGAAGGCAGGATCACCGATCGCCGGGCCGGACGGATCGATACGGAGGAAAACCGCCGCATCTGCCAAAAGCTCAAGAGTAAAGTAAAACTCCCGACCGGCATCGAAGTCTTTTTCGAGACGGAAAAGGAGCATCGGGCTCTTTTTGTTCTCCGGGGAGAGGATCTCCGGGAAGAAATCGGCGAAACGGACCCCCAGAAAACACGGGAATTCCCCCATATGCCCGCCGCCCTGATTCCGGAGGCAACGGCATCGGCCGAGCTTATCCGTTCCCTCATGGATCAATGCAAGGCGATCCTGGCCGACGAGGAAAAGGCCAACATGGTCCTGTTCCGGGGTTATTCGCGGTTTCACCGCTTTCCCAGCATGGCGGAGCGTTTCGGGCTCAATGCCCTGGCCATCGCCAGCTACCCCATGTACCGGGGTATCGCGCGATTGCTGGGAATGACGGTCGCTCCTCCGACGGCGACCATTGAAGAGGAAATTCAAACCCTGGAAAAGTATTACAAGGATTACGATTTCTTCTTCATCCATGTCAAGCCGACGGACTCCCGGGGCGAAGACGGCAACTTCGAGGCGAAGTTCAAGGTTATCGAAGAGGTGGACACCTTTATTCCCAGAATCACGGCTCTGGACCCGGACGTTCTGGTCGTGACAGGGGATCATTCGACACCGGCGGCATTAGCCGGTCACAGCTGGCATCCCGTACCGGCGATTCTGTCCGCGAAGACCTGCCGGCCCGACGGGGTCGCCCGCTTCGGCGAAAGAGACTGTGTTGCCGGCGGCCTGGGAAGGATGCCCATGGTCTACCTGATGGGATTGGCCCTGGCTCATGCCAAGCGCCTGGAGAAGTTCGGCGCATAACATTTCCGGCCCCCCCCGGATAAGCAAACCATGCAGGTAGCGGAAATTACCGGTATGGCGCCCTTATATTTGGACTGTCTAAACTTTCGGGGACCGATTCGAAATCTGTCCCCGAAAGTTTCATCAGATTCTTTTCAACTTGGTTTATAATTACCATTAAGTATCCTGCCCCCCTGAATTGCCAATTACCGGATTTTATTAATAATCCCTTCCATATCACAGCAGCCATTTCCAGACCGGCATAACACGGATCCGTGCACCTTCAAAGGTCAGTTCCTTCTCTTCATCATGAGTCAGGATAAGCCCCTGCTCAATCGCCAGGGCGTGCATGGCCTCCCCAAGTCCCCTTAATTCGCGCGATTCATTCCTTGGCGTGAGTTCCCAGCAAACCTGAATGGCCATGGTGGGCTTTGTTCCTTCTTTTATGATGAAATCGCATTCCCGCCGGCCTTTGTAATAGAAACATTCCTTTTTCCGCCTGAACATTTCGATGGCGACCATATTTTCCAACAATTTCCCCCGATTTTCGGAAAATCCCGTCGATATAAGGGAAAAACCCGTATCCAGAAGATATATCTTTTTGGGATTCATGAGCCGCTGACGTGGGGAATAACTGAACTTGTCATGGGCAACGATGAAAAAGCTCTCCCTCAAGTATCCAAGATAATTGGAGATGGTTTGCTTACTGCCCGGAAGTTGATGGCGTTTCAACTCTCTTTCGAGCATGGAGATGGAAAACAGATCCGAAGAAATGTCCAGGCTATAGCGCATGACGGCTTCTAAAACGGTTTTCGCTTTTATATTATAGCGTTCCAGAATATCCCTGTAATAAATCGTCCGATAATAGCTTTGCAGGAGCTCCCGTTT
>Ga0302246_1000669_pt1 | contig 28546 bp, 23 predicted proteins | sample AAG_UR_Trp_MG_FD_193533 | JGI IMG/M metagenome (GOLD analysis project Ga0302246, IMG submission 193533) | Enriched activated sludge microbial communities from anaerobic digester in WTTP, New Holstein, Wisconsin, United States - AAG_UR_Trp | ecosystem: Engineered > Bioreactor > Anaerobic >... | reverse complement strand
GGCGTACGCCAAGGAGATCGCGCGCGCCTGCCATCTTGGAGAGGCCGACCCCGTGGCGCGCTGGCGACGGATAGCCAAAGAGGCCGAAGCGTTGCGCACAGCACTCGACGCCCTCGGCGACGTCGTCCTGCATGTCGAGTCCGATGACGGAACAGACCTGCGTCTATCGGTGGGCCAGCAACGACGCTGGGCCGGGGTGACCGGACGCAACATCCCCAGTTTCGAACTCTATGTCTCGCCGGACTGGCGCACTGTTGAAGGCTCGTATGTGGCCGACCTTCCGTCGTTCCGCTCCGGCAACATCACCTCCGGCATACGACTCACGTTCAGGAAGGGTGTGGTCACCGCACTCGCAGCCGAAAAAGGGGAGGCGTTCGCCGCCGGGCAGACCAGCATCGACGCGGGCGCTGCACGCGTGGGCGAATTCGCCCTTGTGGACAAGCGCTTTTCGCCCATCGGCAGATTCATGGCCAATACGCTTTTCGACGAGAATCATGGCGGCGAGAACGGGTCGATGCACATCGCCCTCGGGCAGTCCTATGCCAACACCTTTGCCGGTGCGGCCCCGGACTTCGATGAAGCAACACGTGAACGTCTCGGCTTCAACACCTCGACACTGCACTGGGACATGGTCGCCACAACCCCCAGAAGGGTGACAGCGCACCTGCATGGCGGCAAGCGGACGACCATCTACGAGGATGGCATGTTCCGCATTCTGTAACCGCAACGCAAGCCCCGCCTCGCCTGAAGGGGGAAGGGCGACGGCAACGACAGGCATCGCAAACCCGCAATCCGGCAGGCGTCGGCACATTCGGCTACGAGGAAGGAACATGGAACACGTTCTGGTGAAGGTCTACGGTAGCCTGCATCCCGCAGGGGAGCACCTGCGCCGTCTGGCGGCCTCCGTTGCAGGGGATGAATATATCGAACTGGACGGCGACCTGCTGCGGGTATCGTTCGAAGGCGTCTGGTTTCCCATCGAAGAACTGATGGATGCACTGCGGCCCCACCTCACCCCCGACAGCGAAGGCCGCGTGGACTACATCGACATGGACGCATGGCGGCTGCACCGGCACTTCATCAAGGGGACGGCCATCGAATCACGCGAGAGCGGGCTGAACAATGTGCTAGACTTCTCGGGCCATTAGCAAGGCCCGTGGGAGGCACACCCGACATGGGCGAGAGGCCTCACGGCGCTGGATGTCAGGGCAAGGACATGGCTGAAGGGGGCGACTGTGTGCCAGACTGTTACGCGCCCCGAACGGGTGGGCGTAGGACGACAACGGCGTTTCCGGGCGGCATGACTTCGGGGTTCGTTCAACCCTGCCATCGCCACCGCAAACAGCTGCCCTTCAGTCCATCTCCAGCAGCAGTGTGCGCAATGCTTCCGTGGTGACAGGAAGGGGCATGTCGAACTGCACGCCGCACCTGTTGCCCGCACACCACATCACGCGCCCTGAAACGCCTTCGGAGAACGGGGCAAGACTGGCGGGCATTGCCCGAAGGCGCAGCATGTCACCCACCGCCATGACCTCCTCTCCGGGAGGAAGTCCTATCATGGCGCCGCCGGGACTCACGTTGCACAGCATCACGGGCAACCGCCCCTTTGCCGTATCCGCTTCGATGAAGCATGGGGCATCAAGGGCGAGGCGTTCGGCGAGTCGGCGTTCCATCATTCATCTCCCGCCTGTGGTTGCAGGGTCGTCTTCTGGAGGAAAGCCAGAAACCTTCCGGCCTCTTCCAGTGCCGGATTGCTTTCGAGGGCACGCTTCAGACACGTCTCGGCCTCGGCAAGTTCGCCCATCTCGTAGTGCACCCGTGCGACGTTGAAGAGCAGCCTGTCCTCCTGCCCCTGCATGGTCAGCGCCCTGTCGTAGAACAGCAGGGCCCGCGGATAGTCTCCCTGCCGTCTGTAGTCCACCGCAGCCCCACTCAGCCGGGTCTGGAACGCACCTGCGGAGCGTCCTTCCTGCCCGTGCGCGAGCAATTCGAGCACGGCGGGTATATCCGCATCTACCGGCTTCGCGGCACTTCGCCCGTGCAACAGTGCGGAGAGGGCGTCAAGCAGGATGCGCTCTTCGGGATACAGGTCGGTAGGCAGTGTCGACGCCAGCTGAAGGCGCCCTCTCAGACTCTCGGCAGTCTCGCGGAAATGCTCTTCATAGGTTGCCTGGTCAGGCATGAACTCTTCAAGGAATCGCTCTTCAGGAACCTCACGGATTATCCCCGTGGGAAGCATCCTGTCCGAAAGCGGCATGACAAGTGCCACCCCGTCATCCCGTAGCGTTCCGAACCACGTAATCCGCTGGACACTCTCACGCGCGGTAGTGCCCGTACCCGTGCGTTCGTGCCGCACAGAGACGAACACGCCAGTAACCAGAAACATGCGACCTCCCCCCCCGACAATCAACTGTTAACTATAAACTGTTGCCATGTTAGAGATACGCACGTCAATACGTTAGAAAATAAGACATTGACAGAGTTCCAGCCAAAACCACTGCCATCGAAAAGCATCAGGCAGGCTTCGGTAACGCCTTGGCGCATACCTTTAAATGATGCATACTGCTTCAAACGGCAACCTTTCAAGGAGCCCGTGCATGAGCAGCCTCACCGAACAGGGCCGCGCCATCACCGCACAGGCGGCAGGCTATGCATCCGTCGCCGAACGTATCGGGGCCAAGGTCTCGGACTACGGCAGCTACGGTTTCAGCCCTCGCCAGACGTGCGCCCTCAATGTGTTCTTCGACCTCGCCCAGGAATTCGACTCTCTCGAAGACCTCTACTCGTTGGCCGTACTGGTGCTCAAACAATTCTTCGACCTTGAAGCCGAACTCTATACGCTCGACCCTTCAGGCAGTCTTGTCCGGCGCTCACCCGACCTCGGACCGACCACGGCGACACCTCCACTACCGGGTGAACTTGCAGAACAGCCCGCCTTCCGGGATGGCGAATACCGTATTCCTGTCAGGGGACGCAGTGCAGAGAGGTCGAGCCTGCCCGTGACTCCGGTGGGCGATGCACTCGGGATGCTTGTCGTGCATCCGCGTCAGCCCCTCACCGACCACCAGATACTGTATCTGCAAAAGTATGCGAACAGGGTCGGCTTCCAGTTGCACAACAAGCTCATGTTCTTCAAGAACCGCGAGCACATTCGCTTCATACGCAGCCTTGTCCACGACATAGGGCACAATGTCATCGTGCCGAACATGTATTTCAAGCTTCTTTTCAGACAGCTTGAAGGCAAGATCCAGTCCATGTCACAGGTGCGTGAAACCTTGTTGCATGGAGACTGCTCCAGCACCAACGTCCTTGCCGAGGCGATGCATCAGCTCGGCTATCTCCATGAGCGCCTTGAAGAACAGTACAGTGAGATATACAGGCACTTCCAGCAGTCGAGCATGTTTCTCGAGACCCTGTTGCGACAGAGCCATTTCGATCAGGGGCACTATGTGCTCCAGAAGAGCCACATCGACCTGCTGCAACGCGTAGTGCTGCCGCAGGTCGAGCGCTTCAAGGGCAGACTCGAGGAGAAGGGCGTGAAGGTCTGCATGCCCCTCTACGACGATGACACACCGCGTCTGGTGCTTGCCGATACGGGGCTCATCAGTCAGGTCATCGCGAACCTGCTTTCCAACGCCGTCAAGTACACCCGCCCCGACCCGGATGACGAAAGCCTCACCATGTGCTGCCGTATCGTGTTCGTGGAGAATGCCTTCGGAGAGGGGAAACCCGCGGTACGCGTCGAGGTGTGCACAAGCGGACCGCCTGTCGATGCCGCCGACGTACCTCACCTCTTCGAACCCGACTTTCGTGGACGCAACACCACAGGCGAATACGGCACAGGACACGGGCTGCATTTCGTGCGCGAAATCGTCGACCTGCACGGCGGACATACGGGCTACCACCATGATGTCTGCGGTAACGTGTTCTGGTTCGAGCTCCCCTACAGCGACCCTCCGTCTTGACGTTTTTGAAATAACACACTCCTCGCAGGAAAAACGGCATGGGCACCTACCCTCGTCAACCATCTGATTGTACGACCAATCGGATAGCGGGCCGCATTCCCCCTGACGAGCATGGTCGCGGCATCAGACCCCGCAAATGACAGTTTTGTAAAGCCGACCACATCGCGTCTTGTGCTCCGGGAACCGTTCTGCTACACGGGAGCGGGGGCCTTTCCCCTCACCGAACAGAACGGAGCATCACGTGATCCACTTCGAACATGTGCACAAGTGGTACCCGAGCGGTCTGCACGTGCTCAATGACATCAATCTCGACATCGCCCAGGGCGAAGTGGTCGTCATCTGCGGGCCGAGCGGCTCCGGAAAGAGCACGCTCATCCGCTGCATCAACCGTCTCGAAGCCATCCAGAAAGGCAACATCGTCGTCGACGGCATAGACATCAACGCACCGCGCACCAACCTCACCCTGCTCAGGGCCGAGGTGGGTTTCGTCTTCCAGCAGTTCAACCTGTACCCGCACATGACCGTACTGGAGAACATCACGCTGGCGCCCACCCTCGTACGGAACATCCCCCGTGCCGAGGCGGAGCGTACTGCCATGGAACTGCTCGAGAAGGTGAACATCCCCGACAAGGCAGGTGCGTACCCGGGGCAGCTGTCAGGCGGGCAGCAGCAGCGTGTGGCCATCGCACGCGGTCTCGCCATGAAGCCGCGCATCATGCTCTTCGACGAACCGACCTCCGCCCTCGACCCCGAAATGATCAACGAAGTTCTCGACGTCATGCGTCAACTCGCCCGCGAGGGCATGACCATGGTCTGCGTGACGCACGAAATGGGGTTCGCCCGCGAAGTGGCCGACCGCGTCATCTTCATGGACCAGGGCATACTGGTCGAACAGAACACGCCCGACGCCTTCTTCAACAATCCCCAGCACGAGCGTTCGCGCGAGTTCCTCAGCAAGATACTCACGCACTAGACGGCATGATGGCCCGTCGGCGCGGCGGGCCTTCGGTTTACGTCGTGCCGCGAGGGGCGGCCGACGGGTTCGGAACATCTCAAACGGGAGTGCACCCATGCGTCTTGGAAAGATCATCGCCCTTGCCGCGGCCTTTCTGGTCTTCACCGGCTCTGCGGCCCTTGCCGGCCCCGCCTATGACAACGTGATGAAGGACAAGAAGATCCGCGTCGGCCTCATGACCGACTCCATCCCCGGCGGCTTCTACAACGAGAAGGGCGAATGGGGCGGCTTCGACTACGACATCGCCACCGAAATCGCCAAGCGCATGGGCGTGGACATCGAGCGTGTGCAGGTCAACAACAAGACCCGCATCGCCTACGTCCAGCAGGGCCGCGTCGACATCTCCGTGTCGAACATGACCCACACCCGTGAGCGCGACAAGTCGGTCGACTTCTCCATCACCTACTTCTTCGACGGTCAGAAGGTCCTCGCCAAGAAGGGCCAGTTCAAGTCCGTGAAGGACATGGTGGGCAAGAAGATCGCCACCATGCAGGGCACCACTTCCGAAGTGAACGTGAAGCGCGCCCTCAAGGAAGCCGGTGACCCCAACCCCGACCAGAGCGTCATCTCCTTCCAGAAGGAGTCCGAGTGCTTCCAGGCTCTGCAGATGGGTCGCGTGGCCGGCTGGTCGACCGACGCCTCCATCCTCGTGGGCTACTCCGCGAAGGAACCCGGCAAGTTCGAACTGGTGGGCAACTTCCTCGCCGAAGAGCCCTACGGCATCGCCATGCCGCAGGACGACTCCGCCCTGCGTGACGCCGTGAACGCCGCCCTGCAGGACATGTGGAAGGACGGTACCTACAAGACCATCTACAACAAGTGGTACGGCCCCGGCACTCCCTTCGAAATGCCCCTCGCCGGTCAGATCGAAATGTGGCCCTAACCGCCACCGTACAGGCTAGAACCGCGCAAGCCCGGCTCGACCGGGCTTGCGCTTCTTCCACCAACGGCACAAGCACACGGCGCCTCACATGATCCGATACTGGCTGGACAAGACATGGGTACAGTACCTCGTACTGTGTTCCATCACCCTGCTCGCCGTCTACTACTGGGGCTGGGTCTTCGATTTCGGCTACCAGTTCCAGTGGGATATCCTCTTCACCCGGAACACCACCTACGGTACGCATCTCGGTCTCGAGATTCTCAAGGGGCTTGGTGTCACGGTCCGTATCTCGCTCATCAGTTCCGCACTGGCCCTCGGCCTTGGCACCGTTCTCGGCATAGCGCGCCTGTCGCTCTTTGCACCGCTGCGCCTCACCGCCACCGCCGTCGTGGAGTTCTTCCGCAACACGCCGCTGCTGGTGCAGCTGTTCTTCTGGTATTTCGCCTTTCCGGCCATACTCCCGGAAAACATCCGCGAACTGCTCTTCACCGGCAACTTCGAATTCTGGTGCGCCACCATCGGGCTTTCGGTGTACACCAGCGCGTTCATGGCGGAAGTCATCCGCGCCGGTCTCCAGTCCATCCCGAAGGGGCTGCTTGAAGCCGCCTACTCGTCGGGGCTCAACTACGTGCAGGTGCTGCGCACCATCATCCTGCCCATGGCCTTCAGGGCCATCATCCCGCCGCTGGGCAGCGAGTTCCTCAACAACATGAAGAACTCGTCGCTGGCCATGGTCGTGGGTGTGGCCGAACTCACATGGCAGTCGCAACAGGTCGAATCGCTCACCTTCAAGGGTTTCGAGGCGACATCCGCCGCCACCGTCCTCTATCTCTCGCTGTCGCTGCTCATCTCGTTCATCCTCAACGGCGTCAACGGCAAGATGCGTCTCGACACCGCTCCCAAGCGGTCGCTACCCGTCATGTTCGTGGACGCCGTGCTGCTGCCCGTCAGCCTCATCCGGCGCGTGTTCGTGCGCCCCATCGGACGCGCCCTGCGCCGCAGACGCCGCGCAGCGACGAGCGCGACCTATTCACCCGCCATGGCGACCATGCGTGTCGCCATGCAGATGGCGGGCAAGGGTGCCAGCCTTCTGTGCAAGGGAGCATTCATCCTCGCGCTGGGCGGGCTTCTCTTCGTCACGGCGCGGGGACTCTACAACTTCAACTGGGGCGTCATCGCCGACAACCTGCGTACGCTGCTCATATGGCACTTCCCCAACGGGCAGTCCGATGAACTCTTCATGGGGCTTGGCGGCCTTGCCTATTCGCTGCTCATGGCGGTCATCGCCATCAGCGTGAGTTTCTTCATCGGTCTCGTCGTGGGCATCGGCCGCACATCAGACAACCGCATCTGCCGCATCCCCTGCCTGCTGTATATCGAACTGATACGCGGCAACCCGCTTATCATCGTCATCTTCTGGATCTATTTCTTCATTCCCGTGCTGTTCAACACGTTCTTCAACGTGTTCTGGTCGGCGACCATCGCCCTGACACTGTTCACGGGTGCCTACCTTGCCGAAATCGTGCGGGCTGGCATCCAGAACATTCCTGCGGGACAGGTCGAGGCGGCGTACTCGACCGGACTCACCTTCGTTCAGACCATGCGGCGCATCATCCTGCCGCAGGCGCTCAAGCAGATGATTCCCGCCATCGTGGGGCAGTTCATCGCCATCTTCAAGGACACCTCGCTGGCGTTCGTGCTGGGCGTGCTTGAACTCACCTTCGTGGCGCAGGGCATCAACAACCGCCTCATGGTCTACCCCATGGAAATCTACGGCACGGTAGCCTTCCTGTACTTCATCTGCTGCTGGTCGATGTCGGTCTACGCCGCCCGCCTTGAACGCAGGCTTTCGCCGGAGAAGATCAATCTCCGCATGTGACACCGACCGGAATCCCATCGCCAGATACAGGGGCCTTCCGACAACGGGAGGCCCCTGTTCGATTATGGTCGAGCGATGTTCCATTACAGCACACCAGCCCCTCCTCTGCGGGCCGTACAGGAACAGCCTCCGTATCTCCGGCGACTCCGGCCCCTGCAACCACACGTCAAGATAGAGGCGGCACCCGAAACAAGAATGGCACTGCTCTTGCTGATATGACATTCCGGCATCAAACCAACGGGGCTATCTCGATTGCCCCATCATCAGTCTGTTGCCTTCCCGCTGCCCCAACCCGAAACCCGAGGTCTCCCGATGACGGTCACGCACAGCGACGCAACCGCCACCGGAAGACCATGACTGCCCAGTGAACACCGACATGCCCTCCGGAGCCCTGAATGACCAAGTGTAACCTGTCCATCCGTTGCCGCATCCATCTTCTCGCGCTCTGCGCGGTCATAGCCGTCCTTGCCGTGGGATGGCTCATGACACATTCCCTTGGTGACGCACGTGAGCATTTCCGTCTCATGGCGCGCCACGACATCAACGGTAAAATCGCCACACTCGCCATCGGTCGCGACCTCAACTATGTCAGCCGCCTTACCCGCAACGTCATGCTCGGAAGCGACATCGACAAGGACACCGACCGACTGCGCAAGACGATCGACTCCATGCGCAAGGGTTTCGTGGCCCTGCGGGCGAGTGCCGTGGACGCAGCCGAAGCAGCCCTCATCGCCGAGGCGGAACGCTCGACCCTCGCCTTCGCCGAGAGCGGACTCGCCTTTGTCGAGCGCCTTGCCGCTGTTCCTGATACGGAACGGCACACGCACTACCCGGCCTACGAGAAGGAGGCGACACCGCTGGCCGAGGCCTCACGCCGCACCTTCAACCGCATCGTCGAGAGCAAGGACGCCCATTTCGAAACGGCCAACACCGCCTTCGGTGACGAACTGGACAGCGCCCGCACGACAGCCATGTGGCTGGCGGGCAGCATCACGCTGGTTCTCGCCGTTCTTGCCCTCTTCATCACACGTTCCATCGTGCGTCCTCTTTCGGCTGTCACCGCCTACGCCAGCAGGGTCGCGGCGGGCGACCACACTCCGCTGATGCTGCGCAATACCTGCGGAGAAGTGGCGGTGCTTGTCGAATCGCTTGAGCGCATGGTGCACGACCTGCGCGAACGTGTGGCCTTCGCGCGTGGCGTACTGACCGCGCTGCCGCAGCCCTGCCTTCTCGTGGATGCTGAAGGAAGGGCCACATGGTGGAACCAGCCCTTCGCAGCCATCGCCAAGTGCGCCACCACGGCCCCGGAAAGCGGATTGCCCGTGCGACAGGTCGTGACATCATCAGAGTTGCTTGCGCTGCTTCAGAGGGCGCAGGACGATGGCATGACGCGCGAAGATGAGATGACCTTCGCAGACGGCAGCCTTCAGGTCGTCACCGTCGCGCCCGTCTTGGGCGAGGACCGTTCGCTGCGCGGCCTGCTCACCTCGTGCTTCGACCTGACGGCACTCCGCAACCAGCAGGAACAGTTGCACCGCCATAACGCCCATCTCGCCGAGGCCGCAGACGCCGCAGGCAAGACAGAACGGGAGTTGAACACCACCACCGGCAGCATCGGTGAAGAGGTCGAGGCATCGCTCACACGGGCGGTCTCGCAACAGCAACGCACCTCTGAAGTCGCCGTCGCCGTCGAAGAGATGAACGCCTCGGTGCTTGAAGTGGCAAGGTCGGCAGCCGCCGCAGCCGGAAGTGCCGAAATGGCGCGCAACCATGCCGACCGCGGGGCCGATGTCGTCATGCAGGCACTGGACGCCATCGAAGGCGTCAGCGACAACGCGACACGCCTTGGCGAGGCCATGGACGACCTCGGCAAGCAGGCCGAGGGCATCGGACGCATCATCGCCGTCATCGGCGACATCGCCGACCAGACCAACCTGCTGGCACTCAACGCCGCCATCGAAGCGGCACGGGCTGGCGACGCGGGGCGAGGCTTCGCCGTGGTGGCCGACGAAGTGCGCAAACTGGCCGAAAAGACCATGACCGCCACCCGCGAAGTCGAAGACTTCATACGCGCCATACAGACCAGCGCACGGCACAGCCTTGCAACGGCACAATCCACCGCCACCGAGGTGGAGAAGACCACGCAACTGGCTTCGGGCGCGGGCGAGGCCCTGCGTTCCATCGTGGGCATGACTGCCGAGACCGCCGACCAGGTGCGGGCCATAGCCACCGCCGCTGAACAGCAGTCTGCAGCCAGTGAGCAGATAGCCCGTTCCACCGACGAGATACGCGGCAGTGCGGCTGACAACGCCGAGGGCATGACCCGGCTGCGTGAGGAGTTGGAACGACTTCGCGGGCAAGCCACGGGGCTTGGAGACATCATCAAGTCCATGCGCACCGCCTGACGCACGTCCACCGGGCCAGACGAGAAGCCTGCCCAAGGTGCGACCACCAGATGGGGGCTGCCCCCCCGCCACTGTATCACCGGCGAGGCCATGGCACAGTGCCCCCGGTTGCCGAGACGGCAGGCATGACGGCGGCTAACGCCCGCCTGTGCCCTTGCAGGATCAAGCACAGCCACTGTGCAGCCAGAGTGCGGGAATGCCGGTTCACCGGTGTTCCCGCACTTTCCTTCCCGGCCCCGTGCATGTATCATGCTGGCATCGTTTGACGCCAACCCACGGCAGGCTGCGCATGACACGCCTTTCAACGCTCCTGGTGCATCCCGACCCCATGCTGCGGCACCGCCTGCGTGCCATGCTGGAACCCGTGGACTTCCTGCGCGTCCTCGGTGAGGCCGCAGGGGCCGAAGAGGCCTTGGCGCTGCTCAATGCGCTACCCTACGGGGCTGTGTTTCTCGGCATCTCCCTAGCAGAAGGCCCCGACGGCATGGAAGTGGCACGACGACTCATGGGCAACCGTGACCACCCGGCCCTCATCTTCATCGCCGACGATGAATCGCGCGCCTTCGAAGCCTTTGAACTCGACGCCACCGACTATCTCATCTTCCCGTGCGCGGCTGACAGGTTCGACCGCACCCTCATGCGACTGCGACAATTCCGCACGCATTTCCGCCTTGCCCCGGCACCGGGGTCGCGCTGGCGCGAACAACCGCAAGCGGCCCCCGAAGAACTGCCGCCCCCTGCCATGGACGACCTGCCCCCGCCCGGCACGGAAGAGGGCCCTCCCTTCGAGACCTTGCAGCTTCCCCTTGCAGAGGACGAACAGGACACCCTCATCTCCGCACTGGGTGAGGCGGTGGACTACAGCCAGCGCGTCCGGCCAGTCGAACTGGACAAACTCGCCGTGAGCGTCGACGGCAAGACGCTGCTCATCCCCTACGGCGAAATCGCCTTCGTGGAAGCCTATGAGGACTACAGCTACGTGCACACCGCTGACGACAAGTACCTCACCAGCTACCGCCTCAAGAACCTCGAAGGGCGGCTGCGTCCGCACCGTTTCTTCCGTGTGCACCGCAAATATCTGGTGAATCTGGACATGGTCACCGAACTGGCGGCCGTGAGCGGCGGCAACTGCCTGCTGCGCACGGCGGGCCGTACCCGCATAGAACTGCCCATCAGCCGACGCAGGCTGGGCGAACTCAAGCAGATACTGGGGCTGTAGCATGACGCGCCGCAAAGCTTCCGATACACCGTCACCGGAGAACGCGCCCATGGCATCGCCCGCCGCCACTCTCGATGCGCTGCTGCGTGAAGAGCGCGTGTTCCGCCCTCTGCCACGCGTCGTCGCCGATGCCGTGGTCAACCCTCAGGACGTGGCCCGCGCACGCGAACAGGCCGGAACGGCCCCTCTCGCCTTCTGGGAAGAGGCCGCCGAAGAGCTGGAATGGTTCCGCCGCTGGGACGGTGTGCTCGATGACAGCAACGCCCCGTTCATGCGCTGGTTTCCCGGTGCGCTGTGCAACATCGTCCACAACGCCCTCGACCGGCATATCGAGACATCCAACCGCCACCGCCTTGCCCTCATATGGGAAGGCGAACCGGGTGACAGCCGTCGTTTCACTTATTTCGACCTCTACCGTGAGGTGAACCGCCTCGCCAATGCCATGCGTTCCCTCGGCGTGACGAAGGGCGACAGGGTGGTCATCTACATGCCCCCCCTGCCCGAGACGGTCTTCGCCATGCTCGCCTGCGCCAAGATAGGCGCGGTACACAGCACGGTGTTCGGTGGCTTCTCGGCCCGTTCGCTGTGCGACCGCGTCGAAGACGCAAGGCCCACCCTGCTGCTGACGGTGGACGGCTTCTACCGCAACGGTCGCGTCGTACCGCTCAAACCCGTCGCCGACGACGCCGTGGACGCCCTGTCACCGGAGGCACGGGCCGGTCTGCATCATGTCGTGGTCGTGCATCGCGCCCACCTCGAGACCCCCATGCGCGACGGGCGCGACATCTGGTATCACGACCTCGTGCGCGGACAGTCCACCGAGGCGCTTACCGAAGTCCTCTCCGCCAACGACCCGCTGTTCGTCCTCTACACTTCCGGCACTACAGGCAAGCCCAAGGGGCTGGTGCACAGTCACGGCGGCTACATGGTGGGCGTACACCGCACCATGCGCTGGGTCTTCGACGTGCGGCCCACCGACATCTTCTGGTGCACTGCCGAACCGGGCTGGATAACGGGCCATAGCTACGGCGTGTACGGGCCGCTCATGGCGGGCACCACCACCGTCCTCTACGAGGGGCACCCCCTGTACCCCGAAGCGGGCAGGCTGTGGTCCATGGTCGAACGATGGGGTGTCACCATCCTGTACACCGTCCCCACGGTCATCCGCATGCTCATGCGATTCGGTCCGCTGTACCCCGCGCGCCACGACATCACCACGCTACGGCTTCTGGCTACCGTAGGCGAACCCATCAGCCCGGAGACATGGGTGTGGTTCTACCGCACCATAGGGCGAGGGCGCTGCCCGGTGCTCGACACATGGTGGCAGACGGAGACGGGCATGATCATGGTCAGCCCGCTGCCGGTGTCGGCCCTGAAACCCGGTTCGGTGGCCCGCCCCCTGCCCGGTGTGGATGTGGATATCGTGGACGGGGAAGGTGCCCCCGTCCCCCCCGGCAGGGGTGGACTGCTGGTGGTGAAGAACCCGTGGCCCGCCATGGCATGCGGCGTTTTCGGTGACGACGAGGCCTTCCGCAGGCTTTACTGGGAGCGCTTTCCCGGATGGTACTGCACGGGTGACGTGGCCCGCCGGGATGACGACGGGTACATCTGGATACAGGGACGTGCCGACGACGTCATTCTCATCGCCGGACACCGTATCGGGACGGCAGAGATGGAAGCGGCCCTCGCGTCGCATCCCGCCGTGGCGGAATGCGCCGTCATCGGCGTGCCCGACAGGCTGAAGGGCGAAGTGGGCAAGGCGTTCGTCGTTCTGCGCGATACCGAAGAGGCTGCGGCAGAAGAGCAGGCCCTAGCCACGTCACTGGTGGGGCATGTCCGGCGTGAACTCGGCCCGGTGGCCGTCATACGCGATGTCGTATTCCGTGAGGGACTGCCACGCAACCGCAGCGGAAAGATCATGCGCCGTATTCTTCGTTCGGAAGAGATGGGCGTGGAGACGGGTGACCTCTCGACACTGGAAGACGCCTATATCTGACGTCGTAGCCCGCCTGCACCGCAGGACACTGGCTGCATCGGGGTGCATCGGGGCGCAGCGGGCAACAGCCGGATGCCCCGTAGCATCAGGCGACGATGCGCCCCGCCTTGAGCCTGAGTTGATCATCCGCAAGGGCATCGAGCCATTCCCGGTCGTGCGATACGACCACGACGGTGGTGCCCTGTTCGCACGCCGTACGGGCCGCGAGGGCTATGCGCCCTGCACTCTCCTCGTCCACGCTGGCAGTGGGTTCGTCCATGAGCAGCACTTGCGGCCGGATGGCAAGACGGGCAGCCAGTGCGACACGCTGCGCCTCGCCGCCTGAAAGCTCGTTGCGACGGCGTTCACCGAACAGGTCGGGGTCAAGCCCCACGGCGAGCAACGAGGCGCGTACACGTTCCTCGTCGCGTATGCCCCGTACGGAAAGCCCGTACGCCACGTTCTCCGCCACACTCCGCGACAGCAGATACGGTTCCTGCAAGAGCAACGTCACCTGCCGCCGGGCGGTGCGCAGGTCGCCTGTCGGCGCACCCTCGAAGAGGACCTCTCCCGAATCAGGTGACTCAAGCATGGCCAGCAGACGCAGCAATGTGGATTTGCCGCTGCCGTTGGGACCGCAGACGCCAAGCAACCGGCCCGCCGGGATGTCGAGGGCGGGGATGTCGAGGGCGAGTCTGCCTCCGTAATGCCTCTTGATGCCACGCAAACTGAAAAGAGCCGTCATGCGCGCGCCCTCCGCCGCAGGAATGCCAGCATCAGATTGATGGCGAAGGCGATGCCGAGAAGCACCAGCCCCAGCGCGATGCCGACGGCGAACTCTCCCTTGCCCGTCTCCAGCGCGATGGCGGTGGTGATGGTGCGGGTATGCCACTTGATGTTGCCGCCCACCATCATGGATATGCCCACCTCCGAGACGATGCGCCCGAAGGCGGTGACGCCCGCGCCCAGAAGGTGGAAGCGCACCTCCCACAATGTGGCTGTGAGCACCTGCCATCCGTCGGCCCCCAGTGTCAGCAGCGTCTGGCGCAACCTGCCATCGGCCTGTTCCACGGCAAGGGCCGTCAGCGCCATGACGATGGGGAGTCCCAGAAGGGCAAGGCCTACTGCCATGCCGGGGATGGTGAAGAGCATCTCGAGGTCGGCCAGCGGCCCGCGGCGGGAAAGCAGAAGATACACGAGAAGGCCGATGACCACGGTGGGAAAGCACAGCATGGTGTCCACGACCAGCCGCGCAGCGCGCCTGCCCGGAAACGAAAAGAACCCGAGCGCGAAACCGCAGGGCATACCCACGCACAACGCCACGACCATGGCGAGTGCCGAGGAGGAGAGTGTGGCCCATACGGCGGAGAACGTCTCCGGGTCCCCTGCCAGCAGGAGACGCAAGGCCACGGCGAAGCCATCGAGGATATAGTCCATGTGTCCTTCACGGCGCGGCGACGGACCCCGCCCGTCTACGCGTCCTGCCACGTATCCGGCAGTCCACGCCCCCGTCAGAAAGGTCTATGCGCACCCTTACGAGGCGCTTCGTCGCGCTGCATATGGTAAAGACCGACCATAACGGCCAATCCCGCCACTCTTCCGGCTGACTCGGCCCCCCCGCCCACCCGGCAGGTCTAGCAGGGCTGGCTTGCCAGTTGAGCCCGTCGGCCCGACAAGCCGATTACGAAGGCCCATCTTGTGTGCTGCGCCGCACGGGCAGCCGTGATTCGCAGGTTGCCCGGTATCGTGTCGTCGCATGAGGCAAAGGTCAAGCAAATCGCAAGCCTGACGAAACATGACCGGAGGGGGGATGCCGACCTTACCCGGATGACGCTCCTGAATGAAAGGCGGGGCTGCAAGCAACCCCGCCCCCGGTACTATCCGGCGTCCACTCCTACAGCGGCTACTTGCCGGCGTTGGGGGTGAACAGGGGCTTGCCCGAAACGAGGAAGTCCCCGATGTACTTCTGCCCGGCGGGAGAAGCCATCCACTTGATGTATTCGCGGGCAAGGTCGGCCTTGACCTTGGGGCACTGGGCCGGATTGACCACGATACCGCTGTACTGGTTGAGCAGACTCTTGTCGCCTTCGACGATGATCTTCAGGACGGGTGCCCCATTGAGAGTGGATTCGTACTTGATCCATGTCCCACGGTCGGTGACCGTGTAGCCGCCCATCTCGGCAGCCATGGCGATGGTGCGCAGCATCCCCTGACCGGTGGAGACGTACCACGACTCCTTGTCAGGGGCCATGCCCGACTTTTCCCACAGCTTCACCTCAAGGTTGTGCGTCCCGGACTTGTCGCCACGGCTGAGGAAGGGCGACTTGGCGGCGGCGATACCCTTGAGGGCGGCATCGACGCTCTTGCCTGCGGCCTTGGCTGCGTCGGCCACGGGACCGACCAGCACGAAATCGTTGTACATCAGCTGGGTACGTTCGATACCGGAACCGGCTTCGATGAATTTGGCCTCGGCAGAAGGCGAATGGACAAGCAATACGTCAACGTCACAATTCTTGCCCATTTCAAGGGCCTTGCCCGTGCCAACAGCCGTCCACTTGACCTCGATGCCGGTATCCTTCTGGAACAACGGTGCGAGGTAGTCGAGCAACCCCGTATCGGCGGTGCTTGTGGTGGTGGCCATCATGAGTACCTTGTCCGCCGCAAAGGCGGAGGAGGAAATCACTGCCGCAAGCAGGCAAGTGAGGAAGAGCAGTCGGCGCATGGAGTCACTCCTTCTTTGGTCTTTGGCATCCGTTATGGTTGTTCCTCTACCGTTAACGCCATGTACCATCAAAGGAATACCGCTGCAAACCCGCTATTGACCGTAATCTGGCACTATGTGCCGATCCAGCACACCGAAGCCCCGGCCACCATGATGCACGATGCGCACTCCACAGCCTACGAACGACCGATAACGACCAGAAGTGACAGTTCACAAACGCCAGCACTCGAGGTCAGTCGCGAATGCCATACTCGGCCAGCTTGCGGTACAGCGTCTGTCGGGCCACCCCGAGCAACCTTGCAGCCCGTGCCTTGTTGCCCCCGGCCTTCTTCAGGGCCTCCCGCACGGCCGCTTCATGCACCCCTGAACGCTCGGCCCGGGGGAACACGCTAGCTTCCGTCCCCTGCACGTCGGGAGGCAGGTCGGCAAGGTCGATGCGCTCGCCCTTGCACAGGATGAAGCCGTGCTCGACGGCATGGCGCAATTCCCGCACGTTGCCGGGCCAGCTGTGGGTCATGAGAGCGCGGCTTGCCGCTTCTGTGAACCCCATGACACAGCGTGAGAACTGCTGGTTGAACACCCCGACGAAGTGTTCGGCGAGCAGCGCAAGGTCTTCATGCCGCTCACGCAAAGGGGGCATATGCAGTTCGACAACCCGCAGCCGGTAGTAGAGGTCTTCGCGGAACAGCCCGCTTGCTACGCGTTCGCGCAGATTGCGATGGGTCGCGGCGATGACCCGCACATCCACACGCGTGGTGCGGGTGTCGCCCACCCGTTCGAACTCGCGTTCCTGAAGGACGCGTAGCAGCCGCAACTGCACCTGCGGCGACAGGTCGCCTATCTCGTCGAGGAATATGGTGCCGCCGTGCGCCAGCTGGAAGCGTCCCACCCGGTCACGCAAGGCACCGGTGAACGCCCCGCGCACATGACCGAACAATTCGCTTTCCAGGAGCGTCTCAGGCAGGGCCGCGCAATTGACCTTGATGAGAGGGCCCGTGGCACGCGGCCCCGCGTTATGAAGGGCCTCTGCCACCAGTTCCTTGCCCGTTCCGCTTTCCCCGGTCACGAGTACCGTGGTATCGGTCGGCGCGAGGTCTTCAAGGAGATGGTAGATACGCTGCATGGCGGGAGAGAGCCCGACAAGGCCCCATTCGCCCGGCGCACCACCGGGGGGGCAGCACGCCGCCAGCCGTGAGATGTCACGAAGAACGAGCACCGCACCGAGGTAGTCGCCCGTCTCTCCGCGCAGGGGCGAGGCACTCACTTCGAAAACCTGTGAAGCCCCCTCGTCGACGGTGATGTTCACCCTGCGACGCGGAACACGCTGGCGCGATTCGAGGGCATGGCGCAGAACGTCACCAAGCTGCGACTCCCATTCGCCGAACACCTCCTGCCAGTGCCTGCCCTCGACCTCCTCGCCGGAAAGGCGCAGCACACCAAGCCCGGCGTCGTTGATGCGCACGACACGACCGTCACGCCCCACCGAGACCAGCACGTCGGGCACGCTACGGAAAATGGCCTCGAGATGCGCCCGCAGCCGCTGCAATTCGTCGTGGAGTGCGGCCCGTTCATCCTGTAGCGACTTGTGGGCGTGCGCCCGTGCCACGGCAGCGAGCAGTGCATCCCGTTCCACGGGCTTGATGAGATACTCGAAGGCACCGGTCGATACCGCCCGGCTTGCCGTATCAAGGCTCGGATTGCCCGTCACCAGCAGTACGGGGGCTTCAAGGCCGCGGCTGCGTAGCGAACCGGGCAGCACAAGGCCCTCCTCCCCACCGAGCAGGATGTCCGCCACGACGACATCGGGCGGCTGGCGCAAGGCCGCTTCAAGGGCCGCAGGCACAGAAGGCACCGGGTCCACGGTATAGCCCGCCCGACGCAGGAAGGCCTCGAACGTGAAACGAAGGTTCTCGTCATCCTCGACAAGAAGAATATGCGCCATCAGGCGTCTCCGTCTTCGACCATCTGTGGCAGTTCCACGGTCACGCAGGTGCCGGTCTCTCCGTCACTCTCGATACGGAGCACACCGCCGTGATCCTCGATGATGGCGTTGCTTATGGAGAGTCCGAGCCCTGTCCCCCGGCCCTCTCCCTTGGTGGTGAAAAAGGGCTCCATGACCCTGTCGCGGATGCTCGGGTCGATGCCGCCGCCCGTATCGCGGAAAGAAACGCTGACGACGGGGCCGGACACGCAACTACCCGCAGCCCGCGGTTCCGCGTTGATCGACAGGCATCGCGCAGCACTGCCCGGAATGGCGTTGAGTGCATGCCGTGCGTTGCTGACGATATTGAGGAACACCTGCTGGAGTTCGCGTGTGCGGCCCAGCACATGCAACGCGCCGCTGGAACAGGAGACCTCGAGGACGATGCCCTCCGCCCGCATCTGGGCCGCCGTGAGTTCGAGCGTGTCGCGCAGGACGACCTTCACGTCCACGAGGGCTGGAGGGGGCGGTGGCTTGCGTTCGCGGGCGAAGGCCAGCAGGTTGTGGGTGATGGCCGCCACCCGCTGCCCTTCACTCCGGATGCGCCTCGCCATATCACGTACCATGGCACTGTCGAAGGCATCCTCCATGAGAAGGTCGGCGCAGTTGATGATGGCATTGGCAGGAGAATTGATCTCGTGAGCCACCCCCGCGGCAAGTTCCCCGATGGTGGCCAACTGGCCCATCCGCGCGGCCTCGGCCTTGATGCGGCGCATCTCGGTCACGTCCGTCACCACCGCCATGCCGAGGATGGGTCCGTCTCCGTCTCGCAGCATGGCAGAGGCGACCTGACATTCGCGCGCCGTGCCGTCCTTGCGCAAGAAACGATACTCCTTGAGTTCGTGAAAGCCCTCCGGACTGCCCGCATTTTCGAGGTCGTGCATGAAAAGCGCACGGGCGGCGGCACGGTCGGCAGGATGCAGCATGGCGAAGCAGTCCGTCCCCACGAGTTCGGTCTCCGAGGCTCCCACCACATCCGCCATGGCCCGGTTCAGGTGCAGAACACGCCCGGTGATATCCATCAGGCAGATGCCTGCGGGAACCTCGTCAAACACCCTGTCCAGCAATGCCGACTGCCTGTCGAACTGCCGTGAACTGGCTTCTGCAAGCGCGGCATGCAGTCTGGCCGCGGCGCGCAGGTCGGCCTCCGCCCGCCGTGGCAGGGTGACATCCAGGGAATAGACCGCCACCTCGCCCACCACTGTCGCGCCATGGTCTCTGGCGGGAATGGGGCGCACGAAATGGTGATAGGTCCTGCCGTCCTGCGTATCCTCGAATTCCACGGCGCAGCCTGTTTCAAAGCAACGGAGGACCTCCTCCCTGCGCCGCGTGGCTATATCTTCGGGCAGGAACCTGAAGCAGTCGCCGTCTCCCTGCCCTTCGGGGGGCCAGAGCATGAGGGCTGCAGCGGAGGCATTGCCGAGCAGCACCGTGCACTCCCTATCGAGAAGGAGCGTGGTGACAGGCGAAGCCCCGACCAGCGCATGCACGAGTTCATGGTTGCCACGTAGCAGCCCGGACACGTCGTGCCCCACGCACAGAACGCGGCTCAGCCTGCCTGCGGCATCCAGACGGGGCTGCACGACACACTGGAAGAGCCCCGGCGGCATGGGAACGACACCACTACGCACGTCCTGTGCCTGCCATGCACGCTCAACGAGACACAGAAGCTCGTCCACTGTGGCGGTCGGCAGCACGTCACGCAGTGTGCGGGAAACGGGAGAACACTGGCACATGGCGGCAAAGCGGCTGTTGGCTGTCACCACCCTGCCGTCAGTGTCGCAACAGAAGGCGAGCACCGGCAACGCGTGGACGATATCGCTCATGCACCCCGCCACGTCCGGACCGGTCGGCAAGGTTGAAGAGGCAAGCCGCAACGCCTCGCGCAGAAGACGGACCTCTTCGCGCAGGCGTTCCAGTTCCTCGCCCGTATCGTGCGATGAACGCCCCGCCATCATGACATCATTTGCTCACCCAGAGCGAAAAGCGGTCGACCTTGGTATGGAGACGCTCCGAGACCGTACCCCCGAACATACGGCGCATGAGGTTGTCGGGCAGACCGTGGCGCCTGCCCACCGCGACAACGGCATACCCGCCCTCGTCGGCGATACGCAGGATGGATGCTGCCCTGTCGTGGGCTTCGAGCGAAAGCACCTCGACGCGCGAGGCATCCACACCGTTGGCCACCAGCGCAGCCCGCGCCCCCTCGATGGCGAGGAACCCGTCGATGGCGGGGTCGCGGAAGTGGCACAAGGTCACCGAATGCGTCTCCTCCGCCAGCATGAAGCCCACGTGGTCGGCCATGCGGAGGTTCTCGTCCGAACCGTCGACGCACAGCAGCACGTTGGAAAGACCCGGGTCGGGTTCATGGCATATCCACAGGGGAAAGGCGATGTCCTCCCACAGAAGACCGCGTGACACGCTGCTGCCGTAAAGCTGCTCGAGAAAGCCCCGGTAACGCCTGCCCGAGACCACGGCATCGTAGAGTCCCCTGTGGCCTTCCGCCACGATGTCACGCACCACGCCAAACTGCCTCGGCACGGCCTTGCATTCGACATTGTCCGGCACGAAGCCCAGCTTGATGGCGTGCTCACGGGCCTTGTCGAGTTGCACACGCGCCGTGCGCATATCGTTCTCGGAGAGTTCGCATCCCCCCGGCCTGTCGCAGTAGGCCTCCTGGACCACGTAGAAGAGCGTCAGACGCATCTCCGTCTTGTTACGGAAGAAGCCCCCCGCGAAGTTGAGGTTCCACGCTCGTCCGCCATCGCCGCCCATGGTGAGGAGAAGGTGTCGTTCCATGACGCGCCTACTGGAAAAGATAGCCGTACTTGACCGAAAGACCGTCGGTTCTCTCGACAATCCTGTCGGCGAGACCGTCCACGTCCTCGGCGGTGACCACGCCCACTTCACGGGCAAGGTAGTGGCGGAGGGTGCCCTCGCTCTGCGAGAACGCCCACACCACGGCATACGCTGAACCTACCCCCGGGCGCGAAGGGAACTCCGGCACCGTGGAGAGCAGTATCCGCATCTTGGGGGCATCCTTCTCGGTGAGGCGGAACAGCGAACTGCTATTCAGCCGTTCCTTGAGGCGCATGGCAAGGCGCGCGCCGATGCTGTCCGTGCCCTCGTACTCCACGGCGATCTGCGTGGCGCGTTCGGATTCCTTGGCAGGACGGTCGGGCAGGGGCTTGGTCTGCCCCGCCTCGGTGGCGGAAGACAGGGTGGCGAAGGCAAGAAGCGACAGGGTGAAGGCGGTGACCAGAACGATGCGGAGCTTGGACATGACGACCTCCATGCAGTTGCGTGCGTATCGTCGGAAATTAGCCCCTGCGTTCCTCTTTAGCAAGGCTTCACGCCCTGAAGCCGTAACTCCGCACCGATGCGTTGCGTCGCGAGAAGGGAGGCGACGGCCAGCCCCGCCCCGACGTAGAACGGAATGCGATAGTCCAGCATCCAGAGCATACCGCCGCATACGGGCATGACCACGGCCGCGATGTGGTTGATGGCCACGCTCATGGCCATGCTTGGCGCGATGTCGGCGGGGTCGGCAATCTTCTGGAAGAAGGTGCGGATGGCGATGGCGAAGTTGAAGAAGATGTGGTCGACCACATACAGGAAGGCGGCGACAAGCGGACTGTCGGTGACCGTGTAGCCAAGGAAGACGAGTACCAGTACGGAATACTCGACCGTGAGAAGATGCTGCTCGCCGAACCGGTTCACCGCCCGTCCGATGAGCGGGTTGAGGAACCAGTTGACGGCATTGTTGACGATGAACAGCAAGGCCACTTCACGCACGCCGTACCCGAAATGCTCCACCAGCAGAAAGACGGAGAACACCGTGAATATCTGCCGTCGCGCCCCGGCGAGGATGGTCAGCAGATAGAAGAGCCAGTACCGGCGGCGCAACACCATGCTCCTCCGCTGCGCAGGTCTTGCCGGGTCGCTCGGGTCTCGCGTCAGGGCCCACGCCCCGGCGACGGTGGCGAACGAACCCATGATGCAGAACAGGGTGGAGAAGGCGAACAGGTCTGCAAGCACGTAGACGAGCGCCCCCATGACGAGGTTGCCCCCGGCGGCAAGCCCCCGCAGACGCCCCATGACCAGTGGGGCGGTGCGCACGTCGAAATACTGGAGGATCAGCGACTGGTTCACCGCCTCGAAATAGTGGAAGCCGAACGACATGACCAGCGTTGTGGCCACAACGCCCCATAGCGTGGGCAGAAGCCCTGCGGTCATGACCCCGACCCCCGTCACCAGAACGGCGAGCGCGGCGAGACGATGTTCGCGAAGGAGCAGCAGAAGGGGGATGACGCCGAAGGTGAGCAGTCCCGGCACTTCACGGATGGACTGGACAAGGCCGTTCTCGGCACCGCTGAGTCCAGCCCCATGCACCGCGAAGTTGGTGTAGAGGGTGTTCCACCCCTGAAAGCTCATGCCCGACCCGAGGGTCAGTAGCAGGAGGAAGACATACATGCGCCTGTCGGCGAGACCGGGGACGGCAGGGATGAGCGGCATGGGGATGACTCCGGATGTGATGGAACGCCCTGCCTATGCCCGCCATCCGGCGGTGTCAAGCGCACCGCAGCACAGCCATACGGGCAGGCAATCCGCCTTCCGCCCCCCCCAGCCGGGCACCTGAACGGTGCTGTCCCGTGCGTGCCACATGCATACCGGGCCCCCCCGCCAACTAACCGGCCCTCTCGCCAGCCTGCCTTGCGGAGTCCGTGTCGCCGGGAGACCGCGTGTCACCCGGCCCGCACCGCCCCCCTACAGACATCATGACACGCCAGCATCACCGTGGCGGCGTGAACACCAGAGCCTCGAACCAGTAGAGTTCTGTTCCTGCCACGCGCCAGCAGCCGCCCTCCAGCCCTGCCTTGCGGCAGGTGTGTTCCAGAAAGGTCAGGGCATCCCATCCCTGTTCCACGGCGACCTGCGGCAACAGCAACCCTGTCCGCCCTCCCCGCCGAATCAGCAGCCCGTGTCTGCCCACTTCCACATGCGCCGGGTCGGGGCAGGGGGTCACCGGCCCCATGACGGAAATCTCGACATGAAGCGCGTCGACCTCCTCTGCACCCACGGGCGAAAAGCGCGGGTCTTCAAAGGCTGCGGCCCGTGCCATGCGGCAGACATTGAGGTACAGCGGTTCGTGCCCCACGATGGAACCGATGCAGCCACGCAGGGCCCCATCCCGGTGCAAGGTGACGAACGCTCCCAGCGGGGCATGGAGCGTCCCGTCAGGCGGTCGCGGGACATCCCCGTCCGCGACCGGTTCACCGGCGAGGGTACGCCGGATGGCCCATTGCACCAACTGCCCAAGAAAGCGCTTCTCTTCGGTGGAAAGAGCAAGACGGAACGACTTCATGTGACCTCCGGTCTGGCTACATCAGTACGGTGATGCTGCCAGACATGACCACCCCCGTCCAGCGGTGCATGATTCCTGTTTTCGAGAACACAGAAGTGTTCTACCATTGCTGCACGGGGGTTTCACATGCGTGCTGGTCTCATCTGGGTCATTCTGGGGGGCGTTCTGACCGTTGGCATCGCCGTGGTCCTGTTGCGGCCGTCGCCCCCCATTCTCGTGGGGTTTTCCGGCCCCCTCACCGGTGTCAACTCCGACCTTGGGGTACAGGGACGCAACGGTGCCCAACTCGCCATCGAGCACATCAATGCCGGGGGGGGCATCAACGGACACCAGCTTGAACTGCTGTCCATGGACGACGGCCCCACGGCAGAGAGTGCCCGCGACGCCGACTCGGCACTCCTCCGCCAGGGTGTCGTAGCCATCATCGGGCACATGACCAGCAATCAGGCCATCGCAGGCCTTCCCGTCGTCGAACAGCACGGGGCCGTCATGATTGCCCCCACGGTCTCGACACCCCTGCTCACCGGCAAGCGGGACGGCTTCTTCAGGCTCATGCCCGACAACGACTCATGGGCGTACGCCACGGCGGACTACGCCCTCGCACAGGGGCTGAAGACCGTCTCAGTCATCTACGAGACGGCCAATCAGGCCTTCGCGGGGTCGTTCGTAGACGGTTTCGTCACGCAGTTTGAAGCGGGTGGAGGCAGACTCCTGCAACGCATCCCCTTCACCTCAGCCCAGCGTGACACACTGGAGGCCGCTGCCATCCGTGCAGTCTCGACGAATCCCGACACCATCGTGCTTGCCGCATCAGCCCGCGACACGGCAGCCCTCGCGCAATTCATAGATGCGCACGACTCACCGCGCCCCGTGCTGTTGAGTTCCTCGTGGGCCTACACGCGCGAGATATTCCTTGCGGGCGGACGCGCGGTCGAAGGCATCGTCTTCACCATCAGCTACCTGCCCGACGACACGCGTGAAGGCTATCTCGCCTTCCGCAAGGCATACACGGAACGGTTCGGCTGGGAGCCCAACTTCGCGGCGGCCCTGGCCTATGAAAGTGCCAAGGTGCTGGCCGCGGCCCTCCGCCGTACCGGAGGCAGGGCCCAGGGCCTGCGTGAAGCGCTCGCGGCAGGAACCCCGGTGCAAGGTATCAGCGAGACCGTGACCCTCGACCAGTACGGCGATGTCCAGCGGCCACCCTACATCGTGACCATACGCAACGGGGAGTTCGTCAGCATACAATGATGTCGGTCAATACCTCCGCAACGCCGACCCTCACCGGCTTCCTGCAACGCAGGCTCACGCTGTGGCTCATGCTGCTGGCGCTCTTTTCGCTCGCCTCGACCAGCGCCTTCCTCTACCTCGTGCAGAAGCGCAACTTCGAAGAGCGCAGCGTGCGAACCACCACACTGCTCACGCGACAGATCAATGCCCACATAGCCCTTGCCCAGGAATCGTTACGCGAGATGGCGCTGCGCCTACCACGCACACCCAGCGAAGACCTTCTTCGCACCCTCACCGCCACCGATGCCCACGCCCTTGAACTGTTCGCCCGCGTCATCGTCCTCGATGCCAGCGGCACCATCGTGGCACGTACACCACGCGGCCCGGTGCAGGTCGATTTCCCGCTCCATCAGCCACGGGGAGAGGAGTCGGCAAGCCCCATCATCGGCAAACCCATCCCCCTGGGGGATACAGGTGAAGTCGTGGTGTGGATCGGAACAGACCTGTGGACAAAAGGGCGCCTGCTCGGTGCCCTGCGGCTCGATGCCTTCAGCCGTTCCATTCAGGAACTGCTCCCCGAAGAAAGCGAAGCCCTCATCATCACCGATCGCTTCGGCAACCTCATCGCACACCCCGACCCCACAGAAATACAGCGTCAGGGCAACATCGGCGACCTGCCGTTCTTCAGGCGCCACGACCCGCCAACCCAGGGTACGCTCAATCTCGGCGGCACCAGCTGGGTAGCCACCGTCGCCACAGTGGAGCCCCACGACTGGAAGATCCTGTCGCTGAAGCGCCGTTCAGCCCTGCTGAGCGAGGTGGCGGGAGGCATCGGGCTTCTGGTCGTCCTCCTTACGGCCCTGTATGTCGTCTTCGCCTTCAGGCTGATACGCGACCTCCGCCTGCGGGTGGGCGACCCTCTCAAGGCACTGGCTGCGTCGCTCAGGCGGGTGGCAGCGGGCGAATACGGCCCGCCACTGCCGCATAGGCACGACTTCACCGAACTGGACACCATGAACGACACCTTCATGCTCATGTCCGACAGGGTGCGGCAACGTGAGACTGACCTCAAACGCGAACGGGCCTTCGTCGGAACCGTGATCGACGCCATCCCCTCCGCCCTGTTCGCCCTCGACAGGGAAGGACGCGTATCGCTCATGAACGCTGCCGCAGGGGAGCGCGTGGGCATAGGTAGCGAAGAGGGCCGTGGACGCGCCGTGGCGGAACTGCTGCCCTTCCTCTCCCCGGTCACGGATGAGATGCTGGATGCCATACAGAACGGGACAACGTTCCGCCATGACCGTCTTGCCCACCAGCATGAAGGTCGTACCCTCTTCGAAGACGTCGCCCTGTTCCCCATCGCCGATTCGGAGACGGCCCACGCGCTGCTACGAGTGGATGATGTGACGGCGCGGGTCCATATGGAAGAGTTGATGGTGCAGACTGAAAAGATGATGTCGGTGGGTGGGCTTGCCGCTGGCATGGCGCACGAGATAAACAACCCTCTCGGGGCCATTCTCCTCGGTGCCCAGAACATCCAGCGCAGGCTGGACCCTGCCCTGCCCGCCAACACCGATACCGCCAACAGGGTGGGCTGCCCGCTGGAAGCCATCAACGCCTATCTTGCCGAACGCAGGATTCCCGCCTTTCTTGAAGGCATCCGCGAGGCGGGGGCACGCGCGGCCAACATCGTGGCCAACATGCTGGAATTCAGCCGCAGAAGCGAGACACGCCATTCGACTGTTGACTTGCGCGACGCGCTGGACAGGACAGTGGACCTTGCCGCCAACGATTACGACCTGAAAAAGAAGTACGATTTCAGGCACATCATGATCGTGCGTGACTATGACGCCGACCTGCCGCCGCTGGTCTGTTCCGTGACGGAGATTGAGCAGGTCATCCTCAACCTGCTGCGCAATGCGGCGCAGGCACTCGCTGAGAAGCCACCGTCAGAAGAGAGGCCACGCGTCACCCTGCGTACCCGCCGAGAAGGGGACATGGCCCGCATAGATGTGGAGGACAACGGGCCGGGGATGACGCCGGACATCCGCAAGCGCGTCTTCGAACCCTTCTTCACCACGAAGGATGTCGGGGTCGGCACCGGGCTTGGCCTGTCGGTCTCCTATTTCATCGTCACCCGCAACCACAAGGGCACGTTCGACGTGACGTCCGACCCGGGGCACGGCACATGCTTCACCCTGCGGCTGCCGTACCGGAACACCGGCGCACTGATGCAGCCGGAAGCCGTGGACACCCCCTGACAGCCAGCACACACGTATCACCTGTCTCGCATCACCCGACGCGACCCCCCGGTGCGCATCACCGCCCCCCCTGCCGGCCCCTGCCGCACACCCTGAAGGCCTCGGGGCCCATCCGGGGACAGGCGGGGACAGGCGGGAAGGAACGGGACACACAAGGGCGCGCATCGCATGATACGCAGAGGGCCCCACCTACGTGCTTTGGCGCCGGAAACGCGCCCCCGACTGATGTGCTACCGATGTGCGTCCGGTTCAGAATCCCGGTTCAAGGGGCGGACTCACCAGCCACGCCCCGCCAGCCGCCGCAGGCACCACACCACTATCCGGCGGGGCGACATGAACGCAACGCCCCTCCACACGCAGGCGCCCCTGCGCAAGCCATTGCAGGGCCTGCGGGTAGATGCGGTGTTCCATGGCATGGATGCGGGCTTTGAGGTCGTCCAGCGGTTCACCCGGCGTGACGGGCACGGCAGCCTGCACGATGACAGCGCCGCCGTCCATCTCCTCATTCACGAAATGCACGGTACAACCGGCAAGGCGCACCCCGTAGTCCAGGGCGTCGCCAGCCCCGCGCAAACCGGGAAAACTGGGAAGCAGCGAAGGGTGGATGTTGATGACCGCCCCCGGAAAGGCAGCCAGAAAAACCGGGGTCAGCAGCCGCATGTAGCCGGCGAGTACCACACACTGTGCCCCGGCGGCACGGATGGCTTCCACGAGGGCGGCATCGTAGCTTTCGCGGTCGGCGTATGCGGCGGGGTCGAGTGCCAATGACGGCACTCCCGCACTGCGGGCACGCTCAAGCGCACGGGCCTGCGGCTTGTTGGAGATGACGACGCCCACCTCGGCATCGAGCGCGCCAGAGGCTATCCTGTCGAGGATGGCCTGAAGATTCGAGCCGTTGCCGGAAGCCAGCACAGCGATTCGCAGCATGGTTACTCCGGTCGGCGCTGATGCGGTCAGCCGTCTACGCGCACGATAGGGTCACCGGCACGTACGACGCCCCCGCGCACCACGCGCGCGAACACGCCTTCGGTGGGCATCACGCAGAATCCCACCGTCTTGTGGATGTTACACTTCGAGTGACAGGTCTTGCCTATCTGCGTCACTTCAAGCAACGCCTCCCCGCCCACGGCAAGGCGCGTGCCGATGGGCAGCGCAGTGACTTCAAGCCCCTCGACCAGCATATTCTCGGCAAAGTCGCCCGCCGCAAGCTGCGGCATCTTCGGGCGCATGGTGTCGACACTTTCCGACGCCAGCAGGCTCACCTGCCTGCCGGACCCGGCGTGCACATCACCCACGACACCGAAGTCCTCACGCAGGGTGATGGCTTCGACGACCACCTTGCGTTCGCCCTTGCGTTCACTGATGCACACGGCCCTGACATGCCCCATGGTCGCCTCCCTGCCCTGCCGTCATCCGGTTCTTCGAAGCCCAGTGCCGGCAGAGGCTACATACGTTGTCGGCATACCTGTCCGGTGATGCATGGTGACGCCCGCGTCACCTGCATCGCCCACCCGCCACCGAATGCGGAGTGAATGCGTCCACTCTACACTCCCACGGCATGGCTTCGTCAACCGCCATGTATCAACGCACGTTCTTGCACCGCAACACTTCATGCGACGCGCCCCGAAGACATCCTCCGCCTTGTCCGG
>Ga0302246_1000659_pt1 | contig 28862 bp, 22 predicted proteins | sample AAG_UR_Trp_MG_FD_193533 | JGI IMG/M metagenome (GOLD analysis project Ga0302246, IMG submission 193533) | Enriched activated sludge microbial communities from anaerobic digester in WTTP, New Holstein, Wisconsin, United States - AAG_UR_Trp | ecosystem: Engineered > Bioreactor > Anaerobic >... | reverse complement strand
TTCGTATCCGAAGAGCGTACTTTCCGTCAGAGTTTCCTGCAAAGCGGCGCAATCCACCACCACAAAATTCTTGCCTCCCCGGCGGCTGTTTGCATGGATTGCCTTGGCAAACAGCTCCTTTCCTGTACCCGTTTCGCCTGTGATGAGAATATTGGTGTCCATGGAAGCGGCTTCAGACACCAAATCATAACACGCCCTCATCTTGGCGCTGTTTCCAATAATCCCATCAAGCTGCAGGACCGCCGTTGGCTTCCTCTTGGCCTTTTCTTCACGGTATTGAAGTGCCCGATTCAGGGAAAGCACCATGGCGCTGGTTGATGACGGCTTTTGAATGTAATCCCAGGCACCGCTTTTTATCGCCAGTTCAGCACCATCCGCTGTGCCGTCACCGGTCAGGATGATCACCTCCGGGGAAGAAGGCGCCTCCCGCATCTCAACTAGTTTCTTAAGTCCGTTTCCATCGGGTAACTTCACATCCAGAAACACGACATCAAATGATCCCGATGAAGAAAGTTGCAGGCCTTCCTGAAGTGTATACGCACACAGTATGTCATGACCGTTATTGGCAACGGTTCGGGACAAGAAATTGCAAAACATTTCATCATCATCAATTATCAGAATTCTGGCCATAAAATACTCCAAATAGTCATGCGTTATTGTTCGATTGCGCGGCGCAAACAGAGGGCAAGGTTCTTCAAGAGAATGGGTTTAATTATCAGTTCCTTAATGCCTTGCCGCTTTATGTCGTCATCCGTAAACATTTCATTGTAACCCGTACACAGAATGATGGGGATCTCCGGCCTGATAGCTTGTATTTTCTTGGTCAATTCCAGACCCGTCATTTGCGGCATGGTCATGTCCGTGATGACCAGGTCAAATCGATGGGGATCTTCCATGAAGATACTCAGTGCTTCGAGACAACTGGTTGTTGATACGACTTTATAACCGATGGATTCTAAAAATTCATGAATGAGGATGACAATCATTTCCTCATCGTCGACACATAAGATCTGTTCCTCGCCCTTTATAAGTGCGACATGAACATTTTCCCCCTCCTGAAACACAACGGTGTCCTGAATAGAGGGCAAGAAAACATTGAAAACGGTCCCTTTCCCCACTTCACTTTCAACGGTGATTGTTCCATCATAGCTTTTTACAATGCCATAAACCACGGACAGTCCCAGGCCGGATCCCTCACCCGACTTTTTGGTTGTAAAGAAAGGATGATAAATTTTGTCCAGTATGGCCGGATCGATACCATGGCCGTTGTCCCTTATCGTCAGGTGTACGTAGGCGATATCCCTTAGATCTGCATGGTGAGCACAGCCCTTGTCAATGTCGGCGATAGTAATGTCTAAAATGCCCCCCTTATCACGCATGGCATGGGCTGCGTTGGTGCACAGATTCATTATGATCTGGTATATCTTTGTCGGGTCGGCGAAAACCATCGCGTATTCTGTGGAGATATGCTGCCGAATCCCAATCGTGGACGGCAGGGTTGAACTCAACAGTTCCAGGGCTTCATGGGCAATCAACCTCATGTTGACGGGTTTTCTCTCCTGCTCTTTGCTGTGACTGAAAGTAAGAATCTGATTAATGAGTTTCTTTGCCCGATCACCTGCCCCCATGACATGATCCAGATACTTACGGACCGAGTCATCCTGCAAGATATAAAGGGCCATCTCCGTGTTGCCGATGATGGAAGCCAGTATATTGTTGAAGTCATGGGCAATGCCACCCGCCAACGTGCCGATGGCCTCCATCTTCTGGGCTGAGAACAACTGGGCCTGTACTTTCTGTTTTTCATCTTCTGCCCGCACCTGTTCCGTAATGTCCTGACTCGTTTGAATGGCGCCCACAACCTTTCCTTGAGAATCGTAGATCCTTGCCGCCCGGATCGATTGCATCCGTTCCTCGTTATTGAGCCAGATCGTTCCGTTGGTTTCGAAAGCGCTTGCGAGATGATCACACTTTTTGACACCCCTGGATCCGAATTGTTCCAGAATTTCATCGTCGGTCATCTGCAAAACGACTTCGGCAAGCGTAGGGGGAACTCCGCCCTTGAAAAGAAAAGTCAGATCCAGTTTCCTGCCAATCATCATATCCTTCGTTTTTCCCGTATAGAGTTCCATATAACGGTTCCAGAGAAAAACTGTACGATCATGATCGATCATGAATACCGGCATCGGAATCCTGTCCAGAATGGATGTAAGGCGTTCATGATCAAGAGCCAATTGCGCCTCTATGCGCTTTTGCTCGGTATTGTCGCGGATGCACTCAATAGCCCCTACAACCTTGCCCTCGAAATTTCGAAATATGGAAGCGCTTGCCAGGAGGTGGATGTCGCCTGGAGGTAAATAGGGGGCGAAGGCTTCAGCATATATTTTGTCTCCCTGGCGTTTGATGGTTACATACGATTTTTCTGCATCCAAATTTTCCTGCATGACAAGATCAACAAGCGCAGGGCGTCTTTTCCCATAGAATGGAATCGAATATTCCTTGTCCCCCTTGCCCAGCATTTCCTCTGCTCTGACGCCTGTCATGGATTCCATGGAGCGGTTCCAGGCGACCACCTTTCCGTCACCATCAATCACAAAGGTTGCGTCAGGCAGAAAATCGATAATTTCTGTCAGCCTCTGCTGCGACTCCTTCAACTGATCTTCCACTATTTTGCGTTCGGTGATGTCCCTCCACGCTGTATAGAGAAACCTTCGGCCATTCAGGGAGATTGACGTCAGCATTACATCCAGATAAAATTCTGCCCCATCGAATCTTTTGTGGACCCACTCGAAACGATTGCTGCCCTCCCGGTATGCAATTTCAAACATTTCTTCCGCTTTCTTCGATGAAAGCGAGCCATCCGGTTGTCTTGCGGGAGATATATCGGCAGGGGTTAAATTCAACAGCTGAGACTTATGTGAACATCCGGTAATTTTCAACGCTGCGACATTACAGTCTACAAAGCGGTCTTCTTCGATGATCAGATTTGCATCTCCTGACTTATCAAAGAGCAATCGAAAGACCTCTTCGCTTTCTCGCAACGCTTCCAACTTTTTCTTACGCTCTGTGATATCCCTTACGAAAGCCCACATACAGATAGATTCCTCTTGAGAGCTTATCGTGAGATACGTTCGGAGCTCAACTGGAAAAATTGTACCATCTTTTCGACGATATTCCTTTTCAAAGCAATGAGTATTGCCCTTTTTAGCAAGCAGTTCCTGGATGATTTTTCCCTCCATTTGATGCCACTTTGAAGGACTAAGATCCTTGTATGTCATCTCATGCAGCTCTGTATCGCTGTACCCTAACATGTTCCGAAAGGCTGAGTTGTACTCCAGGATATGGCCTTTCATATTAATCATTGCATATCCATCACGGCTTCCCTCGAATAACAACTGATAACGCTCTTGGATTGAGTTGTAAAAACCGACAGATTGCTCCAGTTCGGAAACGCGTTGGTGCAGCACAGACAATTCATCCAATAATTGTTTTTTTGTTCTCTGATTTTTCATCAGCACACATCCCTATGAATATTTAGATAATATCTCTATTAGCATACCGTAAAATTAAATTTCCGTAATTTAGCCCATTGCTCAGCACCTTCAATAGAATTATCCCCAAAATAACGAATTGCTCAAAAGCAATAAATAAGCCATCTTAGGTTTCTCCGTATATAATTGATCTGCCCACCGAAAATTGATCCTCAAATAGAGTTAGATTTCTGACATAATCTTGGAGAAAATTAAGGAGGTCCGGGTGAGCAGGCATCGGAGCAGATCATCAGGATTATTCGGTTGGTTGATGTTGAGATACCTTGCCAAGAAGGTTTATAGATTACGTTTTGAAGGGATGGATCTTTTTCAAAATTGCCGGATGCTTTGTGGCAGGAAGTTACCCGGGACACCAAAGGGATAGGGTCGATAACCCAATTTATTTGGCCTTGTAATAGTAGCGATTCAGGTCGAAGAGCCCGGCCTCTATCGGTTCATCTTCGTTGAACCGCTGTTGAAACCAGTCGTAGGTTTCCCACAATCTCTCATCGGCCCGGTTTACGCCATACTTGTCAAATCGCTCCAGATCCTTCGGGCTTTTTCCAAAATGAGCCAGGAGATCAAAGAAATCCGGCAGATCTTCTTCGCGGACATCGACAAAATAGTTCGGATAAGATCCGATCAGTCCGGGAATAAAATCAGCACGGTCCTTTGCGGGATCGAGCCGGCCATCCTCGCCGAACATGAAAGACACATTGTCATGCCAGCGATTGATGACGATGGAGCCCGCGATATCCTTGCCGTTTTTCAGACGGATTCTCATGTAGGCAAGATTGGCTTCATGCTCATTGGCCAGGGAGAAGAAGGCCGTACCGGGCCGGGAAAGGGCGATGAAAGCCCGCAGATAGTCATCCGCAGTTTTGTATGCCGCAGGTATTTCCGGATAGTTTGCCCCGGCAGGGAGATAGTTCACGGGATCGAAAGTGATCTGCGTTGACGGCAACAAGTGCTTATTTACCACATACTCCATGAACTCGCGCTTCGGATCGGCTGTTGTGAAGGATATCTTTGCCGGCATGATGGACGGATAATAGTGCACTTTCCTGAGATCGACATCCAGGTACCACGACTGCATGATTTCTTCCCTTTTCTCAGGAGGAAGAAAATCCAGGAAATAGCTCTCCCCTTCAACGCGCAGTTCGTCCATGTAGAGCCGTATCGCCAACTGGTGGCCGGCTGTGCCATACACATCAAATCCGGCAACAAGCGCGTAATAGATTCGTTCAAGCAGAGGATAGTCGATAACCCACAGGGTCTTTGGGAGATTTCCCAGTACCCCCCTGTGTGACGAACCTCCATCGAAATGGCGATAGATAGTCTGTACGGGTGCATCCGCGGCACGATAGCCTTTCCAGATGGCGTCGTATCCCAGGCCGCCGTAGTTCAGAGCGGCGTTATAATCCTGCCGGGCTTTGTAAAACTCGGTCGCCGCCTTCCGATACGCATCGGTGAGCGCTGAGAAGACGCGTAGGTCGCTTCCCTTCTCGATGGGCATCCGCAGCTTGTCGCTGTGTAATTTTAGAAAACCCGGATGCAACACACTCAGGTCATGGTCAGGGTCCATGAATAAGACCCAGAAATGATCGTCGATCACATTGAGGGCGATCTGCCCCTTGCAGACCGGACCTCGAATGAAGGTCATGATGATGTAGTAGGCATTATCCAGCAAAAACTGATAGCGTGAACGTGGCGGGATCTGCTCGAAGGCCACGAATGGATTGGCGCTCACGATCGGGTCATAGCCGACCAGGTGAGGGCGCTGCAGCCACTCCGGCCGGATGAAAAGCTCCTTGAAACGCTCTAGTTGTGCGTCATTGAGATCAAAGACCATATGGGTCTTGTGGACAATGGTGGAGTGGATTTTGCGAAAGCGATAGTAGACCCGCTCGACGCCGGGGGCGTCATAAGGGCGCACGGTGGCGATCAGATCGATGGGTTGCCCGGGCGCCGTCTTCGAACGGACCAGTTCATAGAACTCATTGGTCGGGGTGCCGAATTTCAGATGGGCCAGGAACAGATGCTCGTAGAGGTAGCGCGCCGTCACGGCATGCTTGGTGTCGTCCTGGTTCAGAAACGCTTCCCACTGTTTGATGGCTGCAGCGTCGCCGGCTTTCGGTGTGGTCAGTGCCAACTGTTGAGCAGCATCGGGGCCCTTCGCCCCCTGTGCCAGCCAGCCAGCGATGATCTCGAACTCGTCCTGCTTGAGCGGCGGAAAACCATAGGGCATACCACGATTCGGATGCTTTTCCAGGTAGCCGCCCAACTCCTCCTGATTTTCCGCACACGTCAGTTCGTCTGTTTCGGGACGATACTCGCCGCTGCTTTTCGGGTTTTTCATTTTGTGGGACAGGAGCTGGATCATGATCGAGTCATTCGATCCACTTGTTACAGAGCTCTTCGTGACGCTGCAAAATCCTTTTTCCCGCCATTCCTGGGTATCTTTTGCATCGATAAAGAGGCGGGTCGGATCCATGGACCTTAACCTTGAGCCATTGTAGATAGCCCTTTTGGTAGCACCCCGGTCTGCCCCTTCGTACGAATCGAGCTTAAGCTGACAGGGCGAATTGTAGCATGAGTGACACACTGCACAGCGCCGGTCGAGAATCGGCTTTACCTCCTGCTGATAATTGATCGTCCTGGTGGGAGTCTTTACTTCGACCGGAGGTAGCGCTTCCGCCAGACACCCGGCAATGGACACGAGCAGCATCAAGCCCAAAAAGTAGTGAGTAAGCCTCATGGATGAATTCTCCTTAGAATGCAGCGTATGAAGGAATTACTTTTAGTTTGGAACCATAGGATAAGGCGGCTTGGTATGTCAATGCAAAAACAGGCCATAAATCCGTTCTTTTTCGTGAATATTTGAGGTAAAAATCGGTAATATTTGCTTAATCAAACAAAGCTCTCCGAGAGCATCAATCCTTCAGTGGCTCGAAAAGGTATTCCAGTCCGTTGATCTTTATCTCATGGACCATTCTAAGCAGTTCTCCCAGCTCGCCTGTGGGAAAACCTTTTCGGGACAACCAGACGACATAGGGTTCCGGAAGATCCACAAGAAGATAGCCCGCATATTTTCCAAACGGCATTTTTGCTTTAGCCAACTTTAAGAGGACGTTTTTATCAGGATGAACAGCTCGATCTTCATAATTCATGGAGTATGCCTGTATGTAAAATGTAAAAGAAACCATTAACGGTCATGTCTCTCGATTTTGAAAACATCCGGAAGATCTTTCCGAATATAACCTCTTCCGATGAATTTCCTCATCTATCTCGCTATCCCTTTTTACAAAGCCCGCATCCACTCTGGTTTCAAGCGGACTTCTCCCCGCAGGGCCGCATCGATCAAATCAAGGGCCTTTTGTTTGCCACTGGGCAGTTTCGCCTTGATCGGCAGATAGTTGGAGGCGTGGTTCGAGAAAAAATATCCCCTGGTCAAATTGGTATGGGCAATCATCTCCCGCAATTCCCGCAGCAGCCCGGCTTGATCGGGTAATTCGAATTTCCCGTTCATGTAATCCTGATAAAGCGGAGTTCCGGGGATGAGCATCACTGTCAAAGCTCCGACAAAATCCGGATCCATGGCACTCAGCAGTTCACCCGTCGCTCGGGCATGCTGGAGCGATTTTTCACGGCCGCCGATCCCCAGAAGAACTGTCACCCACACCTGGATGCCCGCTTCCTTCAATTTGTGCCCCATTTCAATGCAGGTCGCAGCCGTGGAGCCTTTTTGGATTGCCTCTCTGATCTCATCATCGCCGGTTTCGACCCCGTAATGAAGGATACTGAGGTTATGGCGGTGCAGTTGCTCCAGTTCTTCCTGTGATTTCTTCTTGATGCTCTTGACGTTTGCATAGGCACCGACTCTTTTGACCTGTGGCAGGTGCTCCTTAATCTGCTCCAGAATCCACATCAACCGTTTCTGGGGCACAATCAGGGCGTCGCCATCCATCAGAAAAAGGCGATTCTCTTGTGACATATGCCGGGCTGCATACCGGATGTCGCTTAGGATGATCTTGTCATCTTTGATCTTGAAGCGCTTGTCGCGATATGTGCCGCAAAAGGTGCATCGGTTATGTGAACAACCGAGAGTTACCTGCAGGAGGATGCTGTCCGCCTCACTGGGCGGCCGGATGCAATACCCCTCATAATGCATACCTTCATCTTCGGAAACAATATTCACCAAGAACCTCCTTATTTGGGAAAACAAGGTTGAAATACTGCTATCAGGAAGATCAGTAAACCAACTGGTGAAGTCGATTAAGGGGAAAATTTCTCGCAAAATGATGATGGCGTTCAAAACATTGAGTCGCGTATTTGGGGGACGTCATATATGGGCACGAGGATATTTTGTGACCAGTTCCGGAAAGGTGACGGAGGAAGTGATCATGAAATACGTCGAACAACAAGGTTTAGCCCCCCTGACGGTGACTTCAAAACAGATGACGATCTTTTAGTCGGCTTCTAGCCGGTATGTCGTTTAATTTTCTAACTCTCGGTTTGCGCCGTGACAAGATTGCCTCCGCAGTACTTTTCGCGGAGCCTTGGCTTCTCTATTTTTCCGGTTGGATTCCGCGGCACATTTTCAAAAAAAATCCTGCGCGGTCGCTTGTACCGCGGCAACGCCGTGCAGAACTGTGCCATATCATCTTCAGTGCAGGAAAAACCCGGCTTTAACTCAACGACCGCCGCAACGATTTCACCCAAACGCTGGTCGGGAAGGCCGATCACCGCCACATCCTTGATCGCGTCGTGCGTTCGCATAAAATCTTCGATCTGCACCGGATAAATATTCTCGCCACCGCTGATGACCACATCCTTTTTGCGGTCGACCAGATAGATAAAGCCATCTTCATCCGTTTTTGCCATATCACCCGTGTAGAGCCAGCCATCTTTAAGTATTTCGGCTGTGGCTTCCGGATTATTGTAATAGCATTTCATCACGCCCGGGCCTTTGACACAAAGCTCGCCCACCTCACCCTGCTTCACCGGGCGGCCGGTTTCATCCACGATCTGCACTTCCCACTTATAGCCGGCCTTTCCGATGGCGCCGACTTTATGGATGTTTTCAATGCCGAGATGGACACAGCCGGGGCCGATAGATTCCGACAGACCGTAATTGGTGTCGTAGTCGTGGTGCGGAAAAAATTTTTTCCAGCGTTTGATCAGGCTAGGTGGCACCGGCTGCGCGCCGATGTGCATCAGCCTCCATTGATCGAGTTTGTATTCCTCCAGCCTGATATCACCGCGTTCGATGGCGTCCAGAATGTCCTGGGCCCACGGAACCAACAGCCAGACAATTGTGATCTGCTCCTCCGATACCGCCTTTATGATCCATTCCGGTTTGACGCCGCGCAGCAGGACGGCCTTGCTGCCGGACAGAAAGCTGCCGAACCAGTGCATCTTTGCGCCAGTGTGATAGAGTGGCGGGATACAGAGGAAATTATCATCGCGCGTTTGTTTGTGATGGTCCATTTCGGCTTCGCAGGATAATACCAGGCTGCGGTGCGTGTGGAGAATCGCTTTGGGGAAGCCGGTGGTGCCGGATGAAAAATAGATAGCGGCGTCATCATCGTCGGAAACTGTTATTTGAGGAGCCACGGAGGAACAGCACGCCGTGAGTGCATAATAACTTTCGGCAAACGCTGGGCAGTCCATCCCCAAAAACAGCCGTATTTTTATATTCGGAATCTGCCCGCGGATCGGATCGATTCTCTCGGTAAATTCCGGCCCGAAGATCAGAACGTCGCATTCCGCCAGATCGAGGCAGTATTTGATTTCCTCTTCCGTGTAGCGGTAATTAAGCGGCACCGCAATGGCGCCGGTTTTCAGGATGCCGAAATAGATCGGCAGCCACTCCAGGCAGTTCATAAGCAGAATCCCGACCTTGTTTCCTTTTGGCAAGCCTCTTTCAAGCAAAAAGTTGGCAAAGCGGTTGGCTTTGTCGTCGAATTCACGCCATGTCATCTCCCGCCGGTACCTCTTTTCGGGATTGGTTTCCACAAGCTCGTAATCCTTCCAGTTTGCTTTGATTTCTTTTATTTCGGGATTGATTTCAACCAGACTGATATCTTCACCGTACAGGGCGGCGTTGCGGGCAAGAATTTCTGTGATTGGCATTTTCCGTTCCTTCTGATTTTTATTTTTACCGCTTTGCTCGGGCATTACGCGGAAATTTTGCAACATAAGTAACGCGTTTGATAAGAATGGGGGGAGTGTAGAGATTTCGGGATTTTATGTCAAGAATATCTTGGCTATAAAATGTGAGATATTGTGCTGATTTTTTGTCGGGTGTGAATCGTGTTTATTAAGGGCTGAAATCCAGCATGGTTGTCGAGATTGACAATCTGAGGATTAGCTGTACCCTTTGCCGTTGTCTGTGCAGAACTGTTCGATCGTATAGGAACCTTCCCCAGAACCTGTTCCAGAAAGATCTTCGCCGAGTTCTGGGTCCTGTCTGGGAGAATGGCAGCGTACAGATCCCGAGAGAAGTTATCTATGCCTACAAAGAGATATTCCCGGCGTTCCAGGGCTTTTGGCCCCTCCAGAAGGGGTCGTCTCCATGGAGCATCTGACCAGGATAGTCTTTGTTGTAGCGCTTGGCCTTTTTCTTTAAGCGCTCCTCGAGGGATTTCCTCCTTCGCTCTCTTATCCCTCATCAAATGGATACGAAATCCCGAAAATGGAAACAACCCTAGTTTATCTCACAATTGATGACTGCTTAATGTATGCCCTTTGTTACTATTGACAAGAACAATAAAAAGATTAGATTGTAATTAAAGAGAAGCTGCGATGTCCGTAATGAGTCATGTGGCCGGGAGAGTAACAACAGAAAGAAACACAGGGTCTTCGTGGTGATGATCACCCAGTAAAGACCAAGTACAAAAGACATGACTCCAGCTCAGGGACGATACGGCATAGGTGGCTTTCTCTTCTTAACCCTCGAAGGTGTAATTTTTAAGCCTTCGAGGGTTTTTATTATGAAAAACAGGTGTTGAAACCCACATTGACGATAGGTTACTCATCAGACTTCCCTTCCTTCCAGCTAAACAAGGTCGTAATTGGATCTATGAGAAATGAGCCTCCTGAAGAAATACCTCAACAGCTAAAGTTTCCTTCCTTTTCTTCCATTTTATTTTCTGGAACCCTAATAACCGGTGTGCTGGTTACTGTTCAAAAAGCGGTTATTTAACCGGCAACCGTGTGATGACACGCTTTGTCTGCTGTACGGAACCGTCCTTTTGATTGACGGTTTCCTTGGTTTTTTTCACCTTGCTTATCGATCTTCAACATGCTAGTGCCTTTACTAGCCGAATCGAAACAGGAGATGAAAATCACGGTGGAAGACCTACCGGTCCCGGGGATGATCAAACGTTATTATCTGGTAAATCCGAAGGATATCGTTATCATACAGTTTATCATCGAGGGATACGAGGGAATGGCCACCGTTACGACCGTCGATTCGAAACGAGCCTGCCTGCTGATTTCGATTGTCGAAACTTGGTTAGACGACTTCGATGGACTCGTGGAAGATTTGCGGAAGACATTCGGAATGGAAGAAATGTCCTGTCCGTCATAGGGGAATCGCATTCCGGAAGAATCGGTAGAGACAACGGCGTGTTTTCCGGATGTGAGATGCTTTTCGCCCGGAGCGATGCCGGGCGGCAATCATCCTCGCGGGCACAAAAAAGTAGAGGTCGTTTTCCTGAAAAAAGGGCTGCCGAGCGGCCGGCCCGGGGAATAGAAAAGATGTTGATGCTTACCCACACCTGGATTTTAAGGGAACTTCTTACATTGTACCCGTCTGAGATCAAAACACCGGACGTCTTTGCATACAACGTTTGTCCCGATCTGCTGCCCATTCACCGAAGTGTTCACGCCTCGATGACCCACCGGATTTCCCGGTTCAAACAGGTTCCCCGGGAGCATCGGAAAGCCCACTATGTCCAGCTCCACCTCCTGGCCGACGATATCGCTCATCACGGCAAGATTTGCGACGAAGTCGTGACGGAGTTCAATCCCGATGCCCAAGGGTATGCCTATGTTGTGGGTCAGCCCCTGGTGGAACCGATCATGAGTTATTGCGAATTCTTAGGCCTCCCCGTTGATCGCATCGAAGCGGCTTACCGCTCCCACATGATCATCGAACTCAGCGTGGATATCTATCTGAGGCAAAAAGGAGAGGGAAGGGCGCTGGTTGATCTCTTCCAGAATGCCCTGGAACAGACGGACAGGATCTATCTTTCCGAATTTACAAACACTTTATCCTGGCTTTTTGGGATAGAACGCGGGATCATACGGGAAGCGCTGGACCGGGCCATGATTTTTTACACGGCGGACAGAATGATACAGTTCGTAGATATGAAACAGAGGGCCGGTTTTTACATAAAAAAATTCGGATTTAGCGATACAAACAAACCGGCTTGTGCTGGAATGATAGATTTGATGAATCAGGGTATGTCTCTGATCGGCGATCCCATGGATTATCTCCATGGAGTCGTCCGAACGATCCAGAAATCCCCTTACTGCGGGGGGTTATAACGCCTTCGTAACAAAGCCGGAACGAAGGCAGCGGGTGCAAACCTTGATCCTGGCTACGGAACCGGTCTTCTTGTCGATACAACGCAGATTCTGTAAATTAGGGTACCAGACCTTCTTCGTTTTATTGTTCGCGTGGCTGACGTTATGTCCCACAGCGGGCTTTTTTCCGCAAATCTCGCATACTCGTGACATGATGTAACTCCTGTTTGATTCGGTGTGTCGCTTTCTAAAGCATCCCAGGGGAAATTGCAAGCATTTTATTCATCATTTTTCATATTTGGCTGTCCCGTCGATTCCAGGACCCGCAACCAGGTGTTGCCGTCCGGATCGACCTGCTTGCCGAAGGTGACCATCTTGATGGGGATGTGGATATATTCGTCTCTCATCAACCCGACAAGCATGCCCGTTTTCCCCGCCATTCCCGCATGGACCGCGTATAGTCCCAGGGCGCCGCAGTAGATGCTGTCGCCGGCATTGGCCCGGACGCTACGGATCATGTAACTGGGATCGATGTATTTGAGGTTAATCTCCACGCCGATTTTCTTGAAGTGTTCCTCGATCTTTGTCCGGAGAAATGTTCCGATGTCCAGAAGGCGGAGGTTGCCCGACGCATCCGTTTCGAGGGGCGTATCCGACTTTCTCATCAGTTCCTGACCTGCCCCTTCCGCGACCAGAATGACGCAATGCTTTCTGCTCTGTAGACGATCCTCCAAGGTCTTGAGGAATCCCTTTTCACCTTCCAGATCGAAAGGCACTTCCGGGATGAGGACGAAGTTGACATCATTTTGAGCAAGGGCAGCACTTACGGCGATATGACCGGATTGCCGGCCCATGAGCTTGACAAGACCGATCCCCATGGGAGCTCCCTTGGCCTCGACGTGGGCCGACTGAATGGCCTTGACGGCTTCCGAGATGGCCGTGTCGAAGCCGAAAGTCTTCTCGATCAAATTCAGATCGTTATCAATGGTTTTCGGGATGCCGATCACGCTGATGTTCAGATTTCTGCGGAGAACTTCTTCGGCGATGAGTCCGGCGGCCCGCATGGTTCCATCCCCACCGATGCAGAAAAAGAGGTCCACGTTCATCCGCTTCAGAGCCGTTACCATCTCGCTGATATCCTGCTTGCCCCGTGATGAGGAAAGGATGCTTCCGCCGATGGTATGGATGTCCTGGACCGCTTCAGGCGTCAGGGGGCGGATCTGATGCCCATATTTGGGGATGAGGCCCTGGAATCCGTAGCGGATGCCGATGATGTTCGTCACGCCGTAGCGATGATACAGTCCCATCACAATGGCCCGGATGACGTCGTTGATGCCGGGGCAAAGACCGCCGCAGGTCACGATGGCGGCCTTGGCGGTGACGGGGTCGAAGAAGATTTTATCCCGGGGACCGGCCACTTCCAGGGAAAGGGGCTGGCCGTCCGCGGTCGTGAAGGCATTGTAATTGTGCAAGCCGATGTTGAACAGGACACGCCTGTTGTCAGGGGTGAATTTACTGGTCAGCACCGGCGAAGGGATAGTTCGTTCACCGAGGCTTTCGATGTTGAAATTCAGAATATCTTCTGCCATGTCGTACCTCCTGTATTGATTTCGACCGGCCTTTGTAACGCGCCTTCGTTGAACCGTGAAATTTACTTTCGGTTATATCGCACAAGAGCCTTGCGCTGTCAAATATTTAAATAGATTGATGAGTTACAAAGGATCTTCTTTTCAGAAGCCCTCAAGGGGCGGGTTGTGCAGCGCCTGTGAGGTGAATTCCTGCAAGCCCCTGATCCTGACCTGACGGTTGTGGATTTCGATTCTGCCTTCGGCGTAGAACTGGATCGCCTGCGGGTAGATGCGGTGCTCTTCCCGGAGGATACGTTCCGCCAGGGTGTCTTCCGTGTCCGTTTCCAGGACGGGGACGATGGCCTGGATGATGATCGGTCCCGAATCGACGCCGTCGTCGGCGAAATGGACCGTGCAACCGGAGAACTTGACCCCGTATTCGAAGGCCTGTCTCTGGCCATGGAGACCGGGGAAGGAGGGCAACAGCGCCGGATGAATATTGATGACCCGCCGGGGAAAGGTTTTTAGAAAAAATGGCGAGAGAACCCGCATGAATCCAGCCATGACGACAAGTTCGACACCGCAGGAAACCAGCGTATCCGCCATTTTCCGGTCGAAAGCTTCCCGGTTCGGGAATTCCTGATGCCGGATAGTGACAAAGGGAATGCCGTGTTTCTGGGCCCGTGCGACGGCATATGCATCCGGGTTGTTGGAGACGACGACACGGATGACCGCATCGAGGCGGCCCTGTTCGATGTGATCGATGATCGACTGTAGGTTGGAGCCACTGCCGGAGGCGAGCACGCCGATGGGGAGCTTTTTTCCCATGGAGCAATCCTTTGTCTGATCACGCGGGAAGTTTCGACAACGGAAAACGGCTCGCAAGGGGAGCCGCCTTCCCGCCTGTGCGGTTAGTTATGACGGATTTTCATTGAATATGACCATGGGGCCATCGTTTTCGCGTTTGTCGACGTAACCGATCAAAAAGGCCTTTTCGTCCAGATGAACCAGCCGTTCCAAAATTTCCTCCGCTTCCTTTTCAGGAACGACCAGGGCCATGCCGATGCCCATGTTGAACACCCGGAACATCTCGTCTTCGTCGATATTCCCCAGGCGCTGAAGAACCGGGAAGATGGGGGGAATTTCCCAGGCCCCCCGGTTGATGACGGCCATGCAGGCCTTGGGAATGACCCGGGGAATGTTGTCGAAGAATCCGCCACCGGTAATGTGAACAATGCCCCGGATGGTGAAACTCTTCAGAAGGTTCAGGATGGATTTTACGTAGATGCGGGTCGGCTTGAGCAATTCCGCCCCGATGGGGCCGTCAAGACCCTCGACTACGGAATCGACGGTCAGGTTTGCCTTCTCGAAGACGACTTTGCGGACGAGTGAGAACCCGTTACTGTGCAGCCCGCTCGACGCAATGCCGATAATCTGATCCCCGACTCGAATTTCGGAGCCATCGATCAGCCGGTCCGCTTCGACCACACCGACACAGAAGCCGGCCAGGTCGTATTCATCGTCCTTGTAAAATCCCGGCATCTCTGCCGTCTCACCGCCGAGCAGAGCACATCCGGCATCGCTGCAGCCCTTGACCACGCCTTCCACGATCTGAACGCTCTTATCGACGCTGATTTTTCCCGTGGCAATGTAGTCCAGAAAGAACAGGGGCTCGGCGCCGTTCACAATGACGTCGTTCACCGACATAGCGACCAGGTCGACCCCGACGGTATCATGTTTGTCCATCATCTGGGCAATTTTCAGCTTCGTCCCGACGCCATCGGTCGAGGAGACCAGGATCGGATCCTTGAGCCTGCCGGTATCGAGGTGGAAAAACCCGCCGAACCCGCCGATATTTCCCATGACTTCCTTGCGGGAAGTGGTTTTTACCAATTGCCTGATCCGATCGACAAAGGCATTGCCGCGATCGATATCCACACCGGCACTGCTGTAAGTGGTTTTTTCTTCCATGACGTCTCCCAACGGTTTTCTGATGGTTTTTTCATATTGAGGAAGGGTACCATCGCCAAAGACTGGTCTGTCTACGGGACATTTTTCTAACGTATATCCCGTGAATTGTCAATCATTCCTTGCAGGCCCCTGATTATTCTGTTAACAATAACCAGCTTTGTGCCCGTAATCATTATATTCCTGCAAAATTGAGCCGACAAGAATGGATACCGTCAGAGCAATTCTTGAGAAAATGGAGAATCCCCTGCGCTTTGCCTCTCAGGATTCGTTCCGACACCTTCCCCTTCTGCGCGATGTGGAAGCCCTCATGGAGAAATTTCTGGTCCAGTTGAGCCATGCCTTGAAGGATCGTGAGCCGCCTGTCTCCGATCATGAGATGGGGGGGCTCTTCATGTCATGGAGAAATGTCTTCCGGGACTTCGATTGCCTATCTCCGGACGAGAAGAAATCTCATATTGAAGAAGCCATGGCCCTGCATCGGGAGATGGTTTTGCACCTTCTGAATACCTCCCTGCCGGATACGGAAGCGTTGGAATTCACGCACAGCCGAAAATATCAGCAAATGGACTACAATCTGAAGAGGTTGGCCCTTCCCATTCAGTATGTTAAAGGTGTAGGACCTCGGACGGCGCAGCTTCTGGAGCGGAAAAATTTGAGGAATGTCGAAGACATGCTCTATTTTCTCCCCCATCGCTATGAAGACCGGCGCTTTATCCGGGCCATTGCCGAGGCGGAAGTCGGGCGCAGGGAAACGATTGTCGGGGAAGCGGTCCATGTGGAAATGAAGGGTTACGGGCGAAGGCGCATTTTCGAGGTAACTTTCCAGGACGGTACCGGCACGCTCGTCGCCAAATGGTTCCGGGGGCAGACGGCGTACCTGAAGAGCACGTTCAAGCAGGGGAAACGGTATATTCTGACCGGCGAAGTGAACCGGTACTTTGTCGAAAAAAACATGCTTCATCCCGATTTCGAACTCCTGGGAGAGAAGGAGGATGATCTGTTGCATTTCAGGCGGATCGTGCCGGTCTATTCGGAAACCGAAGGACTCCACCAGAAGTCGATTCGCCGCTTCATGATGGAGGTGGTGGAAAATTATGCGCCAAACATCATGAGCCCGATTCCGGAGGACATCTGCCGCCGCCGGCGTCTGATGGATATCACACGGGCGATCCGGGATGTGCATTTCCCATCTCAGGAAGAGGACATCGGATTGCTGAACGAGATGCGCTCCGAGGCGCACCGGCGGTTAATTTATGATGAATTCTTCTTTTTTCAGCTGGGCATGGCTTTGAAAAAGAAGGGGACGGTCCTTCACCCGGGAATTTCCTTCAAAACGGACGGACCTCTGCTCAAACGCTTTTATGAAAATCTTTCCTTTCAATTAACGGTTGCCCAGAAGCGGGTCGTTGCGGAAATCGAGGACGACATGGCCCGGGGCTGGCCCATGAACCGGCTCCTCCAGGGGGACGTCGGTTCCGGCAAGACCGTTGTTTCCATGGCGGCCATGGTCACCGCCTGCGACAACGGCTATCAATCGGCTATCATGGTTCCCACGGAGATCCTGGCGGAACAGCATTGCCGCAGCATCCGCGCCTGGGCTGAAGAGCTTGGGCTGCGTGTGGCTCTGCTCACGGGGAGTCTGGGCGCGGCGGAGAAGAGGACTCTCCTGGAGGAAGTCCGGACGGGGGCCGCCCAAATCGTCATCGGTACCCATGCGCTGATTTCTCAGGATACGGAGTTCTTCAACCTGGGGTTTGTGGTCATCGACGAGCAGCATCGCTTCGGAGTTGTCCAGCGGGCCTCCATTCGGGCAAAGGGCGTCAACCCGGACGTGCTCGTCATGACGGCGACGCCGATTCCCCGGACCCTGGCCATGACTGTGTACGGCGATCTGGACGTGTCGGTTATCGACGAACTGCCGCCGGGAAAAAAACCGATTCAGACGAAAATCATCTACGAACAGCAGCGCGAACGGGTTTATGAACTGGTCAGGAAGGAACTGGAGAAAGGAAATCAGATATTTGTCGTTTATCCGCTTGTCGAAGAATCCGAAGCCCTGGATTTGAAAGACGCGACCCGTATGGCGGAACATCTGCAGAAAGACATCTTTCCGGAGGAATCCGTGGGCCTCATCCACGGCAAGCTGAAAAACAGCCGGCGTGAGGAAATCATGTCGGATTTTCTTGCCGGAGGGATCAGGATTTTGGTCGCCACAACGGTGATCGAGGTGGGAATCGACGTTCCCCAGGCGTCGTTGATGATCATCGAGCACGCGGAGCGGTTCGGCCTTTCCCAATTGCACCAGTTGCGGGGCCGGGTCGGGCGCAGCGATATTCCTTCGACCTGCATTCTCCTGGTTCAGAAAACGGGATCGGCAGATGCAAGACGGCGTCTCAAGGCCATGATCGATTCACAGGATGGATTCCGGATCGCCGAGGAGGACCTGGCGATCCGTGGCCCCGGTGAATTCATGGGGACCCGGCAGTCGGGCATGCCCGATTTCCGTGTAGCCAGTATTGTCCGGGATGCGAAAATCCTGGGGGAAGCCAAAAGAGATGCCTTCGACCTGGTCGAAGCGGATCCCGCCCTGAAGAGGGAGGGGCATATCCTTCTGCGGGAGGTGCTCCAGAAACGGTGGCAGGAAAGACTGGAGATCGCCAAAACCGCCTGAAAATCAAAGGAAGCGGGCCCCGAACGGGATGAAATTGCTTTGACAAAAATGATCACCTGTTATAGAAACCGGACGTGTTTACCGTGAGTTCGCAACGAAAGACCGATCATTTTTGATGAAGCCGTAAGAAGACGCAAAATGATCGATTTGTCATCCGGAGCAAACGCGAAGGATCTAATATGACAAGAGATTTTTCGTCGCTGCCGCTCCTCAAAATGACAAAACAGGACTTTTTACGAGGCCATCATTTTTTAGGATTCTTCGCCTGCCGCTCCAAGAGCGACACGGCATGGTCTCGATGAGGATAAAACCATGAAAGACGTCATATCGATCGGCATGATCGGGTTCGGCACCGTCGGTTCCGGTGTAGTGAAGCTCCTCGAAGAGGAAAAGGACCTTTTCGAAAAGCGGGTCGGGGCGAAACTCGTCCTGAAGAAGATCGCCGATCTCGATATTACGACGCCACGGGTTGTTTCTCCCCCTCCGGATACCCTGACGACCAATGTCATGGAGGTCATCGCCGACCCGGATATCGATATTGTGGTCGAGTTGATGGGCGGATACGAACCCGCCCATTCTTTTCTCCTGAAAGCCATCGAGGCGAAAAAACACGTGGTGACGGCCAACAAAGCCCTGATCGCGACCCGCGGAAGCGACCTCTTTCAGGCTGCGGAGGAAAACGGCGTGGATGTCGGCTTCGAAGCCAGTGTCGGCGGGACGATTCCCATCATCAAAACCCTCAAGGAGAGTCTTGTCGCCAACCGCATCCAGTCGATTTTCGGCATCATGAACGGCACGGCCAACTTCATCCTGACCAAGATGACCGACGACGGGGACGCCTTCGACATCGTTTTGAAGGAGGCTCAGCGTCTGGGCTTTGCCGAGGCCGATCCGACCTTTGACATCGAAGGGACCGACACGGCCCACAAACTGGCGATTGTTTTGTCTTTAGCCTATGGGAAAAACGTGAATCTTAAGGATATCTATGTGGAAGGGATCACCGGGATTACGGATCAGGATATCGCCTTTGCCCGGGATTTGGGCTACCGGATCAAACTGCTGGCTATTGCGATCGATCGGGGCGATGCCGTTGAAGCCCGTGTGCATCCGACGATGATTCCCTTCAGCCATCTGCTGGCGAACGTCAATGCCAATTTTAACGCCTTTCATGTCGTCGGCAGCGCCTCCGGATCGATCTTTCTCTACGGTCAGGGAGCGGGGATGATGCCCACGGCATCGGCCGTGATGGGTGACGTCGTCGATATCGCAAGAAATATCCGAATGGGGATCAGTAGCCGGGTTCCCGCGCGGTCGATTCGTGAAACGGATGTCCGGGATATCAACCTGAGACCCTTTGAGGAGATCGAGTCCAATTATTATTTCCGTTTTTCCGCCGTGGACCGGTCGGGTGTCTTGTCCAAGATTTCAGGCATTCTCGGCGAAAGAAATATCAGCATCTGTACGGTGATCCAGAAGGGAAGGACCAAACAGGGGGCCGTTCCCGTGGTCATGACGACCTACAAAGCGCGAGAACGGGATGTCCGTGCGGCCCTCCAGGCGATTGACCGGCTGGACGTTGTTCTGGATAAAACGGTTGTCATCCGGGTGGAGGACGACAAGCTCTGATGAGCATGAAAAAGGTATGCAACCTATGAAATATATTGTGTTGCTTGGAGACGGAATGGGGGATTATCCTCTGGCCGAACTCGGCGATAGAACACCCCTGCAGTACGCCAAAACACCCAACATGGATCGTCTGGCAAAAGAGGGGACCATCGGCCTTATCGATACCATTCCCGCGGGTTTTACACCCGGGAGCGATGTGGCCAACCTGAGCGTGCTGGGTTATGACCCTCACGAGTGCTACTCCGGACGAGGCCCCCTGGAAGCGGCCAACATGGGTATCCATCTCGATCCCGACGATGTCGCTTTCCGGTGCAATCTGGTTGCCCTGTCCGACGGTCCCGTCGTGACCATGGATGATTTTACGGCCGGTCATATCAGTTCCTCCGAGGCAAAAGAGATCATTCTGGCCCTGCAGGCCGGACTTGGGGACGAGATGTTTCAGTTTTACCCCGGGGTGGGGTACAGGCATCTTCTAGTCTGGCGGAGAGGCATTGATGCCGTCAAAACCACCCCGCCTCATGATATTACGGGGAAAGCTGTCGAAGCCTACCTGCCCGCCGGGGAGAACGGGGCCATCCTGCTTGACCTCATGGCGCGTGCGGAATCCGTTTTGAAGGATCATCCGGTAAATCGGGACCGCCTGGCGAAAGGGAAGAAAGGAGCCAATGCCATCTGGCCGTGGGGTCAGGGCAAGGCACCGGCCATGGTTCCCATGACGGAAAAGTATCGTTTCCGGGGTGGTGTGATTTCGGCGGTCGATCTCCTAAACGGCATCGGAGTATACGCCGGGTTGGATGTGCTCCGCGTTGAGGGGGTCACGGGCTATACCGATACGAATTACCGGGGAAAGGGTGAAAAGGCCCTGGAATGTCTCAAGGCCCGTGATTTTGTCTTTGTCCACGTCGAGGCGCCCGATGAAATGGGGCACGAAGGAAACATCAAAGGGAAGATTCAGGCGATCGAAGACTTCGATGAGAAGGTGGTCGGTACGGTGTTGGAGGGTCTGTCCACCTTTGATTCATGGCGCCTTCTGGTGCTTTGCGATCATCCGACGCCGATTGTGTTGAAAACACATGCTGCCGACGCCAGTCCCTTTGCCGTCCTGTCTTCTGCGGTAAGAGAGAATCTGAAGAACGGCCGGGCGTATTCGGAGGCGGAAGGGAAAAATGCCGGCGTCTTCGTGTCGCCCGGACACCGGTTGATGGACATTTTCATAAAGAACTGGAGTCGATTCGTTGCGGGGTAATCAGACGAAAATCCGCGTGATCTACGCCGATACCGACGCCATGGGAATCGTTTACCACACGAATTACATCAAGTGGTTCGAGATTGGCCGGGGGGAACTTTTTCGGCGGATGGATATGACCTATGCCTGGATTGAAGAGCAGGGCTACGGTATGCCGTTGACGGAAGTCTATGCCCATTATCTGTCTCCTGCGCAGTATGACCAGCTTCTTCTGGTTGAAACGGAAATCGGCTACGTTAAAAGGGCAAGTATCCGATTCAACTACACCATCTGGGATGAGTCCCGGGAAAAAGTGCTGGTCGAGGGACACTCGGTCCATGCCTTCGTTGACAAGAACAGAAGGATCGTCAGGATTCCTTCTTTCATTGCGGATCGAATAAAACAACTTGAGCAAACGGGAGAAAGTTATGGCGGATAAACTGAGCAAGATAGAACTGGAAGAACCGGACAAGCTGCAGGTTTTTTACGAGGAGTTCCTGGATTACGCGTCGCACAATCGAACGAAGATGGCCATCATTGCGGCGGCGATTGCTGCGGTCATTCTGATCATCGGCGGCTGGTTCATCTATGATCGGCATTACGAAAATAAGGCCGATGAACTTTATTGGGCCGCGTTTCCTCTGGAGAAGTCCGGCGATCCCAAGGCAATCGACTCATCAGTCAAGACGTACCGCGATCTGCTGGAACAATATCCCCGGAGCGATGCGGCCGTCTTCGCCTCTTACCGGCTGGGCAACCTGTTCTTCAAAGCCGGAAAGTTTGACGAAGCGATCGGATTCTATAACGGATTCCTGGAGAAGGCATCCGGTAACAACGACCTGAAAACCCTGGTGTTAAGCGCCCTGGGGGCTGCCTATGAAGGCAAGAAAGATTTGAAGAAAGCCCTGGAGTATTACGAAAAAGCAATCGTAACCCCCGCCGATAACGGTTTTGTCGGACTGAATTATCAGAATGCGGGCCGGATTTACGAGGAGCTGAACAACAAGGCCAAGGCATTGGAATACTATAAGAAGGCCCTGGCGATTACGGTCGATCCCGCAGCCGAAATCCTGATTAAAAGGAAAATCGCCGAGAACAGTTAACCCGCTGAGTGCGGTATCATTGAGAGGAAAAATCGTTAAAATGAAGGTTATCATGTCTGGTAATGAAGCCATCGCCCGTGGCGCCTATGAACACGGCGTCCGTTTCGCGGCCGGTTATCCCGGAACGCCCAGCACGGAGATCATGGAGGCGTATGCGCAGTACGAAGGGGTGTATGCCGAATGGTCCCCCAACGAAAAAGTTGCCCTGGAGGCGGCGGTCGGCGCGGCGGTGGCCGGTGAAAAAGCACTGGCCGTCATGAAGCATGTCGGGGTCAACGTGGCGGCGGACCCCCTTTTCACGGCGAGCTATACGGGGACCAACCGGGCGCTGGTCATCATCTCCGCCGACGATCCGTCCATGCACAGTTCCCAGAACGAGCAGGATAACCGCAACTACGCGAAGTTCGCCAAGGTTCCCATGCTGGAGCCGTCCGACAGCCGGGAAGCGAAGGAATTCATCAAAATCGCCTTCGATCTGAGCGAACAATTCGATACCCCCGTGTTTCTGCGGACAACAACCCGGGTGGCCCATTCCAAATCCATTGTCGAGTTGGAAGAACCCGCTGTCTGGGAGGATAAGACGGCGGTAAAAACCGATGCGGCGAAATACGTCATGGTCCCCGGCAACGCCCGGGTACGCCGCCAGGCCATCGCCAAACGAACGGATGCTTTGAGGATCTACGCCGAGTCATCTCCCCTGAATCGGGTTGAGATGAACAGTACCGACGTCGGGATCATTACTTCGGGCATGCCTTACAATTACGCGAAAGATGTCTTTCCCGAATACTCGTTCCTGAAGCTGGGCATGGTCTATCCTCTGCCGGAGAAGCTCATCCGGGATTTCGCCGCGAAGGTCAGGAAACTCTACGTGGTCGAGGAGCTCGATCCCTTCCTGGAGGAACAGATCAAGGCCATGGGGATCGATGTGACGGGGAAAGCCATCCTGCCCTTTTCCGGTGAACTGGATCCGGGCATCGTGGAAAACGCGATCCGTGGTTGTGCCAAGGCCGAAGCGGCCATGTCGATTCCGGAAGCGCCCCCGCGGCCGCCCAATCTCTGCCCGGGTTGTCCTCACCGGGGCGTGTTCTACGTCCTGGGAAAACTGGGGGCCTTCGTGGCGGGCGATATCGGCTGTTACACCCTTGCCTACATGAAACCTCTCGAGGGGCTTCATTCGACGGTTTGCATGGGGGCGAGCATCAGCATGGCTCACGGCATGAGCAAAGCCCTCAAGGACAAGGGGAGGGGCAGGGTCGTCGCCGTGATCGGCGATTCGACCTTTGTCCACTCGGGCATGACGCCGCTTCTGAATATGGCTTACAATCGAAGCGAAGCCGTCGTTGTCATCTGCGACAATTCCACGACGGCTATGACGGGCATGCAGGAGCATCCCGCAACGGGCTTTACCCTTCAGGGTCAGCCGACGAATAAACTCGATTTTGCCGCCCTGGCCAATGTTTTCGGCATCAAAAACGTGCAGGTCGTCAATCCTTTCGATCTGAAACAGGTCAGGAAGGTCATGAAGGAAGAACTGGCCAATGCCGGTCCGTCCGTCGTCATTGCCCAGAGTCCCTGTGTGCTGTTCCGCCGCGCCAATCCCGCCATCGGAAAACCCCTTCGGGTCGATCCTGGGAAATGCAACGGTTGCAAGCTCTGCCTCGGGCTGAGTTGCTCCCCCATCTCCTGGCGCCCCTTCTCGAAAATGGAAGAAGGGACCTATCAGAAAAAAACAAAAAACCAGGAAGGAATGGCCATGATCGAAAGCACCTACTGTACAGGTTGCACCCTCTGCCGGCAGCTCTGCAAGGCCGGGGCGATCGTGGAGGAGGAATAAGCCATGAAAAATCAAGTAACCAGTATCTATATGGTTGGTGTTGGAGGGCAGGGAATTATCCGGGCCAGCGATATTCTGTGCGAAGTCATCATGAGAGCGGGGCTGGACGTCAAGAAGAGTGAAGTCCACGGCATGGCCCAGCGCGGTGGCAGCGTGACGAGCCATGTCCGGTACGGGAAAAAGGTCTATTCACCCCTGGCACCGAAAGGCGGTGTGGATATCCTCGTGGCGTTTGAAAGGCTGGAGGCCCTGCGTTACCTGGACTATGTGAAGCCGACGGGGCGGGTCATCATGAGCGAACTGGAGCTTTTTCCCCCGGCGGTGAACCTGGGGACGGCCGCCTATCCGGAGCATGTTGCCGAAACGATCCGGAAATGGGTGCCCGATGTGAAGGAGGTCAACGCCACGCAAATCGCCGTTGCTGCCGGGAACATCAAAGCGGAAAACACAGCCCTGCTGGGTGTGCTTTCCACGTACCTTGACATCGACGCAAAGATTTGGGACGCAGTCCTCCGGGAAGCCTTTCCGCCCAAAGTGCTCGACGCGAATCTGAAGGCCTTCGCGGCAGGCAGGACGTCCTGATCTTAAAAGGCTTTAACCGGCACCGGAAACGGGGATCGCGGAAAAGGCCCGGGAGGCGGAGGAACGGATGAAAGACAGAAAAGCGACCAGAGCCGTCCATGTGGGGGGCGTCCAGGTGGGCGGCGGGGCACCTGTTGCGGTCCAGTCCATGACATCGACGGATACCCGTGATGCCGCGGCCACATCGGATCAGATTCGGAGAATGGCCGAAGAGGGTTGTGAAATTGCCCGGGTGGCCGTTCCGGACCGGAATGCCGCATTGACTCTCTCGGATATTTGCCAAAGATCGACCCTGCCCGTCATCGCCGATATTCACTTCGACGACCGTCTGGCCCTGGAGGCGATTAACCAGGGTGTCCACGGCATTCGCATCAATCCCGGCAATATCCCGAAAGACAAGTTCAAAGGCATCGTTTCCGCCGCCAAGGCACGGGATATCTGTATCAGACTGGGGATCAACGGCGGATCCCTCGAAAAGGAACTCCTTGCGAAATACGGCGGTCCGACTGCATCGGCTCTGGTGGAAAGCGCCCTGCGGAGTGTGGGTCATCTCGAGGATATGGGTTTCCGTAACATAAAGGTCTCCCTCAAATCATCGAATGTCCCGACCATGATCGACGCCTACCGGGAATTTTCCGAAAAGAGCGATTATCCCCTGCACCTGGGCGTCACCGAGGCGGGGACGATCCTGCAGTCTGCCATCAAATCGTCCCTGGGGATCGGCATCCTCCTGGCCGAAGGAATCGGGGATACCATCCGGGTATCCGTCACGGGGGACCCGGTTCAGGAAATGACCGTGGCCTGGGGCATTCTTCAGGCACTGAAGCTCCGGGAACGAGGACCCGAAATCATTTCGTGCCCCACCTGCGGGCGCTGCGAAATTGACCTCCTGGCTCTTGTGGAGGAAGCGGAGAGGAAGCTTTCTCTCCTGAAATCACCTCTGAAAATCGCCCTCATGGGTTGCGTCGTGAACGGTCCCGGAGAGGCGGCCGAGGCGGATATCGGTATCGCCGGCGGCAAAGGGACCGGAATGCTTTTCAAAAAAGGACAGATGGTGCGCAAACTCAAGGAAGCGGAATTTATCCCCGTCCTTCTCGCCGAAATCGAGAAGATCACCGGTGAGACCCTCGGTTAGTGGAAACGGGATAAACTTTCCTGTTTATCGGAAGTCCTGGTTAGAGCATTCCTATTAGATCACCCAGGCTCTTAACTGTTTGCCCATGGCCTTCATGAATGTAAATTCCAATTGTTATGTTCCACACATTCCCGTCTCACGAATTCCCGCTCCGCGCTCACGAGAAACGCCTTGCGTCGAAAAGCCCTTTTTAATGGTGGAACAGGCGCAGGCCGCAAAATGCCATGGCAATGCCGTATTTGTTACAGGTGTCGATCACCTGCTGGTCACGGATGGAACCACCAGCCTCGACAATGGCGGTCACGCCACTACGGTGCGCGCGTTCAATGTTGTCGCCGAAAGGGAAGAACGCGTCGCTGCCAAGGGCAACGCCTGTTACCTTGCCAAGCCATTGCTTCTTCTCGGTCGCCGTCAAAGGCTCGGGCCGCCGGGTAAAAGTTTCGGCCCATACTTCTTCGCCGATGACGTCCTCCGGCGTATCGCCGATGTAAACGTCGATAGCATTGTCGCGGTTGGGTTTGGCAACATCGTCGCGGAAAGGCAGATCCAGCACCTTGGGCATATGGCGCAGCTGCCAGTTGTCGGCCTTCTGGCCGGCCAGGCGGGTGCAGTGGATGCGGCTCTGCTGGCCGGCGCCGACACCGATGACCTGGCCGTCCTGCACGTAGCAGACGCTGTTGGACTGCGTGTATTTCAGAGTGATCAGGGCTAGCACCAGGTCACGCTTCTGCGCATCGGTCAGGCTCTCGTTCTGTGTAACCATGTTTTCCAGCATGCTGTTGTCGATCTTCAGGCTGTTGCGGCCCTGTTCAAAGGTAATGCCGAACACCTGCTTATGCTCCAGGGGATTAGGTACATAGTCGGGGCTGATGGCTACCACGTTATAGCCGCCTTTTTTCTTGGTCTTTAAAATGTCCAGTGCTTCCGGCTCATAGCCCGGAGCAATGATACCGTCGGTGACCTCAGACTTGATAATCTTCGCCGTGGGTACGTCGCACACGTCGGAGAGCGCAATCCAGTCGCCGAAGCTGCTCATGCGATCGGCGCCGCGGGCGCGCGCATATGCACAGGCAAGTGGAGATAGCTGCATGACGGCGTCGATATGATACATCTTGCGCAGAACGTCATCCAGGGGATAGCCCAGGGCGGCGCCGGCGGGGGAAACATGTTTAAAGGAGGCGGCGGCAACCATGCCGGTATTCTCTTTCAGTTCTTTCACCAGTTGCCAGCTGTTGAGCGCATCCAAAAAGTTGATATAGCCGGGTTTGCCGTTCAACACGGTTACCGGTAGATTACCGCCGTCCGCCATGAAGATCCTGGCAGGCTTCTGGTTGGGGTTGCAGCCGTATTTAAGCGCTAATTCGTTCATTCCTTATTCCTCCACTGTTTTGTATTTGTTGATGATGACGTCTTTGTATGTCCGGGTCGCAAGGTCGATGGCACGCACAAACAGGCTCACCTTGTTGTCCCCGTTCAGGGCTTCCCAAAGCTTAGCGGCGTGTTTGTCGGGATCCTCCTCGTCCAGGGAGATATGTAAAGGCTCGCCCGCAAAACTGGGAATCGGCGTGCCGTTGCACTTATAGGTGCTGATAAAGTGTCCCTCACCGGCCACGGGTTGTGGATAATCGAAAGTAAAGCGCTGCACGCTCTTCTCGTTGCCGTCATCGCTTTTCAAAATGCTCAGCTTATAGCCGCCAAGGCGCATATCCACCACACCGGAAATGCGGGGTGTCCAGTTGGGACCGTCGTCTTCAAAGGTACGGATACTCAGCGCGGCTTCAAAGCCGAATCCTGGAAAATCGTTCCGGGCGATAAAATCGCGAATGGTATTTGTCTGGTCGCCGTTGGTCACAATCGTCGTATTGTCCAGTGTCAGCACGGGGTTATAAATAATCAAGTGCGGGTCTGTCATCTTGGAAGGGTCGGCCGCTATGGTGCGGATGCCACCGTCGATGCGGTCAAACACACGGTTACGGCTGTTTACGCTGCGGCCCATGATAAAGTAGGTAATCATGGCTTTCTTGCCGCCGGGCGTTTTGCCGATGCAGATACCGCGGCCCGGATACTCATTGCCGGCCAGATATTTGTATAAGTTCTCTTTCATTTTTTACTTCTCCCTTATTGTTGATTAGGCATCAATATTTTAGTTTGGGAGTGTATGAAGAGAAAATTCCTATGTCAACTAAATTTGGCGGAACATTAATTTTCACAGCAAAAAATGAGGTGAGAAGTTAATGATGCTTGTCGGGCAAATTTGTTTATTACGAATTGAAATGTCGTATAAATTGGGGAAACAAGAAAAACAGCATTACAGGAAGTTACATGCGAAAAAGTCTATTTGCAGGTTTTTATCTTGTCCAATCGACGAAATCGCTTAGTTCATCTACTATACCTCAACCCAAGCGAGATGATGAAAATGAACAATATCGTTTGAAATCTTCGATATGCCAAGAAAATAGACCTGACCCAAACCCCACCCGAAAGTGGCTTGAGGTCGCTTTTTACATCCACACTTATTTTTCGATTTACATATCCTGAACGCTTTGGCAATCTGCAATCAAAGAAACAGCAGATGGAGGAACCAAAGATGGATAATAAATGCTACATTGAAATCGAAGCGGACGGCGGGGCTATTGTAGTAATGTATGGGGGAAAAGAGATAGCTTGTGGAATTACACCAAAGATAAAGGATTGGAAGCCCAAAGCAGAGACCAGAAAGCACACACTGTCACTTATTGTTGATCGGTTGAACGGACTGAAAAATACACTACCCGGCAAATATTATAAAATTGCCGGTAAGGACCCCATGAAACTTTATGAGTACGGTGAATGTATCGGAGTGCTTGAGGGAATTGATAATCTTTTACAGGAGGTTTGTGAAATAGAAGACAAGGAAAGCGCAGAGTTAATTATGAGCGCCGTCTCTGGTGATGCTAATGATTCCACTGTCTCACTCGGCCTCAAAGGTGGCTCGGTAAAACCAGAGAACAAGGGGCGGTCATAAACCGCCCCGGGTCTGCGATTTTCTGTCCCTGATAGAGGCTGATAAAAGAATCCCCTCACGAGTTTTGTGATTACATCC
>Ga0302246_1000650_pt1 | contig 29164 bp, 23 predicted proteins | sample AAG_UR_Trp_MG_FD_193533 | JGI IMG/M metagenome (GOLD analysis project Ga0302246, IMG submission 193533) | Enriched activated sludge microbial communities from anaerobic digester in WTTP, New Holstein, Wisconsin, United States - AAG_UR_Trp | ecosystem: Engineered > Bioreactor > Anaerobic >... | reverse complement strand
GAAGGCCACCTTCGTGGAAATGCTCAAGAAGGCCGACGAAGTGCTCTACTTCGCCGTCAAGGGCATCTCTGACCTCATCATGGTGCCCGGCCTCATCAACCTCGACTTCGCCGACGTGAAGGCCGTCATGGGCGAGTCGGGCCTTGCCATGATGGGCGCAGGCATCGCCCGTGGCGAGTCGCGTGCCCGCGAGGCTGCCATGAAGGCCATCACCAGCCCGCTGCTTGAAGACGTCTCCATCGACGGTGCACGTGGTGTGCTCATGAACATCACCTGCGGTCCCGACCTCACCATCGACGAAGTCAGCGAAGCCGCAGGCATCATTCAGGAAGCCGCACACGATGAGGCGCGCATCTTCTTCGGTACGGTCTTCGACGAGTCGGCCGGCGATGAGATGCGCATCACCGTCATCGCCACCGGCATCGAAGCCTGTGGTTCAGCCACCGTCACGCCCAACGCGCAGAACGGCAACATCGCCCAGTTCCGTCGTCCTTCGCAGCAGCAGGCGGCACCCGCCGCACAGCGTCCTGCACCGCAGGCCCGTGTCGAGTCCGGCCCCGTAGCCGAATTCGGGCGTCAGCAGCCGCAGCAGGCCCCGCAGCCGCCGCAGCAGGCTCCCCAGCAGGCACAGCAGGTCGCGCCGGGGCGCGGGTTGTCCAACTTCTCCGATGAAGACAGGAACATCCCCGCATACCTGCGCAAGCAGACCCGCAACCCTTCCGGCATCAGCCGTTCCAATGGAGGGCACGTGCCGGGGGAGGATGATTTCATTTTCGACGAAGACGAGTTCGAACTGCCTACGTTCATCCGTAAGCAGGCCGACTAGTCCTCGTTTCGGGGCACCATACAGGGGGTAGACGGGCTGTTCATGGCCCGGTGGTGCACCATTCGCGACAGATAGACCCCGCGTCCGGGATCAACGGAATGACGCCTCTCCGTCCTGGACCGGTTTACGGGAAGGCCACCCTTGCGGGTGGCCTTTTCTCGTTGCCGTTGTGCCACGTTGCATCTGCTGCTCGTCCGTTGTGCCGACATCATCACTGTTACAGCCATGATGGGCTTCACACGTGAAATGGGCGGATGGCTGAAGTGAGATGACGATTGCCGCACAAGCCCCGCACGGGCTTGACCATGCACGGTACGAGGTCGCGCCCATCGTTAAAAGGACATCATCGAGCCATGCCGCCTCTGTACGCACGAAGAACCATGAGGCGTTTTATCGTTCATGCCAGCCGGGATGCAGAAGACCGCCTCATCGTCTTGAGCTCTCACAGAAGTCGCAAGCCGTTTGAAGCCACTGGTCATTTGCAAGAGAATGGCTAGAATGTGAATGCGGCATGAAGCCGCAACATATGCCTTCTCAGGAGGTTCGCCATGTTCCGTCCTTTGATGATTCTCGGTGCGTTGCTGTTGTCGGTGGCGGCTTGTGCCCCCTTGCAGCGTGGTGCGTCGGGCGACGCTCTCGTTTCAGCCGCAAAGCCCCCGCTTGCCATAACGGTACCTGCCATGACGCCTGTGGTGTCGGGCGTCGCAACCCCTCAACTCTACACTGAACTGGGCTTCAAGGCCCCCCGCCTCTACTACAGGCTTTATGCACCCGCAGCTGGCGCGTCGACAGGGCAGGCTGTCACCTTGATAGGGGAAGTGCCTGAAGGCTGGCAATGGAGTCTTGACCTCTCCGCATCACTCCGTGATGTGGACAAGGGGACAGTGCAGTTCGGCGGGCGCGATTTCGAAGCCGTGACCCATGTGGTGGATGTGGCCGATGACGCCTTTGCGACGTTCGCTGCCAAGAACGGTGCGGGTCCACAGAAGTGGCTGGCCCGACGCTTCACACGGCTTGAAGAGTTCAGGAAGGTCAAGGTCGTGCTTGAATACCGCGAACCGCTGCCCGACTCGCTCGCAGGGGGCTTGCCCTCCTTTGGCGGAGACGAACGGCTGGCCGCCTTTGCGAAGCGGGCCGAAACCGCCTTCAGCCTGACCTTCGGGGTGTCGGCGTTTGACGTGGCTTCGCCGGTCGTCGCCGCGGACGTGTCCCAGCGAGGGTTCACGAATCTTGCAGGCCGCATGGAACCTGATACACGCTACCTCTTCACCGACGACAGGTAGAATCGGCAAGAAGTCAAGAAGCGCAAAAGAGCCGGGGAATACCCCGGCTCTTGTCGTTTTCTGGTCTCTGCGGTCTTCTGCGCCCTTGGCGTGCAGGTGTTCAGGCGAACGCACATGGCGACCCGCGTACCTTGGCGGGCCTTCACCCGGCAGGAGGCGACAGGCCGGAAAGTGCCGACGAGGCGGCGACGGGCGTGGTGTCCTGCTACTTGCCTTCGACCTTTTCGAGGACGCGTGCGGGCTTCAGCAGTCTGTATTCGCCCTTCTTGATGGGGTAGGTGTCGTCCTTCCAGATGCCTTCAAGCTGATAGACCTGCCAGTCCACATCGGGCGGAAGCTTGCCTTCCTTGAGGAGGTGGGCGATGTCGTCGCGGGCCTCTCCGGCGGTGCAATAGACCGGAGCGCCGCCGTAGCTGCCATCGTCTTCGAGGAAGGTCGCAGGGAGTCCGGCGGGAACCTCTTCGGCGGGGATGCGGCCCGGACGGATGATGTTGGCACCCATGGCCAGCTTGAAGTCGTATGAGGCATCACCGATGGTATAGATGCCGGGACAGTCGCCCGAAGCCGCGCGGCTACCGGAACCCCCGGTGACGCAGCCTGCCAGCAGGGCCGCGAGGCCCAGCGCGCAGATGGTGGCGTGCAGGAAACGTGTGTGCATTGTTGTGCTCCTTGTGGTCGCAGGTCGAGCCTACGACATGCGCTTTACATAGCACACCGTGCGCCCTTCCGCCACCGTCAGTGAAGGCTCGGCAAGCGGTGCCAGTCTCACATGGACATTGCCGATGCGGTTGCCAAGCAGCCTCACTTCGGCTTCGGCCATGAGGTCGGCAAGCGGGGCGGGACGGAAGTAGTCGACACCGATGTTGATGGTGGCGATGCGGTCATCAGGGCCGAAGTGGGTCCATAGCGCTGCGTTGCCGCAACTGTCCGCCAGTGAGGCGATGATGCCGCCGTGCAACGCTCCGCGGGCGGCGTTCCCGGTGAAGCCTGACTGGAAGGGAACGACGAGTCGGGCGCGACCGGGGCTGAGTGCCAGAACCTTCAACCCGAGATGACGGTGCCAGGGAATGCTCTCGATGAATCCTTCAAGGTCGGGGTGCACCGACATCTCTTCTTCGCCTGCTGCCGTGCCTCCGGGGGCAACGGCTTGCAGGGTGTCATCGGTGGCGGCACCGGTGCCGTGGCGTTCGATGTGTGTGGGGCTTGTCTTTGCGTCGTCCATGTTGACTCCGAAGGCAAAAGGGCCGCCCGAAGGCGGCCCGGTGGGGTGCGTTGCGTGTTGTCATGCCTGAGAGGCCTAGCGGCGTCCTGCCGCCATGGCGTGCAGCCGTGAGACCCGTTCCTCTATGGGCGGGTGGGTGCTGAAGAGCGAGCTTATGCCGCCCCCGGTGAGAGGGCTGACGATGAACATGCTCTCGGTAGCCATGTTGGCTGACTGCATGGGGATACGTTTGCTCCATGCGTCGAGTTTCTGCAGGGCGTTGGCGAGATAGAGCGGGTTGCCCGCATACTGCGCACCGGCGTCGTCGGCGAGGTATTCGCGCGAACGCGAGATGGCGAACTGGATGAGCGACGCCGCGATGGGGGCGACGATGGCAAGCAGGATGGCCACAAGCGGGTTGGTGCCGCCTTCCTCGTCGTCGGAGCGTCCGAAGCCGAAGATGGCTGCCCATTGCATCATGTTGGCGATGGATACGATGGCAGACGCCATGACGCTGGCGACGGTCTGGATGAGGATGTCGCGGTTGGCGATATGGCCGATTTCGTGGGCCAGAACCCCCTTCAGCTCTTCAGGCGAGAGAATGCGCATGATGCCCTGCGTGACGGCGACGACGCCGTGTGCGGGGTCGCGCCCGGTGGCGAAGGCGTTGGGGGCCTCTTCGGGGATGATGCACACGCGGGGTTTGGGGATGCCAGCCTTGGCCGCCAGTTCATCCACCATGGCGTGCAGCATGGGGGCGTCTGCGGGCGACACCTCTTGCGCACGGTACATGGAAAGGACGATCTTGTCTGAATACCAGTAGCTGCCCACGTTCATGACAAGGGCGAGGCCGAAGGCGATGATGATGCCCGTCTTGCCGCCCATGGCACCTCCGAGGAGGATGATCATGGCGGATAGCAGGGTCAGAAGCATGGCGGTCTTGATCTGACTCGTCACGGCAGGGGTCTCCTTGTTGTGGTTCGGTCGCGAGCCTTGGGTTCGGGCCGGACACCGATACTCTAATGCCGACGCTCAAAAAGGCAAGTGAAACACGACGGTTCCGGCCATGAATCCGTTGCGGCGCAAGCCTTTGGTGCGTGCTGACGCAGCCTGGGCCGGTGCGTTCACGAAAGGGGGCTGCTCACGACGGCTAGCCGCCCATGCCGAAGACCATCATGTGGAAGCGGCGCAGCATCTCCGGCGGAGTGGTCGCGTCCCACAGGCCGTAGTGTCCGGCCACAAGGCGCAACACCACCAGCAGGGCGAGACAGCCCACGCCGATGGCCCAGTGCGGAAGTCGCCAGCGCAGGGTGCGCACACTCAGGCATCCAGTGACGGGGCACGCCCCTACGCATTCGGTGCAACCCATGCATTCGGCGGCATTCACGCGGGTCGAGGTGTCGACAGGCACACCCGCAGGACAGGCGCGGGCACATCTGCCGCACCCGACGCACGATGCTGCGTCACGGGTGATGGCGGTGGGCCCGACCTTGGCCAGAAGCCCCAGCAGGGCGCCATAAGGGCAGAGTACGCGGCACCAGAGAAAGGGCATCACCAGCGACCCGACCATGAGACCTGCGACCACGGCAAGGGTCGTCGTGGAGGGGGACATGAAGAAGTGCAGCATCTTGGTGTCTGCCACGAAATTGTACGGGGCGAACATGAAGGCTTCGATTTCGCCCGCGCCCATGCGTACCCCGATGAACCACACGAAGCCGCCCAGCACGATGTACTTGGGCAGGGTGAGAACCCGTGCGAGACGCGGCCCCGGCTGACGGCGGATTCCAAGCCGTCGCCCCGCCTTTTCGAGAAGCGACGAGGCAAGCCCCACAGGACACAGGTGACCGCAGAAGCCTTTGCGCAGCAGCCATGCCATGAGCATGATGGCGATGAAGATGGTCAGTCCTGCGGGGTGCACGGGGTCGTACTCGCCGGTGACGAGAAGGCGCTTGAAGGACATGAAGGCCGCGATGGGCAGAAAACCCTCCACGGCACCGGGTTTGGGCGTGTAGGCCGACATCTGACCCATGGCCCACGATACATGTTCGTGGAAGCGGACGGCGACCCAGACAAGGAAGAGAGCGAAACCCGCCTGTATGGCAAGGCGGCACCGTGACGGCGGAGGGAGTCGGAACATGTGTTCTCCGTAAGGCAGGTGAGGAGAGGGGAGAGAGGGCGAACACCGCGAATGCGGCGCAAATCCTCTACTGCCGGGGTGGAGGGGCGTCAAGGTCCTGCGGTGGGTGGGCTGGCTTGTTACCCCTGCGCGGATGCACGGGGAATGGTGTCAGAAAGGGCATTGAGAGACAGCGAACGTGCGTTGGCGGGGCATTGCGTCAGGGATGCGGGGGAGACAGGGAAAGCGTGCAGGGTGCACAGGGAATGGTGGCTATGCCGCTGTCGATGAAGGGCAGGTGCGGAAGAAAACGGAACGGACAGGTTGCCCTGTCCGTTCAGAGTGCCGAAAGGTGCGTGCGCACCGCAGTCGCGTCTAGCTGGAGTACTTGAGGTACAGCAGCGCGACGGTGACGGCGGCAATGCCGGCAAAGAAGAAAACGAAATCCATGACCGCCTCCTGGCCCTGTTTGTTCAGGAATTCTCAAGCCGTCTGCAAGCAATAGCCGAAAGGCGGGCCGCTTGCAAGTTCAGGGAGTTGCCGTGAGGGCGAAGCCTGCCCGCGCCTCGGCCACGAAACGCTTCACGAGGTCCTCGTCCTTGCGCCCGCCGGGTCCTTCCACGCCCGTATGTGCGTCCACTCCGGCAGGGCGCACCCGCAGCACGGCGTCGCGGACGTTCTCGGGGTGCAGACCCCCGGCAAGGATGACAGGGCGAGGTGAACAATGCACCAGTGCGGCACTCACGGCCCAGTCGTGCGTCTTGCCCGTGGCACCGCTTGCCCCGGTCTCCGGGGCGAAGGTGTCGGTGATGAAGGCGTCGACATGAGGGGCGAACGCCTGCACGTCCCTGATGAGGGCGTCGCCGTTGTCGCCCTTGCCACGCGTGCGGACCACAAGGCTCTTAATGATGTAGAGGTCGGGGCGCAGTCTGCGTAGACGCGCCATCTCGTCAACCCGTATGGTCCCGTGCAGTTGCAGGTGCCGCACACCCAGCATGGTGCAGAAGGCGTCGGCCTCGTCCGCGTCGTCCATGTACGTGATGACGACCGGGGTGATGATGGGGGGAAGCCCTGCCACCAGTCGTGCGGCAGCCGCCTCTTCGAGGTCTTCGGCGTTGACGGGTAGCCGTAGCGGCAGCCCCACGGCGTGGACGCCGCAACGCGCCAGAAGGCGGGCTTCATCCGCGTCGTGCACCCCGGCTATCTGGATGCAGCCGGAGAAGGGGACGCCCCTTCGCATCAGGTGGTGCGGGGTGTCGCTGGCAGCGTCGGAGTCGAGAGGCTTCGGGGGCGTGGCATCGGGATTCGTCCGTGTCTCTCCTGTCTCTCCGGTCGTGGCGCATGCGGCGGGGTGCCATGCTTCGCCGTCGGTGGCAGCGAGAGGGGGCCGTCTGGCGTTCATGCCATGCTCCCTGCAGGGGCGGTCCTCCGGGCGGCATCACATCCCGGACGCAGGGCGATGTGACTGCAAGGCATGGACGTGCTCATGCTCTTTCACCCCCGGCGATGCCTTCGTCGTTGCGCGGGTCCCATGGTCCGGCGTGCACGACGCGCCCCGCTTCGAGTTGCAGCCGGTGCGTCGTCTCCGGGATGATGTCGGCCTCATGGTGCGTCACCAGCACGAGGTGCACCCCGTGCCGGGTGAGTGCGCCAAGGGTTTGCAGCAGGGCGTGGCGGTTCGCGTCGTCAAGGCCGGAACACGGTTCATCGAGCAGAAGCAGCACCGGAGAACCTGTCAGGGCGCGCGCAAGGAACACACGGCGTGCCTGCCCTGTCGAAAGGCTGCGGATGTGCCTGCCAGCCAGATGCGTGATGCCGAGGATGTCCATCCAGTACATGGCCCTGTCGTGTTCTTCGGGAGAAGGCTGTTCGTAGAGGCCGATGGTGCCTTCGACACCTGAGAGGACACAATCCTCCACGCTGACATCGTAGGCGTAGGTGGCCTGCAACCTGTCGGATACGATGGAAACATGACGGCGCAAGGCCATGAGTCCACGGGCCGCCTCGCCGCACGTCCGGGGCATGAGGCGGACATCGCCACCCGCTGCAGCGAACTCCTCGCCCGCCAGCAGGCGCAGGAGCGTCGACTTGCCCGCCCCGTTGGGCCCGGCCACCAGCCACTGCTCGCCCCGGCGGATGGTCCAGTCCACGTTGTGCAGCACGGGGGTTCGTTCCACGAAGACGGTGGCGTTCGACACCTGCACGAGGATGTCGTCCTGTCCGCCGTCGTGCTCTTCATCTGGAAGGACGTCTGACCGGTCGTCATGCCCGCCGCCTTGCCGCGCACCGGGCCGTGTACCTGCATGACGGTCGGGGGGGGCAGGGTGTGCCGTATCCGGAGTGCCGACCTTACGTGGTGATGTCTCTGCGGATTGCCCGGAGCATTCTTCGGTGTCGGTGTCGGGGTGAGGCGGGGTTCCAGCGTCGATGCCCGGAGGGGGCGTTGCGTGGGTCTCTTCCGATGCAAGCAGCGACGTCGCAGGACCACGCGCCACGATGCGTCCGGCGTGAAGCCGTATGCCGTCGACGACGCATTCTGGCAGGTCGACGGCACGGTGGGCGGCCACGACCAGTGTCGTGCCCATATCCGCGGCCTGCGTCAGGGCGTAGAGCACCCGTGCACGTGCCATGGCGTCCAGCCCGTCGCAGACTTCGTCGAGAAGCAGCAGGCGGGGGGCACGTATCAGGGCGCGGGCGACCAGCAACAGCCGCAGCTGCCCCTGCGAAAGCGAGGGGACGGCGGTGTGCATGAGGTCGTGGGCGTCGAGGCGTGCCATGAGGGGCGCGAGACGTGCGTGTTGTTCCGGCGTCGGTTCCTCGTAGGGCATGGGCGTGTCGAAGAGGCCACCGAGTACGAGTTCTTCGCCTGTGATGTTCCACCCTCGCCTGACATGCTGTTCCTGCTGGGCCGCAGACACGAGGGCGGCGAGGGCGCGGCCCGTGAGTGGCGCGTCATCCATGCCGTGGACGTGGCCGGAGGCGGGGATGGTGTCCTGCCACGACACGCCATGGATGGAATCCGCCCAGGCGGACGTGCCAGCGTCGGTCTGCGACGAGAGTCCGGGCGTGGGATGCGCCCCGCCGTGCCCTGCCTTCCCTGTCTGGTCCGTCTGCCCTGTGTGTCGCCTCTGGCCGGATACGGGCACACCCCCGTCAGGGGCGGATACGGCGCGCCACAGCAGGCGGCCGCCGTGGCGCATGTCCGGCTGCATCTGGCCGCGCAGGGCGCGTAGCAACGTGGACTTGCCCGCCCCGTTGGGCCCCAGCACGGCAAGGTGTGCGCCTTCGTGCACCACGAGGTCGACGCCATCGAGGGCCGTGCGTCCACCGAGAGTGACGCGAAGCCGATGGGCCACGACCAGAGGAACGGTCAGTTGTTTCATGGCGTTCAGAAGGGACGCTCGAATCGTTCGCCCCGTCGCATCCAGACACTACGGGTGTACCCGAAACCCCTCGCGTAGTCGGCCAGTGTGTCGAAACCCCAGCCGATGGTGTTCACACAGTGGGCGTCAGACCCGAAGGTCACGGGCAGACCGATGTCGGCAGCCATGCGCATGATGTCGGGGCAGGGGTAGATTTCCTTGCAGGGCTTGCGCAGCCCTGCGGAGGATATCTCCATCGCCATGCCCGCCGTATGCATCGTCTCAAGGGCGTCGCGTACCACGGCTTTCGCCTTGTCGGTCGCCAGCCAGTCGTGGAACGCCGCGGCACTGAATATCTTGATGATGTCGGGGTGGGCGGCGATGTCGAACATGCCCGAGGCCGCCATGCGACGCAACGACTCGAAATAGCGGACATAGATGTCGGCGGTCTGTTCGGGGCTGAAGCCCTGCCAGTCGTCGGGCGTGTAGTCGAACCCCCACGTGCCGAGGAAGTGGATGCCACCGATGACGTAGTCATAGTCGTAGCGGTGGATGGTGGCGTCGATGAAGGGTTCCTGCCCGGGCAGCCAGTCCATCTCGAGGCCCAGCAGCACGGTGCGTTCGGGGGCGTAGGTGGCGGCGAGGGTGCGCACCTGTTCCACATAGTCGGGAAAGCTGCGGGTGAGCTTGTCGCGGTAGTCCTTGGGGTAGTCATACCCCGAAGGCCGAGGCGAATGCTCGGAGAATCCATGTACGAGCAGGCCGCGTGCGCAACCGGCTTCGAACATCTCCTGCACGGTCGCCTGACCGTGGGAGTGGCTTGTGTGGGTATGCAGGTCGATGGTGATCATGGTCTCTCCATGGGGCGGTGTCTCTGCGTCCCTGTCGGTCGTGGCGTGGTTATGCGCCGGGAATGGTTGTCGGAAGCGAGGGACGTCGTGCGGTGTCTGCGCATTGCCGTATGCGACCTCGGGCAGGGGATGTGCAGGCAAGCGCCTGCGGTGTGGCCCTGTCCGGCACATCCGGCCTGTTCGGTACACCCGGCCAGTCTGGTCCGCAAGCGTTGTCACCCGTCGCCACGGTGGGGACGGTCTGCCCTTTCCGCCTGGTACGTCTCGTCGACCCGACGGGCCCGCTGTCTGGCTTTAGAGTGTCGACAGGTTGTTCCCTGTTGCGCTCGCCTCTCTGCCGGGTCGTCGGGGCGCCCCCGTCGTCATGGTCAGCCCGTCGCCACAGCCAGCCGTTCGCCCGTGTCACTTTACCTGCCCCGTCGGCCCGGGAAGAACGGGCACGGAGCGTCCGCTTCAGGCGAGGACGCCTGTGGCGTCAGGTATGGCGTGGTCACTGTACGGTCCGGGTACGGCGTTTCACTGTGAGCACGTCGCTGACAGTGCCGTTTGTGTGGGCGTTGGGGGGGGCTGTCACGCCTTGGGGTGTTCCATGACCCGGATGAAGGCGTCGCGCACGGCTTCGAGAATCTGTTCGTCGCGCACCGGGTCGCGCAGGACGATGGTACCGTGCTGCGCGTAACGCGGGGGCAGGGCATTGAGCGCCAGCGCGTAGATGTCCTGTATGTCTTTGGGGTCAGGCGTGTAGACGGGCGGTTCGCCGAGGACCGTGCGAATGGCCTTGACCACCCGTATTTCGTTGCGGTTGCGGGTGCGGGAAAGGTCTACGCCTTCGACCATGAACTTATCATCGGGGGCGGCCATGTGCGTCTCCTGCTGCCGAAGTGGCGGGTAGACATTCACCATAGCAATGGTGAAGTATCGCCGCAACCTTCGTACGCGAGGCATGGCACGGATTCGGAACGGGTGCGGCAGGAAACAGGGCCATACGCCGGAAGTGCACGGCTGTGGCGGGACGGACTGCACCCGCTGTGACCCGGAGGAGGCGTTGCGGTCATCGGTGGGCGGTTCCATCAGGTGGCCGCGCCGTGGACGGGGGCTGTCCGGTGTCCGCATACTTCCTGTCGTGACAATGTGCCGGAAAGGATTATCTTGTAGGTGGTTCGGCCAAAGGCGTGCGGGACTGAAGACATCCTCTGCACGTCGGTGCCATGCAGGCAGATTCGCAACCGGCAGGTTCGCAGCCGACGCGGGCCGTGGCGTCGGCTTGACCATGGCTGCGTTCTGTGACAGGTGATGCACGCGACGAAACGGGTCCAGTGCCCTGTGTGCATCGCTGGCGCGACCGCATCGGGGCGGGCGCGAAGCTGCACAGGATGTCGTCAGAAGCCGCGCATCGTCTTGCTTTTACCCCCTCCGTCGGGAGGCGCTCGCCATGACGGTATCATGCCGTGGCGCAAGAGCAGTGCGAGAGTCCGTTCACAGCCGGTGGACACGTAGCGGTTCCTTCTGTCGCATCTTGCCAACATTGAAACGTCGCGCTTTCTTTTTTTCATGGGCTTTTCGCCCGGGATTCACCGATGTCTGCTGACGATGCATGCTTGTCCTTACACGAAGCCTTCAGAGTGAAAACCTCGTCCAGAACCGGTGCGGAATGCCGTCCTGACGGGACGATGCTCCACGACGCATTCGTGCTTTGGCTTGAGAGCGCTCCTGAAGATGTTCGCAGGGCCATCATAGCCCTGTTGCCTCCCGTCCATACGGCCATGAAGCGCGGGCACCGCCCCAATGCGGGCAAGGGCCCCGTACAGGGCTGGCGCGACCTTCTGGGGCTTCTGGGCGACGTGGCGGCCATGCGTCATGATATGGAACCGCTCATTCGCGTCACCAACGAACTGCTTGGCGTCGCTGAGGAGATGGTGCCGCCCGAAGAGGCGTTGCGGCAGAGTGCCCAGACCCTCGTCCGCTTTTTCGGGGCAGACCTCTTCGTGTGCCGCCTGCGCGATGCGGACGGAGACTGGCGGGTTGTGGCCTCCGACAGGCCCGATGGCGGCGCCGTACCCATCTTCTCGCCCATCCTCGAGGAGGGGCTTGCCGGGCATCCTGTCATGCGTGCAGTCTGCGACGGGACGCGACACGTCGTCTCCAACGACCTGCGCGGCATGGACCGTGGTGGCGAGTCGTTCGACTGCATGGCCTACAAGGCAGGGTGTCGCTCACGGCTTGCCTTCGTGCTGCGCGAGCGCAAGGACAAGGCCCCCTTCGGGCTCGTGCTCCTGTATTCCGAACAGGAGGGCGGGTTCGACGGCTACGACGCACGTTTTCTCGCGAAGTGCGCCCGCATCGTGGCCCTCACCACGGGGCGTCGCCTCGCCGTGGCCCGTGACGCGCTGGAAAAGGCGGCAGGTGCCGTCGCTCACCACGGCAACAACGCCCTCGCCATCCTGCGCAACTACGGTGAACTCTGCGCCGAACTCCTCGACGACATGCACGACGAGTGGGAGGACGCCACGACGGAGATGCAGGCCCTGCGTGACCTGCTGCCCGAAGACGCGCCTGCCCGCGCCCATGCCGACAGGTTGCAGGAGAAACTCACCCGCCTCGATACGCTCATGCTCACCGAGTACATCGACGGCGTGCTGCGTTCATCGCGTCGCATCCAGCGTATCATCGCCGCGCTGGAGGAATCGGCCCAGCGCCCCCGTCTCATGCACTATGTCCTAGGCAGACACGTGCTCGACCTTGGCGATACCTCCAGCGAAGACTGACCGCCCCGTGCGGGCGCGACCCATGAGCAGACCTCAGGCCGACACACGATGACACCCGTGACGCTCCATACGACGCGGCTTGTGCTGCGGCCGTGGCTTGACTCCGACAGGCAGCCCTTCGCAGCGCTCAACGCCGACCCCGAAGTCATGCGGTATTTCCCCGCGCCACTCTCGCGCGAGGAAAGCGACGCGATGGCAGACCGGATAGTGCTGCTCATGGAACGGCAAGGGTGGGGCTTCTGGGCCGTCGAGCGCACACCGGACAAGTCGTTCATGGGTTTCGTGGGGCTGCATCAGCCCGAAGACCTGCCCTTCTCTCCCTGTACCGAAGTCGGTTGGCGGCTGGCACGTCCCTATTGGGGGTGTGGTTATGCCACCGAAGCGGCCCGCGCCAGTCTCTCCTTCGCCTTCGGGCAACTTGGCCTGTCCAGCGTCGTGGCCTTCACCGCCGCCAGCAACACCCGGTCGCAAGGCGTGATGCGGCGTTTGGGTATGACGCTGGAGTCCCCCTTCGACCATCCCCGCCTGCCTGACGACCACCCGTTGAGACCGCACGTCCTCTACCGCATCACGCACGACCGCTTCGCACGGTAGCCTCGACGACCTGTCTGCGGCTGCCCCCTTCCCCTGCGGCAGTGGGTTGCGTCGCCCGGGTACGGCACCGCTACGCACATGTCGGCTGTCTGCCCCTCCCTCGCCCGACGTTTTTCCCGTGTTCCCTTGTGCGGGGGCACTCTGTCCGTCTGCGTCCCTTCCTCCTTCATTCTCCCTCGTACCCCCTGTGGCGGCGATGGCACCGTGCCGTGATAGGCTCGCCGGTAGACACCGCGAAGCCTGCACGTGAGCGCGCATTGCAAGCCACCACTGGGACACGCGGTGTGCCGTTGATTCTTTTCGCACCTCGCGTTGCCACGGGGATTATTCTAGGCTAGAAATAACAAGTATCGGTTAATGCCTTCCCCTTCCGTATTTCCTGCGAGGACGCACCATGGAACCCGCCTCTCTCATCCCGTTGGCTGACGCCATGCCCGGCCCGGCGTGGTGGTTCGAAATCCTGCTTCTGCTGACCTTCGTCCTGCATCTGCTGCTCATGAACACGGTTCTTGGCGGCACGGTCATCGTGGCGGTGCACGCGTTGCGCAAACCTGCGTCCGAACAGGGGCCGGTGCGCGACTTCGCCACCCGCCTGCCCACTGCACTGGCGCTTGCCATCAACCTCGGCGTGCCGCCACTGCTCTTCGTGCAGGTGCTCTATGGCAACTTCTTCTACACGAGTTCCGTCATCATGGCGCTCTGGTGGCTCGGCATCGTCGGTCTGGTGATGCTCGCCTACTACGGCCTGTACATCTTCGCCATCAATCACGACGAACTGGGCACGCGGCGCATCGCCGTCATCGTTCTGGCGCTCCTGCTTCTGGTGGCCACGTCGTTCGTCTTCAGCAACAACATGACGCTCATGCTCCAGCCGGAACGCTGGCTGGCATGGTTCGAGCGGCGTGACGGCGCGCTTTTGAACCTCGGCGACCCGACACTGATACCGCGCTGGCTGCACATGCTCGTGGGGTCCATCGCCATCGGCGGTCTGGCGCTTTCGCTCTTCCATGTGCGACGCGCCTCGTGGGGGGCACCTGACGCGGCGGAGGGCATCGAGACGGGGCTGCGCTGGTTCAGCCATGCCACGTATGCGCAGATAGCCCTGGGCATCTGGTTCCTCATGGCATTGCCCCGCGACCTGATGCTGCGCTTCATGGGGGGGGACACTCTCGCGACTGCGGCCTTCATCCTCGGTCTGATCGGAACGGCCCTTGCCCTGCTGGCGGCCCGCGCGCGTAGCGTGGCCCTCGCCGTGGGGGCAGCCGTCGGCACGGTCACCGTCATGGCGGTGATGCGCGCCTCATTGCGTGAGGGGTATCTTGCCCCATGGGCGCAACCCCAACCCGTGAACTTCGTCGAAACCTCACCGCTGGTGCTTTTTCTCGCGTCTGCGGTCTGCGGTGTCGCCGCCATCATCTGGATGCTCCGCCTCATGCGCAGCAGTCGAAAGGGGGCCTAGCACATGGACTATCCCGTATGGCAACTCTGGGGGATCAACGGTGGCCTGCTTGTGGCCATCATCTCCGTTCTGCATGTGTTCGTCGCCCAGTTCGCAGTGGGGGGCGGTTTCCTGCTCGTCCATGCCGCCACGCGCGCAGAACGCGCGGGGTCGGCGGAAGCCACGTTCTGGGTGAAACGGTTCACCCGTTTCTTCCTGCTGCTCAGCATGGTGTTCGGCGGTGTATCCGGCGTGGGCATCTGGGTCATCATCTCGCTCATCAGTCCGGCAGCCACGAGCCTGCTGGTGCATCGTTTCGTCTATGCCTGGGCCACCGAATGGGTGTTCTTCCTCGGCGAGATAGTGGCGTTGCTCGTCTACTACTACGGTTTCGGGAAGATGCGCTTCGAAGACCACCGCAATGTGGGGCTCTTGTACGGCCTGTTCGCGTATCTCTCGCTGTTCATGATCAACGGCATCATCACCTTCATGCTCACGCCCGGTGCGTGGATGCAGACGCAGGGCTTCTGGGACGGCTTCTTCAATCCCACCTTCTGGCCCTCGCTGCTCTTCCGCAGTGCCCTGTGCGCCATGCTCTCGGGGCTGTTCGGCCTTGTGTGGGCCTCGCTCATCGACGACGAGCGCGCACGGGAACTCATGACGGGCGTGACGCGGCTGTGGGCACTCGTCCCCATTCCCTTCATGGCCGTTGGCGCATGGTGGTACATCGGGGCGCTGCCTGCACCGCAACTCGAGATGGTGCTGCGGCGAACCGCCGACATCCGGCCCTTCCTCGAAGCCTTCCCGTGGGTACTGGCTGCCCTCATGGTGGGCGGGCTGGCCTTCTTCACGCGGCTTCCCTCCGGGGCGCGCGTGCCTGTGGCTGCGCTGCTGCTGGTGCTCGGCCTGTGTCAGGTCGGAACCTTCGAGTGGGTGCGCGAGACGGGCAGACGCCCGTGGATTGTCCACGGTGTCATCTGGTCCAACGGCATCACGCCCGAAGCCGGTGCCAAGTCCGACCTCGAAGGGATGCTGAAGGTCGCGCGGTGGTCTGGCGTCAAGCAGGTTGCCGAAGCGAACATGCATGAGGCAGGACGCGAACTGTGGCAGGTGCAGTGCGCCAACTGCCACGGCCTCGGAGCCCCCATGATCGACATCCTGCCCCGCATCGCGAACAGGCCACTCACCGGGGTCGAGGCGTTGATCACCGGGCAGGGAGCGTTACAGGGCTACATGCCGCCGTTCGTGGGAACCCCCGCAGAACGGAGGGCCCTCGCCACCTACCTCGTCAACGAGCGCGACGCACGGCGTCATTAGCCCCCGCATGAAAGAGGAGTAGATTCATGCCATCCAAGCAGTCGCCAAGACTCACCGCCTTCTACTATTTCGCATGGCTTGTCGCCGTCGTCGCCCTGCTCGGCATCTTCGCCGCGGGCGGGCTGGAGCGCCCGGCACGGACGACGGGCGAGACGCCTGCGGCCAAGGCCCCAGCGGCATCGGCAGCGGCCCCGTCTCCGTATATGCCCGTCACGTCGATACCGCCCTTCGATGCGGACAGGGCCGACTACATACTGCTGGCGTGGAGTACGCAGGGTATGCAGATGGTGACGGACGCCGAACCCCGGTGGACGATGCTGCCCCCCGAGGCGGCATTGCGGGCGCAACTCGTGCGCCGCGGGCCCGGCCCCGCGCCGGTGACAGAGGGCGTACGCATCACGTGGCGTGTCGAACGCGAACACGCCACCCTTGAAGGTGCACCCGTCTCCGGTGCCGCAGGCGAGATGAAACTGGAGCAGGGGGGCAGCACGTTCGCCGCCGACGGCATCGGCATCATGCCCTATCGCGCTTCCGGCGGGTTCAATGCCTACCCGACGGTCACCGTTGAGGCCCACGACGACGAAGGCAGGCTTCTTGCCCGTACCTCCGCCGTGCTGCCCGTCTCCACCGAGGTGGGGTGTCGCAACTGTCATGGCGGCGCATGGAAGCGCGACGGGCTGGCCGGAATCTCCCCGGCGACGGCCGATGACGTGCTCACCGTCCATGACCGCATCAACGGTACCGACCTCGTCGCGCAGGCTGCCAAGGCCCCTGTGGAGTGCCGTTCGTGCCACAGCGGGGCACCCGAAGCCCCGGCCCCCAGCCTTTCGGCGGCCCTGCACGGCTGGCATGCCAACTACATGACCGACGGCGGCGCCGAGACATGTGCAAGCTGCCATCCTTCTTCGCCGCAAGGCGCCACGCGCTTCATGCGCGGGCTGCACAAGGCCAAGGCACTGGACTGCACGCGTTGCCATGGTGCCATGGAAGACCACGCACTCTCCCTGCTGCGGTGGGAGGAGAAGGCTGGACGCAAGAGTGCGGCACGTCTCGCAAGGGAACTCAAGCCCCGCGCCGTGTCCGCGGTCGATGACATCAACCCGCGTGCGCCGTGGGCCATGGAACCCGACTGCACCGGCTGCCATGATTTCGCCCAGAAGCCTGCCACGGCCACGGCATCGGCATTCAACAAGTGGACGGCTTCGGAGAAGGACCGCTTCTCGGCCCGCGCCGACGACATGGGCAACCTGCGTTGTCCGACATGCCACGGTGCGGCACACGCCGAATATCCCGCCGAGAATCCCTTCGGCCGCGACCTCGATAACATGCCGCCCATCCAGTACCAGCAGCACGCCAAGGTCATGGGCGGCGGCAACAACTGCAGCGTCTGCCACCGTGAGCCATTGCCCATGGAGGCTTCGGCGCACCATCCCGTGGTCATCCGCAAGACCATTCCCATCACCCTGCCCGCAGGTACGGTACTCACCAAGCCCGCCGTGCTCTTCCCTCATGACACCCACGGTTCGATGGATTGCGGAACCTGTCACCACAAGGGCTATCAGGAGGGCAAGCAGACCTGCGCCACCAAGGGCTGCCATGACAGGCCCCGTCCCGACACCATCGAGGGTCTGGGCGAAGTGGGCTACTTCCGCAACGCCTTCCATGGCAAGGAACGCGGGTGCATGACATGCCACCTTGCGCTGCGTGAAAAGGGCAAGGCCGCCGGTCCCGTCGGCTGTCGCGACTGTCACACTCCGGGCAACAATCAGTAGAGAGGGGAGACACATCATGCGAATGCCTCGCAGAACGTTCATCAAGCTCGCTTCGGCTTCCGCAGGCGCTCTCGCCTTCGCCGGGCTGGGGCAGAGCCTCGCGCCCACGGTGGCGCGGGCTGCGGAACTCAAGATCGCCAAGGCGAAGGTCACACCCTCTGTCTGCTGCTTCTGTGCGGTGGGATGCGGGTTGCTGGTCTACACCGACACCCAGACCGGACGCTCCATCAACATCGAGGGCGACCCCGACCATCCCACCAACGAAGGGACGCTGTGCCCCAAGGGTGCGTCCATCTGGCAGACCACCGAACGCAGCAAGCGTGTCACCAAGGTGCTGTACCGTGCACCCGGTGCCGCGGCGTGGGAGGAGAAGTCGTGGGACTGGGCCCTGCCGCGCATCGCCCGCAAGATCAAGGAGACGCGCGACGCCACCTTCGAACTCACCAATGACAAGGGGCAGACCGTCAACCGCACCCGGGGCATAGCCTCGGTGGGCTCGGCCGCCGTCGACAACGAGGAGGGCTGGCTCATGCAAGCCATGATGCGCGCGCTCGGCCTCGTGTACATTGAGAGCCACGCCCGTATCTGACACAGCTCGACTGTGGGGGCTCTGGCAGAGTCCTACGGACGCGGTGCGATGACGAATCACTGGATCGACCTCAAGAACAGCGACGTCATTCTCATCATGGGGAGTAACGCCGCCGAGAACCATCCCATATCCTTCAAGTGGGTGACGCGTGCGCAGGAACGCGGCGCAACGCTCATCCATGTGGACCCGCGCTTCACGCGCACCTCCGCCAAGGCAGACATCCACGCCCACATCAGGTCGGGTACGGACATTGCCTTCTTCGGCGGCCTCATCCGATATATCCTCGAAAACGAGCTGTTCTTCCGGCAGTACGTGGTCGACTACACCAACGCCTCGTACATCGTCGGCCCGGACTTCGGTTTCGCCGATGGTCTGTTCACCGGTTTCGACCCGGAGAAGGGAACCTACAACACCAAGAAATGGGCCTTCGCCGCCGACGAGAACGGCATGACCCTGAAAGACCCCACGCTGAACGACCCGCGTTGCGTCTTTCAACTCATGAAGGCCCATTACGCCCGCTATGACAGGAAGACCGTCTCAGACGTGACGGGCATCTCCGAAGAGCAGCTGGCGACGCTGTGGAGTGCCTTCGCCTCGACGGGCAAGCCCGACAGGGCGGGAACCATCCTCTATGCCATGGGGCAGTGCCAGCACACCGTGGGCGTGCAGAACATCCGTGCGCTTTCGATGATACAGCTGCTGCTTGGCAACATCGGCATCGCCGGGGGCGGGGTCAACGCGCTACGCGGCGAATCCAACGTGCAGGGCACCACCGACATCTCGCTGCTGTGCGACAACCTCTCCGGCTACCTGCCCACCCCCAAGGCTTCGTGGGCGACCTTCGACGACTATGTGAAGGGCACGACGCCGGTGGACAAGGACCCGAAGAGCGCCAACTGGTGGTCGAACCGCGGCAAGTATCTCGCCTCGTACATGAAGTCGGTGTATCCCACGGCCAGCCATCAGGACGGCTACCTCTGGCACCCCAAGGTCGATGACGGGAAGATAACCGACTACTCGTGGTTGCAGATATTCGAGCGCATGAGCAAGGGCGGCTTCAAGGGTGCCTTCGTGTGGGGGCAGAACCCCTGTGCGGGCGGGGCCAACGCGGGCAAGAACCGCAAGGCCATGGAGACGCTGGACTGGATGGTGGTGGTCAACCTCTTCGAGAACGAAAGTTCGCTCTTCTGGAAGGGGCCGGGGGTAGACCCCGCCAAGGTCAAGACCGAGGTGTTCTTCCTGCCTGCGTGCATGAGCGTCGAGAAGGGCGGTTCCATCGCCAATTCCGGTCGCTGGCTGCAATGGCGTGAACCGGGGCCGAAACCCATGGGAGACAGCCGTTCGGACGGTGACATCGTCCTCGACCTCTATGACGAGATACGCAAACTCTACCGCGAGGAGAAGGGAGCCTTCCCCGAACCCGTGCTGGCGCTGGACACCGACTACCGTACCGACGGCAAGTACGATCACCACAAGGTGGCGAAGACGCTGAACGGCAAGTTCCTCGCTGATGTGACCATAGGCGACAAGACCTACAAGGCGGGGCAGCAGGTACCCGGCTTCGCCATGTTGCAGGCCGACGGTTCGACGACGTCCGGGTGTTGGATATTCACCGGGTGCTATACCGACGCCGGTAACATGATGGCGCGCCGAGACCGTACGCAGACCCCGGAACAGGCCGCCATAGGGCTGTTCCCCAACTGGTCGTATGCATGGCCCGCCAACCGTCGCATCCTGTACAACCGTGCGGCGGTGGACATGACCGGCAAGCCCTTCGACCCCAAGCGTGCCGTCATCGCATGGAACGGCGAGAAGTGGGTGGGCGACGTGCCTGACGGCGGCTGGAAGCCCGGAGAGAAGTTGCCCTTCATCATGATACGCGAGGGGCGCGGTCAGTTGTTCGGCCCCGGCAGGGTCGACGGGCCTTTCCCGGAGCACTACGAACCGTTCGAGAGTCCTCTCGAAAGCCATCCCTTCTCGAAGCAGCGGGTCAACCCCACTGCGCTGGCGTTCAGCCACGAACCCAAGGCGGTGCGCGACAAGCGCTACCCCTTCATCTGCACCACCTACCGCGTCACCGAACAGTGGCAGTCGGGCACGATGACCCGCAACACCGGGTGGCTCAAGGAGATGCAGCCGGAGGGCTTCTGCGAGATAAGCCGCGAACTGGCCAAGGAACTCGGCATCGCCAACGGCGACGCCGTGGTGCTCGAATCGCTGCGGGGCAAGGTGCAGGTGGTCGCCATCGTCACGCCACGTCTCAAGCCCTTCAAGGTCATGGGCGAGGTCATGCACGAGGTGGGCATACCGTGGCAGTTCGGCTGGGGGCAGCATGTGGGCAAGGGCGACTCTGCCAACCTGCTCTCGCCTTCGGTGGGCGACCCCAACACTGGCATTCCCGAGACCAAGGTCTTCATGGTCAACCTGCGCAAGGCCTAGTGGCGCGCCATCAGAAGACTTGATGCATGCATGGCGCGATACCGCCCCCCTGCGGGGGCGGTGTACGCGGCAAGAAGTGGAGCGGTAGCGCCGGAGACGATGTCTCCGGCGTGCGCCCCCTCGGCAGCCTCCCGCAGGGAATGCGGAGAGTGTCGAGGCGTCACATCAGGGAGGCATACATGAACGGCAAGACGTTCTTCATAGACCAGACGCGTTGCACGGCCTGTCGGGGCTGTCAGGCCGCCTGCAAGCAGTGGAAGAAGTTCGGCAGCATCGAGACGCGCAACACCGGCTCATACCAGAATCCGCCCGACCTCGGGCCGAGCACCTTCAAGCTGGTGCGCTTCAACGAGGTCGAGGTGGATGGCAAACTGAAATGGCTGTTCTTCCCGGAGCAATGCCGCCACTGTCTCGAACCACCGTGCAAGATGGTGGCGGATGCCCTCATTCCGGGTGCCATCGTGCAGGATGCGGAGACCGGGGCGGTGCTCTACACCGAGAAGACCAAGGGACTGGACTACATGGAGGTGCGCTCGGCGTGCCCTTACGACATCCCGCGGCAAGACCCGGCAACGGGTCTGCTCACCAAATGCAACATGTGCATCGACCGGGTGCAGAACGGCATGCTGCCCGCGTGCGTGAAGACCTGCCCCACGGGGACCATGCACTTCGGTGACAGGGCCGACATGCTTGAACTGGCGCAGAAACGCCTCGGCGAGGTGAAGAAGAGGAGCCCCGCAGCCCTGCTGGCGGACTCCGACCTTGTACGGGTCCTGTACCTGTGCGAGCTCGCCCCCGCCAACTACCATTCGCACATGGTGGCGGAAGCCGACACCTCGCGCATCGGGCCCTTCAGCCGTCGCGCCTTGTTGCGCCTGCGTCCTTTCGCCTAGCGTCGCGTCCTGCTAGCGCGCCGTATGCCTGCTGCGGCACTGGGCGATGGCATGGGGGGCAGCACCCGGCAGGCCGCACCGACTGGATACGCAACACCCCGGAAGGTTGTCGCTGACGATCACCTTCCGGGGTTTCGTGTATGGAATGGAATCTGTTCCCATGGCTTCAGCCGTCCGGCCTCGCCGGGGTCTGAAAGGCGGTTGGTGAGGGTATGGTGCACCACCGTCGAAGGGCCGTCCTTGCGGCGGGAGGTCGGCCCTCTGACCATACGGCAGTTCTTCGGAGTGCCCGCAAGTGACCGCAGCCTGAACCCCCTAGACGGGGTTCAGGCTGCGGTCATTCGCGTGGGAGTCGCGTGTCCGCCCATGGCGCGTGGGCAGGGCGAGGGGGTGCCCGGTGTGGTTCAGGTGCGACGTACTACGTGCTCCGGGGCCGGTATTCTCTTCGGGAGGCCCGTCAGCGGAGTCTGCGCTGGAGTCGTGCCCGCATGATGATGGCCATGAGGTTCATGCCCAGCACCAGCACGATGAGCACCAGCGAGGTGCCGAATTGCATGGGGCGCGTCAGTTCGATTTCAGTACCTGCCGTCGCCAGCACATAGATGTGGTAGGGCAGGGCCATGACACTGTCGAATACCGAGTCGGGCAGGCGGGGGCTGAAGAACATGGCAGCCGTGAACATGATGGCTGCCGTCTCACCTGCGGCGCGACCGACGGCAAGGATGGCCCCGGTGAGGATGCTGGGCAGCGCGGCGGGAAGCACCACCAGCGAGATGGTCTGCCACTTGGTGGCCCCAAGCCCCAGTGACGCTTCGCGGTAGGTCTGCGAGACCGAGCGCAGTGCCTCTTCGGATGCCCCGATGATGAGCGGCAGCACCAGTGCCGCCAGCGTGAACATGCCCGCCAGCAGGCTGACTCCCATCTTCATGGCGGTGACGAACATCGAGAGTCCGAACAGGCCGAAGACGACCGAAGGCACCCCTGCCAGGTTGTTGATGGTCAGACGTATGGCGTGCACCAGCGGGCCGGGGCGGGCGTACTCCTGCAGGTAGATGGCTGTGGCCACTCCCCATGGCAGGGCGATGAGCATTGAACCGTAGCTGAGGGCGATGGTGCCGAGGATGCACGGCAGGATGCCGCCCTTGGTCATGGAGTCACGCGGAAAGGCGGTGAGAAACTCCCAGCTGATGGCGGGCAGACCGTGGTAGAGGACGAAGCCGCAGATGATGGCGAGGGCCGCCGCATTGATGAACACGGCGACATGGAACAGGCCGAACATGAATCGTTGCAGAGGCTTGCGGCGTTTCACATAGCCGGAATCCTGAGGCATGTGGCCAATGTTGCCGAGGGTGGCCGTCTGCTGTGAGGCGAAGGCAGTGCGGGGCATTGTCGCTCCTGCGTGCTTGTGCGGCGGTGCCGCATGGGCCGGATGCTCCGGCGTTGTGATGCTTGTCGACAGGGTGCAACGTTCGGTTACAGCGTTGCCGTTCCCACCTGTTTCTTCTTTTCGGCAATCCATGCGGCCAGTGCGTTGAAGGCGAGAGTGAAGAAGAAGAGCACAAGGCCGGTGGCGAAGAGTGCGTGGTAATGGTCGCTACGGAAGGGGGCTTCGGCCATCTCTGCTGCGATGGAGGCGGGCATGGGCCGTGAAGGGTCGAAGATGGAACCGGGCAGCATGGCTGCGCCGCCCGCCACCATGAGAACGACCATGGTCTCTCCGATGGAACGCGCCATGCCGAGGATGACCGCCGTGCTGATGCCGGGCAGTGCCGCAGGGACGACCACGCGGCCTATGGTCTGCCAGTGGGTGGCCCCGAGGGCGAGAGAGGCCTCGCGCATGTCGTTGGGTACGCTGTAGATGGCGTCTTCGGCGATGCTGGTGATGGTGGGCACGGCCATGAACGCCAGCATGATGGATGCGTTGGCGATGTTGAGACCTGTGGCGATGTCGAAGGTCTCCTGTAGCCACGGGGCCACGATGACCATGCCGAAGAAGCCGATGACCACCGAAGGCAGTGCCTGAAGCATCTCCACGAGGGGCTTCACGTAGGCGCGCATCCGGGGGCCGGCCAACTCGGCAAGGTAGATGGCGGTCATGATGCCAAGCGGGATGGCGATGAGCGACGAAAGCGCGGTCACGACCAGCGACCCCACTATCATGGGCAGGATGCCGAATTCCGGCGGGTCGAATGTGGGATACCACAGCTTGCCGAAGATGAAGTCGGCAAGGCTCACATGCTGGAAAATGGGAAAGCCTTCCATGAAGAGGAAGACCATGATGAGCGTCAGCGTGACGATGCAGAGGGCGGCGGCTGTCCAGAAGGCGCCGTGCACCATGTTGTCTTTTGCGCGTCGCGACATGGCCATTTGCGTACCGGTATCCTGTCTGATGGTGCGCCCCCCGCGCCAGTGGCGCGGGGGGCAGGGATGGGCTTGGGGCAGGGATGCTACTTGGTCGGGATGAAGCCGGCTTCCTGCACGAGGGCCTGGCCTTCGGCCGACTTCATGAAGTCGATGAAGTTCTTCACCGCACCCTGAGGCTGACCGGGGGTGTAGATTTGCAGGTCGCGGGCCATGGCGTACGAACCATCCTTGGCGGTGGCGGCGGAACCGGTGACGCCGTTGACCTTGGTGGCCTTGACGGTGTCGTTCACGTAGCCGATGCCGTCGTAGGAGATGGCCTTGGAGTTCTTGGAGACGGCCTGAAGCACGGCACCGGAGGATGCCTGCAACAGCGCGCCGGGGAAGACCTTGGCGTCCTTCATGACGAAATGCTGCCACGATTCGTAGGTGCCGGAGGAGGTGTCGCGGGAGATGACCACGATGGCTTCGTCCTTGCCGCCCACTTCCTTCCAGTTGGTGATCTTGCCTTCGTAGATGGCGCGAAGCTGGTCGATGGTCAGGTTGTCGACGGGGTTGCCCTTGTTGACGATGGGCAGGATGGCGTCGAGGGCGACGATGTGCTCGACGGCTTCGCGACCGTTGGCCTTGGCGGCTTCCACTTCCTTGTCCTTGATCTTGCGCGAGGACATGCAGATGTCCAGCGTGCCGTCGATGAGGGCCTTGATACCGTTGCCGGAACCCCCACCGGAGATTTCGATCTCCACGCCGGGGGTCTTCTTCATGTAGGCTTCGGCAGCCTTCTGCATGATGGGGAGCACGGTGGTCGAACCCTTGACCACGATCTTGTCGGCGGCGAAGGCGTTGGCGGCAAGGCCAAGCGTCATGAGGGCGACGAGGGCGAAACGCTTGATCGACATGTTCTTCCTCCGGTTATGTTGCAGAACTGGGGCGCGCCGTGGCGCGTGAGGGGAAAATAGGGCCCTCATGTTACGGAACGGTTGCGGCGGTCGCACATGTTCGTGACGTGGAAAGCGCTTCGGCGAAGGTGGAGGGGCATGTCTGGTGTCGCCGCGCCTCACGCCACTCTGGCAGTGGTGTGGCGTGAGGCGCGACAAGTATACGATGCTGCGGGGCTCGCGTGAAGGGGGAGGGCGCCGTCTATGTGGCAGGGCGCAGTCGGGCTTCTATGTCCTTGGCGGCCCTGCGACCGGCACCCATGGCGAGGATGACCGTGGCGGCTCCCGTCACGATGTCGCCACCGGCGTACACGCCGGGGATGGATGTCATGCCCGTGGCCTCGTCCACCGCGATGTAGCCCCGGCGGTCGAGCGTGAGTCCGGGGGTCGCTTCGAGCAGGATTGGGTTGGGGCGTGTGCCCACGGCGATGACGGCAAGGTCGGTGGGCAGGTCGTACACCGCGCCCTCCACAGGGCGGGGGCTGCGTCTGCCCGAGGCGTCGGGCTCGCCCAGTTCCATGCGTTGCAGGGTAACGGCGGTGAGGCGTCCGTCCGCGTCGCCCTTGAAGCCGAGCGGTGCGGCCAGAAGTTCGAGGCGAACGCCTTCATCCTCGGCATGTTCAAGTTCTTCGAGGCGGGCGGGCATCTCGTCGCGGGTACGGCGGTAGACGATGCGAACGCTCTCCGCGCCGAGGCGCAGGGCAGTGCGTGCCGCGTCCATGGCCACGTTGCCTCCGCCGAAGACGGTGACCTCGCGCCCCCTGTAGACGGGGGTGTCATAGTCCGGGAAGCCGTAGGCACGCCCGAGGTTGACCCGCGTCAGGTATTCGTTGGCCGAGAACACCCCGACGAGGTTCTCTCCGGGGATGTCGAGAAAACGGGGCAACCCGGCCCCGACCCCGATGAACACGGCCTTGTAGCCTTCGGCGAAGAGGTCGTCGATGGAGAAGGTGCGCCCGCCCACCCAGTTGGTGACGAACTCCACCTCCTGCTGGCGCAGGGCGGCAATCTCCTTCTCCACGATGTCGGACTTGGGCAGCCTGAATTCGGGGATGCCGTAGACGAGCACCCCGCCAAGTTCGTGCAGGGCCTCGTACACGGTCACCTTGAACCCGCGCGACGAAAGGTAGCCCGCCACGGTGAGGCTTGCGGGCCCGGACCCGATGCACGCGACCTTGAGGTCGGGGTCGATGAGCGGGCACTCGGGCCTGCCCGTAAGCTGGTCGCAGGCGTCGAGGGCCATGTAGGTGTCTGCGGCGTAGCGTTCGAGACGACCGATGGCCACGGGCTGTCCCTTGGCCCCGAGTATGCAGGCCCCTTCGCACTGGTTCTCCTGTGGACAGACCCGGCCACAGACCGCGGGCAGGCTGTTGGTCTCGCGCAGGGTGCGGTAGGCCGACTCGACATCGCCCTTGGCAAGGGCGGCGATGAATTGCGGTATCTGCACCTCGACGGGGCAGCCCTTGACGCACTTGGGCTTCTTGCATTGCAGGCAGCGCGAGGCCTCGCGCATGGCGTCCTCGCGCGAGTAGCCAAGGGCCACTTCGTCGAAGTTGCCCACCCGCTCATGGGCGGGCTGGCAGGGCATGGGGACTCGTGGTTGCAGGCTTCTGCCCTTCTTGTCACTATTCATGGCACGTACACCTGCAGAAATGGTCGAACGATTCCTTCTCTTGCGGACGGAACGCCCCAAGCCGTTTGCGTAATTCGTCGAAATCCACCTTGTGTCCGTCGAATTCCGGCCCGTCCACGCACGCGAAGCGCGTCTCGCCGCCGACAGTCACGCGACATGCGCCGCACATGCCGATGCCGTCGACCATGATGGAGTTGAGACTTACCGTGGTCTTCACGCCGAAGGGTTCGGTGGTGCGGGACACGGCAGCCATCATGGGCACGGGACCCACGGCCACGACCTCCGCCACGCCGGGGTCGTTTTCGAGGCGCTGGCGCAGCAGGTCGGTCACCAGCCCCTTGTGCCCGAAACTGCCGTCGTCGGTGGAGACGAGCACCTCGGGGCAGAATGCCGAGAGGTCGTCGTGGAAGAGAAGCAGGTCCTTGTTGCGCGCACCGATGATGGCCACGACATGGTTGCCCGCCAGATGGTGTCCCTTGGCGATGTGATGCATGGCGGCGATGCCAGTGCCCCCGCCCACGCAGATGACAGTACCGCATCGTTCGATATGGGTGGGCTTGCCGAGGGGACCGCACAGGTCGAGGATGGCATCGCCTTCGCCGAGGGTCTCAAGCATGGCTGTCGATTTGCCGAGAACGAGATAGACGATGGTGATGGTGCCCGCGTCCGGGTCGGCGTCCGCGATGGTAAGGGGAATGCGTTCGCCCTTTTCGCACACGCGCAGGATGACGAAGTTGCCGGGCTTCGCCTTGCGCGCGATGTGCGGGGCGTCGATGACCAGTTTGCTGGTCTGCCCGGGGATGAGGCGTTCCTTCTTGAGAATGATATTGGGCATGTCTGTTGTCTTCCTCCTCGGCGCGGCATGTGGAAAAGCGTGGGGGGCGGTATCGGGCGGGCGCGGGTGTGGCGGTGCAGAATGGCGCCCGGTGTGTCAATGCTCCGCCCTTCTTCGTAAAAGCAGGTCGCAGCATTGGCAAGCGAAATGGCACTTGCACGCGCCGTGCGGCACGGCTATCTTTATTCGATACGAGGTGAGGTGCATTGACGCGGAGGATACCCTGTCACTCTCCTCCCTCCATCGCAGAGGGGCGTTTCATGCGTATCGAGGCCGGACGCATACAACAGCAGGCGGTTTCAGCCTACGACAGACAGTCGCCGCACAAGGCGGAGGCTGCGCTGGCGCTTCTGGCCTCACGTCGTAGCGAGGTGGCGGTCAAACTCGGCCCATTCTCCGTCCGGTATGAGACGGAAACCGCACCCGACCCTCGCGCCGCCGCGCGGGAGGCTGCGGCACTGCTTGCCCGCGTGCAGGCCTTCGAATTCGGGGATGCACTTGATGCCGCCGAAGTAGGTCGGGCACTCGGTGCCCGTTCAGCCTATGCGGCCAATGCTGCGGTGCAGCCCGATGCCGGGCTGGTGGCCGGGCAGGTCGCCGGGGTGCCGGGGGCTGGCGGCAGTGCCACGGCCGATGAGACGCAGCAGCCTCGCCCCACACGGTCACCTGCGGCAGGTGCCCGTGCCTATGGTGACGTCGCCCGCCGTGTGAACGTGCCCACCATGCTCTCCGCCCGGGTCTGACGACGCATTGTCAGGCCGCGTTCGCATCTTTCTTCGCATACACGACCGTATCAGCCACGCCGAAGGCGAAGGTTCCCTCTCCTCATGCGGTCAGGGGACGTTTCGCGCACAGGCTCTGACGGTGTGCCATCCGTTCACGCAGCGGCATTGAGGCGATTTGCGCCCTTGGTCGCGCTGACCACTGTTGTCGCCCGACGTCTCAGCAAGCTGTAGCAGTGCGTCCGTGGCAGCACGTCGGAGCTGTACGTCGTGTCACCTGCCGGGAACGGTTTCTCCCTTCGTTTCCGGTCGTGTTGCTAGACCCTGAACCCGAGTTGGACAGCGCAGCGGCGCGGCCCTTCACCGGCGAGCCCCCATTGCCATATCCGGTTCTGCACGGACCACCAGTCCATGTCCGGCAGCAGGGCGCGTGTCCGCACGATGCGTCGTTCGATCTTGTCCCAGTCGGGTTCCGGCGCGTCGAGCAGTTCCGTGAACATGCCTTCGGCCAGTCTTGCCAGCCGTCTGCGGTCGCCTGCGCCGAGGTTGGCGCGAAGGTAGTCCTCCACAAGGCGCAACGTCTCCGGCGATGCCCCGCAACCTGTTATGGTGGCAAGCCCCAGCGTGGGCAGAAGCGATGCCCACGCTTCGGAACGCACCATGTCGCGTTGCGCCTCCTCCCACGGTGAGACCAGCGGCAGCATCGTGCGTGCCACCGGGCCGAGAAGCTCGTCGGCACGCCGGGTCGCCCCTGTGGTCAGTGCCGCCAGCAACGCCTCGCGCCGGTTGCGGGCAAGGTCCATCAGCCGCATGGCCTCCTGCGTTCCATCCGCACGCACCACGCGGACGAGGCTGCCTGTTGCCCCCGTGGCGTGTGGCGGCGTCCACGCGAAGTGTACCGTCTCTCCCCCGGGTTCAAGGGCAAGGCGGACTTCGGCCATGCCTTGCAGCGGCACGTCGCCGGGTGCGGACTCCAGACGGACGGCGACCTGTGCCCCAGGCCACGTCCATGTGGCGGTGTCGCCCGCGGCGGGCAAGGCGTCTGCGGCTTCGAGGAGGCACAGGGCCTGAAGCACCAGCCCCGGTACCGTCTCGCGGCGGGGAAGGGCGTGGTGGGTGAAGATGTCCGCCCCCGTGCCTTCTTCGGGCTTGTTGGAGACGGCCCGTTGCAGGTGTTCGAGAAGATGCCTGTGGATGTCGCCCGTGCCTGTGGCGGCGGCGAGGTCGGA
>Ga0302246_1000646_pt1 | contig 29244 bp, 28 predicted proteins | sample AAG_UR_Trp_MG_FD_193533 | JGI IMG/M metagenome (GOLD analysis project Ga0302246, IMG submission 193533) | Enriched activated sludge microbial communities from anaerobic digester in WTTP, New Holstein, Wisconsin, United States - AAG_UR_Trp | ecosystem: Engineered > Bioreactor > Anaerobic >... | reverse complement strand
AGATCGGTGTCGGAGTTCATAGTGGTCATGCCTGGTTCTCTTTCTGGCTCAAAACGGGTAATCATTGGGATTGCTGATGTACTGGTCGATGTTCTTGAAGGTGACCGTCGTTCCGCCGCTCTCAACGAAGAACCCGTCACGGGCAATGACGACTCCCTCTAACGAGTTACCCTTGAAGGTCACCTTTCCTTCGGGAGCAAAGAAGACGCCTGTTACATGCCCTCCACCCTTTTCTATACGGATATCTCCATTCTTTGCGATAACTACAACATTTTTTGCCCGGAGATCTCCCGATGGCGTATACGAATAACTATCGGCAAATATTTTCATGTCGTCCGTTAGATCCCCAACAGGGACATACCCTCTCGCCTCGTACCAGTCTGCGGGTTTTATGGAGGGTGTCTCCAGATTCGGCATGCTGAATCCCGGCACGGTTGTCTGATGGATGCATTTTGCAATTGTTTCAGGCCTGACGCTGTTGATCGTAGTAAGTGTGCCAGTGTAATAGATACGCGCATTGTCCACGAGGAAAGTATCTGACCTCCGTAGGGTAAGATCTCCGTTAACATATACGTTATTATGCATATTGACGCCTTCCAGATCACAACTACCGTTAACGTATACATCGCCGTAGATCTCTCTGTAACCCGTATGGAGCATCAGATCTCCGTTGACGTATATGTAACCGGGATCGGTTGACGACCCTAAACTGGCACTCCCTGTACCTAAAGTAACATCACCATCGATATAGATCCGCGAGACAGCGATAGAAGCACCCTCGTTGAAGGTTGCCGAGTTCAAATTTCCTGTGATGATAATCGTTGCCCCCGGGCCGGCGATGGCATTTCCGCTATACTTGAGAGCGGTGCCATAGACAAAGACGCTATCGTTGATGACGTAACTAATGAAGGAGATCTCCTCTGGTTCTAGATCGGGTTCTGAACCGGGATCTGACTCCGATCCCGGCCCAGATCCTCCCGTATCTACGTATCCCCCGTCATCTATCACATCTGCGTTTACCATATTGGCCACACTTGCCAGATCAGCGATCATCACCTCTCCGCCGCTGGGATCGACCGCCGAGATGACAACCCTCCTAAGAGGATCAGTAACGCTATACGTGAGTTTTTCGCCAATAGACCAGGCGTCGCCACCTGTAAGGATGAACTCATCGGTTTTATCCTCAAGTCCGTTCCCGGCATCCACATAGATGTGATAACTTCCTTTCGCCAGAGCGTCGCCACCCTCGTGGGAGAGGGTGAAGGTGGTGCTTGTCGCCCCTGCCACCACGCTCACATGTGGAATCTCGGAGGGCGCCGGTTGGGAGAAGTACATCACCCCCACGAGCGCCACCCCGAGCACCGTCACTGATATCAGAAGAATGACCCCGATAATCTCCGAAACAGCTTTCTCATCCATCGATCTCATCATTTCCCCTCACTCGATCAGTGATGCCGCGGATATGACGCTCACCAGATAATCCGCACGTATGGTTCTGAGACTGACATCACGTGTTTCGTCGGTAGATGGACCTGTGATGTTCAGGTATGCCACATTTGAAGTCCCACCGCCGACATCGTACCATGGAGAGTCGATCCTCTCGCGCCTTGCTGCCTCTCTGAACGCTCTCTCCCACGCCCGTGCATACCCCACATCGCCAGCGTCGATCGATATATTCACCCAGGAGAAGTTACCCGTGAGGCCCGCATAATCCTTCATATCACGCAGTCTTGTCTCGATCCGTACCGGTCCCGAGCCGGCGAGATAAGCTGATCCCGTGATGTTCACGGGCGTAATATAGACAGAAGCTTTACCTGCGTTATTGTAGACCGATATGGACGGCCCGACCCGCACCGCCGTCCCTCCTTCCTGGGAGAGGAAGACCGCGCCCCCCTGGTAGATCCAGGTCTGGTCCACCCAGTAGTGGTTCGATGACCGGTAGGTGAGGCTGCCGAGGGGAATGGGCACCGGATCCTTCCCTGCGGGCTCGATTGTCAGCTTCGCCCCCCCACTCTGCACCGAGACCGTCCCCCCCGAGCCCGCGGGGGTGAGGATAGGGAGCGCAAAGACCGTGCCGGCGGTCGCCGGCGCCCCCGTCCCGAGGTCGAAGGCCGTCGAGAGGAGCACCCCGTTCCTGTTGTTCACCCACAGCGAATCGAGAGCTAGCTTATAATCCACGAACCGGTCCTTCACCTGGTTCATGTGCGCGATCTCGTTCTCGCGCCCCACCGCCGGCACGCCGTAGACCTGGTAGAGCGAGAGCGCTATGACAATCACGCCGAGAAGCAGAACAAAACCGACGACCTCCGAGAGACCGTCATCACGGGGGCGGGGAGGCATACTCAAGCGTAATTCTCTGTGCACGGTCTATATCTACCTGTTGTTTGCTGCCACCCCGCCGGGAGAGGGTAAACCCGAAACCGGCGATCGTCCGGATGGCCCGCACCTCTGCCGGCCATCCCCTGCTTTTCCCTCCCGCACCGTCAAACCTTTTCATCTCCTGCCCCCATATGTAAAACAGAATATGCCGCAGAAGCCAGGAACATCGCCGGATGAAACTACCCTCTCCCGGGGATGCATCCTCTGCCATGAGGGAGCAAAGATGGTCCTCTTCGTGACCGGACGGTGCCACCGCGCCTGCTGGTACTGCCCGCTCTCGCGCGAGAGGAAAGGCCGGGACGTCGAGTACGCCAACGACCGGAAGGTCGCGTCGAGATCGGACGTCATCGAAGAGGCCGAGAACATGAGCGCACTCGGCACCGGCGTCACCGGCGGCGAACCCCTGCTCGTCCTCGACCGCGTGGTCGAACTCTGCACCCTCCTCAAGGAGCACTTCGGCCCGGACCACCACGTCCACCTCTACACCGGCCTTGCGCCGGACGAACCCATACTCGAGTGCCTGCGGGGGCTGGTCGACGAGATCCGGCTCCACCCGCCGCACGAGTCCTGGCCGGATATCCTCGATACCGACTACGCCCGGTCGGCCGTCCTCGCCCGGCGGATGGGATTTAGTATCGGCATCGAGGTCCCGGCGCTCCCCGGGATAGGAAACCTCGCCGCCGCCCTGCCGCTCCTTGACTTCCTGAACATAAACGAACTGGAGTGGGGAGAGACCTGCGCCGCCGCCATGCGCGAGCGCGGGCTCGAACCCGAGGACGGATTGCACAACGCCGTTCTCGGCGCCCGGAAGTGGGCGGAAGAACTCCCCCCCGACCCGAAAGTCCACTTCTGCTCGTCGGTCTTCAAGGACTCCGTCCAGTTACGGGAACGGTTAAGGCGGATCGCCGCCAACACTGCGCGTCCGTTTGAGGAGGTGACCGATGACGGGACGGTCGTCTACGGGGTGCTCGAACCGGCCGGGCCTCTCGACGGATTCCTGGAGAGCCTCGATGAGGATGATTACGTGGTCTGCGAGGGGAGAGTCGAGATGGCGTGGTGGGTGCTCCTCGACCACGGGGCAGGACTGCCGGGCAAGAAGTACGTCGTCGAACGCTACCCAAACGGCGGCATGGTCGTGGAGGTGACCCCGCTCGATGTTGCGATCCGGGATTGAGCCTCTCTATGAACGTTACCTGCGATGGCAGGTGAAACACATCCCCCTTCACGTCGCGGTGATCCAGGACGGCAACCGCCGGTTTGCCCGGGACCAGGGGCTGGACAGGGCGGTCGGACACCGGCGCGGTGCAGATACCACGGAGGAGTTCCTCGACTGGGCATGCGACCTCGGCGTCCGGCACATCACGCTCTACACCTTCTCGACCGAGAACTTCCGGCGGGATAAGGACGAGCTGGCAGCCCTCTTCACCCTCTTCCAGGAGAAGTTCGCCGCCATCATGACCGACGAGCGGGTGCACCGCAACCACATACGGGTACAGATGATCGGGGACCGCTCCCTCCTCCCCGACGACCTGCTTGCAACCATCGACGCCGCCGAGGAGGCGACGCTCGCCTACGACGACTACTACATCAACATCGCCCTCGCCTACGGGGGCCGAAACGAGATCGTGCACGCCGCCCGGTCGATCCTCGATGAAGTCCGGCAGGGCGCGATCGACCCCGCCACCATCGGCACCACGACCGTCGAGACCCATCTCCACCGGGGAGCCCCCATCCCCCCCGTCGACCTGATCATCCGCACCGGCAACGACTGCCGGACGTCGAACTTCCTCCCCTGGCTCGCAAACGGCCACGAGTCGGCCGTCTACTTCTGCGCTCCCTACTGGCCGGCGTTCAGGAGGATCGACCTTTTGCGGGCGATGCGCGTCTACGACCAGCGCATGCGCTTGAAAGAGCGCGCGGCCTGACGGTCGCCGCCCGAACCGGCGGGATACACCCGGAACAGATCACCGCCCGAACCGGCGTGCCCTGGACTGAAAGTCCCGAAGCGCCCGGATGAAGTCCACCTTCCGGAGAAGCGCCCAGTTCACGTCGAGGAAGAAGAGCTCGGAGTAGACCGACTGCCAGATGAGGAAGTCGGTCAGGTGGTCCCCGCCCGTCTTGATGACGAGGTCGGGCTCGTAGTCGAAGGTGAGGTAGGACTCGAGCAGGTCCTCGTCGACCGACGCCGGGTCGATGCCGTCCTCGGCCATCCGCCGGACGCAGCAGGCGATCTCCTCCCGCCCGCTCTTCCCGATCGCCACCGTCACATGCATGCCCTCCCCGCTGACCTCCTTCTCGTCACGGTAGTGGAGCGTCAGGCGCCCTATCGAAGAGACCGCGCGAATAAGCGGGAGGCACCGGGCCAGCCGGGCAGGATCGGCCGTGCTGATGTGGAACATGACGCTTCCGATACCGAGATCGCGGCACCATTGGGCGGCAAGACAGAGGTTGCCCGGCGCGTCGAGCATATCCTGCTCGGTGATCATGAAACAGATCTGTTGAGGGAGCGTGCTGAGGTCTCGGAGGAGGTACTTCTCGTAGAGCCGGTAGATCATGACACCCACTCCGTCAACTCCGACAGGGAGAGGGTGTTCACGACGTCGCCAGGGGCGCACCAGCCCCGGCGCGCCTGCAAGACGGCGTTCTGCATATTTGAAAACTCGCTCGTCCGGTGAGCATCGGTCCCTGCAGCCAGTTTCACTCCTTGTTTCTTTGCACGCCAGACATAAATATCCTCAAGATCGAGACGGAGGGGCGACGCGTTGATCTCAAGCGCAGTCCCCGTCACGGCCGCATGCTCGATCACCCGGACAAGGTCGACCGCGTAAGGCGGCCGCCGCCCGAGGAGGCGCCCGGTGGGGTGACCGATGATATCGACGTGCTCGTTCTCCATCGCGGTGAGGATGCGCCGGGTCAGGAGATCCTCGTCCTGGGCAAACCCCGAGTGGACGCTCGCGACAACGATGTCGAGGTCGGCAAGCACCCCGTCAGGGTAGCCGAGCGTGCCGTCGCTCCGTATGTCCACCTCGCTCCCGCAGAGGAGCTCGCAGGTGTGGCGCCGGTTGACCCGCTCGATAGCTTCCTGCTGCCGGGCGAGGGCCTCAGGGCTCACCCGTGACGAGTGGTCGGTGATCGCGACGTACTCGTAGCTCCGGGCATCCCCCGCCTCCGCCACATCCTCAAGCGACTGGCGGCCGTCGCTTGCGGTGGTGTGGGCGTGCAGGTCCCCCCTGATATCGGCGATCTCGAGGAGGTCGGGGAGCGCGTGGCGGAGGGCAAGGTCGACCTCGCCCCGGTCCTCGCGCAGCTCCGGAGGGATGAACGCCATACCGAGGAACGAAAAGACCTCCTCCTCGCTCGCGAACGCTCGCAGGCTGCCGTCCGAACAATCCACAAGACCGCCGGGCGTGAACCGGTAGCCGCGAGCAAGCGCCACGTCCCCGAGGCGGGCCAGGAACCCATCCGAGCCGGTCGCCCCGAGGAGCGCCGTGCCGCACCGGCCGGGATCGGTGAACCGGACGTTCAGGGGCACCCCGTCGAGGGAGAACGAGACCCCGTCCCCGCTCTCGCCGGCTGCGACACGGCGCACGAGGGCGGCCCGGTCACCGGTGGCGACGATATCGAGCCCGTCGACGGTGCTCGCCCCCCGGCGGTAACTCCCCGCAACTGCATACCGACCATCGCACAGGAGCGCCGCCACGCTCGCGAGGACGGCGTCGGCCTGCGGCCGGGTGATCCGGTTCGACCTCCGGCGGAACTGCCTGATGCCGCGCTCGATCGCCTCCTCCCTCTTTGGGCCGAACCCCCTGAGCGCCCGGAGCCGGCGGCCCCGCACCGCCCGCTCCAGGTCGTCCACGGTCAGGATCCCGAGCCGTTTCCAGAGGATGTGCAGCGTCCGCGGCCCGATGCCGGGAACGCCGAGCAGGTCGACGACCGATGCCGGAACGGCGGCCCGCATATCGTCGAGCTCGTCAAACGACCCGGTCTCCGCAATCTCCCGGATCTGCCCGGCTATCCGGGCGCCTATACCCGGGATGCGGACAAGTTCCTCCACGTCGAGCCCGGTGACCGGAAGGGCGAGCCGGTCGATCGCCCGCGACGCCCGCCCGTAGGCCTCGCTCCGGTAGCGGTCCTCTCCCGCAATCTCAAGCAGGCGGCTCATAACGAGGAACTGTTCGGCAACATCCCTGTTCGTGACCGATCCTGCCGGTGCCCTCATGATCACCGATCGTTCGCAATACCATATAGCCGTTGACACCGGTGGCACCATCCAAATCCATAAACTGCTGGAAGTAAAAGAGATTATATCATGCTTCCTTCCACACTCGAGGATTATCTCGAAGCAATCTTCACGATCGCGGGAGACGGAGGACGATCGGTCGGATCGCAAGAGGTAGTCGCAGCGCTCGGCACCGAGGAGGCCGCCGCCGGGGCGACCGTCGCCTCCCTGGTCAGGGAAGGATACCTGGAGCAACTGGCGGACGACACCGTCAGGCTGACCGAGAAGGGGCTCGCGGTCGCTTCACGGGTGGCGCGGAAACATCGCGTCCTCCAGTGCTTCCTGACCGAGATGCTCGGCGTCGATGCGGATGCAGCGGATAAAGAGGCCTGCACGCTCGAGCACGGCATATCCGATGAGACGATCGACCGCCTCTCCTCCTACATGGACAGCGCCCCGCCCGGGCATGCCGGGCGCTGCCCGGCATGCGAGATCTGCACGCTCGAACGCGAGACCCCCGACGAAGCGATCGACCGGTCCTCCATGAGCGATCTCCGGCGCCCGCCCGGGCGTGCCCGGCACTGCCGGGGGCGCGATGCCTGCACGCTCCTCGACTGCAAGGAAGGGGATACCGTCCGGGTGGCGATGATCCGGGGGCCCCGGCGGAACCGGAGGCTGCTCGACCTCGGCATCTTCCCGGGCGAGATCGTGCAGATCCGGCGGAAACTCCCGAACCATTCGGTCGTCGTCAGGGTGAAAGGCTGCGATATCGCCATCAGCCCCGAGATAGCCATGTCCATCATCGTGGAGTCGTGTCCATGAAGTTTGCGCTGATCGGCAACCCCAGCGTCGGCAAATCCCTGATCTTCAACCAGCTCACCGGTCTCGGGGTGGAGGTGAGCAACTACCCCGGGACCACCGTCGAACTGCAGCGGGGCAACACCTGTTTCCAGCGCGAGATGATCGAACTCGTGGATCTTCCCGGCATCTACTCGCTCGACGGGGAATCGGGCGAAGAAGCTCTGGTCCGCCGGTTCCTGGAGCAGCAGGACACCGATGTGGTCATAGCGGTCCTGAGCGCCACGCGCCTCGAGCGCAACCTCTACCTCCTCCTCCAGGTGGCCGAGTACGGCCTCCCGATGGTCGTCGTCCTGAATATGGTCGATGAGGCTGCAAAACAGGGGCTCGAGATCGACCCCGGCCCTATCGGCGACCTCCTCGGCGTCGAGGTTATCCTGACGGCCGCATCGCAGGGGAAGAACATCGACCGGATCATACCGGCGGCCCTTGCCGCCACCCGGCCGGTGAAGGTGGAGGTCCCGTACGACCACCACATCGAGGCCGCCATCCGGAGTCTCGGAAAGATATCGGCGGCCGACCGGAAAGAGAGCATCCGGGCGCTCCAGGGGTTCGGCGAGAACCCCGACCTGCTCGAGGCAGCACAGACGATCGCCGAAGAGATCGAGTCGAGGCACCGGATGACCGTCGCCCAGATCATAGCGGCCAACCGGCACAACTTCGCCCACCAGATCGCCGGCCTCACCATCAAAGAGAAGACGCTGCACCAGAAGACCGACCTCGACGGCATCCTGACGCGGGTCATCCCGGGTATACCGATCCTCATCGGGATCCTCCTCGGGATGCTCCTCGTGGTCTTCGTCGTCGGATCGTTCCTCGAGGAGTTGATCGTGGAGCTCTTCGATATCTTCTTACTCCAGCCCTTCCTCGCGCTCGGGCTGCCGCCGATCGTGGATGCGCTCGGGACGGCCCTCATTCTCGCCCTCCAGGCAGGCCTCGGCATAGCGTTCCCGTACGTCTTCCTCTTCTACATCATCATATCCGTCCTTGAGGATTCGGGATACATGACCCGGGCGGCCTTCCTCGCCGACAACGCCATGCACCGGGTCGGCATGCACGGCGGGGCGGTCATCCCCCTCACCCTGGCGTTCGGGTGCAACGTGCCGGCCATCATGAGCGTGCGGCTCCTCCACTCCCGCCGCGAGCGCATCATCGCATCGTTTCTGGTCACGATGGTCCCCTGCTCGGCCCGGACCGTCATCATCGCCGGGATAGTGGCGGGTTTCGTCGGCATCGGGGCGGCGTTCAGCGTCTACGCCATCGTCTTTGCCCTGATCGTCCTCACGGGGCTCGTCCTCTCCCGCATCACCCCGGGCGAGCAGTTCGGTATGATCATGGAGATGGTGCCGCTCCGCCGGCCGGACACGCGGCTGGTGATGAGGAAGGCCTGGATGCGCCTCTCCGAGTTCCTCTTCATCGCGATGCCCCTCCTCCTCGTGGGGAGCGTCGTCCTCGGGCTGCTCGAGTTCTTCGGTATCATGGCGATATTCGAGGGGTTCGTGGAGCCCTACACCATGGCCCTCCTCGGCCTGCCCGGCTACTCGGCGACGGCGCTCATCTTTGGAATCCTCAGAAAAGAGATGGCGTTTGAGACCCTTGCCATCCTCGCGGGGACCGCCGACCTCGGGGCGGTGCTTTCGTCGCTCCAGCTCTACATCTTCGCGGTCGTGACCGTCCTCTTCATCCCCTGTCTTGCGACCATCACGGTCCTCCTGCGGGAAGTCGGCTCACGGATCACGCTTGCGGTCACGATCTACACCGTCGCCCTCGGCCTCTTTATCGGAGGCCTTATGTACCGTATCTTAGCATAAGTGATGTGCTGACATGTACCGTTACGAGATCGGCATACCGATGATCGACAGGGAGTTCGGGGGCCTGCGGGCCGCCTCGAACGTCCTCATCCTGGCACCGCCCCTGACCTACGCCGAGCACCTTGCCTACCGGATGGCCTGCCCACGGGCGGGGGAATGGACGATCGCCCTCTCGACGGACGAGCGTGCAGCCGAAGTCGTCGGTGCGTTCCGGAAACAGGGCGCGCAGAGGAACCAGGTAGGGATCATCGATGCGGTCACGAAGAGTTCGGTGCCGACCCTGCGCGACACCGCAAAGGCGAAGTTTGTCACGAGCCCTCTCGACCTGACCAGCATGGGGATCAAACTCTCCCGGATGGTCGAGGATATGTGGAGAGAAGGGGTGATGGCCGATCCCCCGGGGCCGATCCCCCCGCCGATCCGGCTCTGCGTCAACTCGGTCTCGACCATTCTCATGTACGCGCGCCTTGAGGTGACCTTCAAGTTCCTCCACGTCATCACGAACCGGATGAAGAAGTTTGAAGGGATCGGCATCTACATCCTCAACAGCGAGTCGTTCGACGAGAGGACGATAGCCACGATAAAACAGCTGATGAACATCGTCATCGAGGTGAGGACGGAAGACGGGCGGCAGTCGGTGGAGCGGGACTTCCGCGTCATAGGCGTCCGCGGCAGGACGACCCCCTGGATCCGTTACTTCTACGACGACGGAACGCTGACGATTGAGGAATGGCGTTGATACCCTATCCCGGAGCACGCCTCTCATGCTGACGTTCGTGGGCCTCGGCCTCTACGACCCGGAAGATATATCGGTCAAAGGGCTCGAGTGCGTTAAAAGTGCCGATGTCGTCTACCTGGAATCGTATACGTCGCGGCTGATGGGGACGGACGTTGCCGGGATGGAAGCGTTCTTCGGCAAAGAGGTCCGGGTGCTCGCGCGCGAGGACGTCGAGCAGGACCCCCGCGATATCATCGAGCACGCCCTCCACGGCCATGTGGCGTTCCTGACCGGGGGGGACCCCATGGTATCGACGACGCACGCCGACCTCCGGATACGAGCGGCCGCCGCCGGCGTTGCGACCGCGATCGTCCACGCCTCGTCCATATCGAGCGCCGTCTGCGGCCTCTCGGGGCTCCAGAACTACCGGTTCGGAAAATCCTGCTCGGTGCCGTTCCCCGCGAAGGGGTGGTTCCCGACGGCGCCCGTCGAGACGATCGCGGCCAACCTTGCCTGCAACCTGCACACGCTCGTCTACCTCGATATCCAGAAGGACCGCTACATGCGCATCCCGGAAGCGATCGCGATCGTCGAGGAGATGGCGGCAAAGCGCGGCATCGAGCCGCCCGCACTCTACGTGGGCATCGCCCGGGCGGGGTCGGCGTGCCCGGTGGTCGCGGCGGGTACCGGCGCAGACCTCAAAGAGACGGACTTTGGACCCCCGCTCCACATCCTCGTCGTGCCCGGAGACCTCCACCCCGTTGAGCGGGAGTACCTGGAGATCTTCGCCGGCCTATGACCCTTGAAGAACAGGGTGCCCTCTACCTCGCGGCTCTCCGCCGGACCCGGATAGCCGTCCCGGAGGGGACGCTCCTCTACCGGGCGGCGGAGGAGGTGCTCGAGATGGCCGTTGCGTACCAGAGCGACGGCATGGCGTTTCTCCGGGCGGGCGACCACGTAAACGCTCTTGCCGGGTTTGCATACGGGCTCGGCTGGCTGGACGCAGGCTCGCGGCTCGGACTGCTTCTTCCGCTCGCCGCCCACCCGCCGGGCGGGGCGGGCGTGTACATACCGGAAGCGCTCGCGGCCCGCCTGGACGAGAAGACCCACCGCTACCGTCGGATGCTCCAATCCGCCCTCCCGGCGATCGAGGTGGGGCCGGACGAGGCAAGCCCGCTCTCTTGCGGCGCGGAGGAACTCCGTTCGACGGCGCGTTGCTGGTACACGGACGGTGTAAATCGCCTCGATGCCGGCGACCCTGCCGGCGCCCTCGCCCGGTTCAGCTACGGGTATGCCTGGCTCGATGCCGGCATCCGGGCGGGACTCTTCCGGATAACCGGCGAGCGCGGCCTCTTTACGGTCTGAGAGAATCGCCTCCCGCAGCGAACCGGAGATATCGCCGAATCGCGACCGAAAATCATCGTTAAATAGTAGCCACACGATACCTTATTAGTCCAATTCCGGGTAATTCTCTCCTGAATCTGCCCGAAATCATCAACGAACCGTGGGTGTCACCGGACACCGATCCGGGGAGTACAGAGTATGAAGAAGTCTCAGTGGAAGTGGCTGCTCGTCTCGATCAGCTTCAGCACCCTCGTTCTCGCGGGCGTCCTCTACTTCACCGTCGACGAGACGACGATCGACTACCTCAGCCGCGTAAACACGTTCTACCTGCTCCTTGCCACCCTCCTCCACATCGTCTCGCTCGGGTTCTGGGCGCTCCGGATACAGGCGATGTCGGCGTCGCTTGGGTACCGGGTGAACTTCAGGCACTGCCTGAACCTGGTCTTCGCGAACATGCTCGTTGCGGCGGTCACCCCGTCACAGGCCGGCGGCGAACCGGTCCGGATCCATGAACTCTACCGGGCGGGCGTTCCGGTCGGGGACGCCACCGCCGTCGTCGTCATGGAGCGGATACTCGACGGGATCATCCTCGGGGCGCTCGGGGCTTTTGCCATGCTCTTCCTCGGCAGGTACTGGAGCAGCCTTGCCTCGGGGTTCAGCGGCATAAGTTTCATCATGTACGCTGCCTGGATAGCCGTCACCCTCTTCGTCCTGATCTTCGTCTACTCGGTGAAGAACCCCGACCACCTCAAACGGGCTCTCCGGCGGCTCTCGTGCTGGATAGACCGGCGCTGGCACCTGCGGCGGCTCGAACAGCTCCTGGGCACGATCGACCGGGAAGTGGACAACTTCAACCAGGGACTCGTCAAGTTCGTGAACCACGGCAAAAGCGGCCTCGTGTGGGGGCTGATCTTCACGACGTTCTTCTGGTTCTCGGAGTTCATCATCGCATCGCTCCTCCTCGTGGGCCTCGGGCAGCCGCCGTACTTCATCGAGTCGTTCGTCGTCCAGATCGTCATCGCCGTCATCATGATGATCCCGCTCACGCCGGGGGGCTCGGGCATTGCGGAGCTCGGCGCCACGTCGCTTTACAGCCTCATCATCCCGTCGTCGATCGTGGGCATCTTCGTCCTCCTCTGGCGGTTGATCCTCTACTACCTCAATATCCTTCTCGGCCTGCTCTCGAGTCTCGTCATCGTACGGCGAGAGTTCCTCGCCCGTGCCGAGAAGCAGCAGTGATCGACCCCAAGGTTTAAACATCATAAGACTCATGTCAGATGATCACATGACTGCTCAAAGTTGCAGGGTGCAGGGCGTGTTCATGTCGGTGAGCGAGATGGGGGCAGCGCCGACTGTCGTCCTGGATGCCGGGGGCGACAGCACGATACCGATATACGTCGGGCTCTGGGAGGCGATCTCGATCAGCAACGCGCTCAACAGCGAGATGCTCCCCCGGCCCATCACCCACGACCTGGTCGTCGAACTCTTCCGGAACTTTGAGATAGTGCTCGATGCCCTGCACATCGATTCTCTGGAGGAGGGGGTTTTTTACGCCAAACTTCTCCTCCGGCAGGGCTCGCGCACCGAGGTCATGGACTGCCGGCCAAGCGACGGTATAGCCATTGCTCTGCGTTATCGGGCGCCGATCATGATCGAGGATACAGTCGTAGAGTCCGCGGCGGTGAAGAAGGACGATCTCCCGAGGATGGTAGACCTGAAGGAGTACCTCTGAGCGATCGCCCCGGGGGAGAGGGAAGCTTGCCGTTACTTCCGGCGTGCGGCGAGCTCGTCGAGCACGTCCGCCACGTCGGTGCCCGATGCCTGGAGCGCCACGAGGAGATGAAAGAGGAGATCGGCCGCCTCAGATACCGTTCTTTCCGGAACCCGGTTCTTTGCGGCGAGGATAAACTCGACCGCCTCTTCGCCGACCTTCTCCAGGGACTTGTCGATCCCTTTCCGGTGGGTCAGGACGGAGGTGACGTAGCTCTCGGGCGACGGGTGCTCGGCGCGGTCCTGGATGACCAGCCAGAGATCGTCGAGGATGCTCCAGTCACGCATGGACGTCCTCCCGTGCCAGCACCCCGGCAAGTTCGGTGTCGAAGTACCGGGAGAGGAGGATGCGTGCTTTCTCGATGGTGCATCCCCCTTTCCCTATGGCGATCCCGAGATCGCCCTTGTTGATGTATACGGTGAGTCTCCCGTCGTCTTCCTTCTTCACGCCGGCGACCTCCGCCGGTTTGAACACGTTTCTCGTGAATGATTCGATCTCGGGAGAGTATTCGACCATCTCGATGCGCTTCCCGAGGACTCGCTGCATCTTCCGGATGTTGCTCCCTTTCCGGCCGATGGCAAGGCCCATATCTCCTTCTTTTATGAGGTATACTATGCGATCGAAGCGCTCGTCGATGATGCAGTCCAGCGCCGTCGCCCGGGTGAGGATTCGCAGCTCTTCGATATATCGTCGTTCTTTAAAACATATGGTTCGTATCATTGGAGAAGTCTCCGATGCGAATGATGCGGTATAGCATAGTCATCAGGAGGTTATATATCTGAGTACCGGGATCGCCTGCCGGCAGGCGATCCGGGCTGTCATGGGATCCGCGAAGCGATGGCACGGGATCTGCAGGTTTTCGGGCGGCGCGGGGCGCTAACACCTCTGCAGGATCACCTTGATGGCCGCTCCCGCCTCGGGTCTGCCGGGCACCCGGTCCGCCGCCCAGACGCGCCCGCCGTACTGATTCGTGAGGGTCTTGACGATGTAAAGCCCCAGACCCCTGCTCCCGGATACGCTCCTCGCGTCACGGTTGAACCGGTCGAATATATTGGGCTTTAAGGGGTCCGGTATGCCGATCCCGGTGTCGGCGACGGTGAGGGTCACCACCTCCGCGGTCTCCATGACGGATATGTCGATCCGCACCTTCATGCCGCCGAACTTGATGCTGTTGCTGATCAGGTTGGATACGATATGCTCGAGGAGGGGGTTTGCCCAGACCATGCAGCTCCCCCCCTCGTACCTGATGTCGATGCCGGCATAGCGTCGTATCTGGCCGCGTATGATCTCGTCGAGATCGACCGGTTCAAGGCGGATGCGGTGTTTGTTGAGCGTGTTCAAGAGTTCGACGTTCTTGATGACGTTGATCCCCTGCTCGACCGTGTTCTTGGCCCTCTGGGCGAGCTCCGCATCTTCGCCGGAGAGTCGTTCCCGGAGCATCTCGATGACCGTTGCCGCAACCATGCTGGTGTTGTAGATGTCGGTGCCGAGCAGGTCGAGGTAGAGGCTGGAGGCCTGGTTGGCCTCCTGGAGGGCCCGTTCGCGGAGGAGGTCCCGGGTGACATCAAAGCTGAGACCGGCGGCAGCCACGACCCTTCCTTTTGGGTCGTGCAGGGGTTGCATGGTGACCTCAAACGACCGTTGTTCGCCACGCCACTCAAACGACCGCATCTCCGCCACAACCTCCCCCGCCCCGATGACCCGGCGTGCGGCCTCTACCAGGAAGTCCGCCTCCGCTGCCGGGAAGAGGGCGTGGGGGGTCTTCCCGACGATCTCCTCCGGGACCGATCCGGGGGCGGCGCCGGTCGTGAAGAACCGGGAGTAGATGCCGTCCCAATCAAGCGTGAAGATCATGCAGGAGAGGGCATCCGCGAGGATCTGCGCCTGCTCATCCGGCACCCCGGGGGGATCGCGGAGGGGTCGGGCGTCCGGCGTATCCTGGATCGTCTCCACCGCGCCGATCTGTCTGCCGGCGGTGTCGTAGAGGGGGGCGGCCATGCTGGCCACCTCCCTGCCGGATACCGGACTGATGCATGTTCCGGCGATCACCTTTCCATCTTCACGGGCAGAGAGGCGGTAGCGGGTGTCGTCTCCGGCGTCGCCCCGGGAGAGGATGCGGTTTGCAAGCGTAGGGAACTTCTCGCCGAACAACGCCTCCCCGTGCGCATATCCTCCTTCCCCGACGATATCTTCGGCCCGGATCCCCGTGTATCGTTCCATGCTCTCGTTCCAGATGACCACCCTTCCTTCGCAGTCGAGAACCAGTGCCGGTTGTCGGAGGTGATCGAAGATCCCCATGGGTATCTGGCTGCAATTCACGGATTCTCTGGTATTCTCGTGGTTTACCTTCACGGGTATCACCCGGGGCCGATCGTGCCTCCCACAACCGCAAAGGAGTCCTCTCCTCCGGGAGGGTTCTTCGCAGCGGCAGGTACGGCGCCCCCATATCTGTGCTCCCGGTCCCGGTACCCGTTCTCCCGCGACAGCAGCCCCGGATGGTGGTGAAGGATAGGGGTGCTTGCCCGGGGACCGGAACAGATGCACGTTAAAAAATGTCTGGGATGACCGCTTAAAAGGATGTCTAATGATGCCCCGAAGACCGTGCTTCCCGGAAGGCCTGATATTTATGCCTTGCCGGATCGCTCCCGGGCATAATGGCCGGGGTTGATACAATGAATTGGTTTCATGGAACGGCACGACCGAAAGACCGATATGCTCCGTCATCAACGATCGGGTGCAGGGTCGCGAACGTCGGCAGGTCGCGGCCGGTCGCGTACCTTAATATTTGATTATTTGCAGATCATAGAGTGATGTTCGGGCGTTACTCTGGCACTTTCTGCCACGAAAATGGCGATATTCTGGTAGAAACCGAGCGGAACGGCGGTTTTTTGACCTACCGGCGGAACTGCGAAGGACGGACGTTCGAGCGGATACTGATCTCGGAGACAGGCGAGACCATCATCAACCCGGTCGAACCGGTCAACCTTCCCGGGGATGTCACGGATCTCTTTATGGTAGAGTTCTCTCCGATGCTCATCGAGCCCGGTATCACGCAGACGATCTACCTGAAGTTCCCCATCGAGGTCGGCGTCTTCCTTGAGGCGGCAAAAGATATCGAGGTGCTCGACATATTCGGCCTCGGCACCCAGAAGTACACGCTCTACGGCCCGCCGACCAGCGGCGCCATCGCCCGCTGGTACCGGAGCGCGGTCTACCCCGATATCCCCGCTGTCGAGCGTCTCCGCGAGGGGGTGATGGAGCTCTCCATACAGAATATGTCCCACGAGTGGGTCGAGGTCTCGTGCGCCGTCTTTGACAGCGTCGATATGAAGATCTACTACGGCGACTTCGTGGCGACCACGGCCACGATGAAGATCGTCACCACCCATATGGCGGAGACGGACTTCATCGACGCCCCGCTCGTGCCCGGTATGGCGCGATCCATCGAGCTCTACACGGCACGGAAGATACCGGTGATCAAACGAGGGTATCTCATGGAATGGGGGTTATCGTGACGTTCAACGTGACCGAGATCTTCGAGATCCCCATCGGCATCGGGTCGATCACCGTCGAGAACCTCCTGTACTTCGCCGTCATCATCATAGTCGGCGTCGCCGTCGCAAAGACGGTCTCGACAAACGTCCGGAGAGCCCTCGTAGAGCGGCTCCCAAAGAACGAGCGCGAAGTACTCGTGAAACTGGTCTACTACATCATCGTCACCGGGGCGCTCGTCATCGCCCTCCCGCAACTCCAGTTCGACCTCTCCGGCCTCCTGGTGGCCGGGGGCATCGTCGGTCTCGTCGTCGGGTTTGCGAGCCAGAGCGTCGTCTCGAACCTGGTCTCGGGCCTCTTCCTCATGTTCGAGCACCCCATCAAGATCGGCGACAACATCAACGTCGCGGGCATCAGCGGCAGCGTCGAGGATATACGAATCCTCTCGACGGTCGTCAAGACGTACGACGGCATATTCACCAGGATCCCGAACGAGAAGGTCTTCACGTCGAACATCGCCAACTACGTTCACAACGCCGCCCGCAGGTTCGAGTACCAGATCGGCATCCGCTACGAGGACGACGCCGAGGTGGCGATACGGGTCATCAAAGAAGTCATCTGGACCCACCCGTTCGCGCTCAAGAACCCGGCACCGTCGGTCTTCGTCGATAACTTCGGCGACGACGGCGTCAACCTGACGGCCTACATCTGGGCGCCGACCCGGAACTGGTGGGACGTCAGGACAAGCCTCCTCTGGCAGATCAAGCAGAAACTCGAGGAGAACGGCATCGAGATGCCCTTCCCGCAGAGGACCGTCCGGTTTGCGGATGACCTCCGGGTGACGGCCGGCGATGCCGGGAAAGGCGGGGCAGAAGACTGACCCCGGGTTCAGGGAACTGCGGGGATGCGGCCCCCGTGGTATAAAGGCTGCGAAGGAGCGCTTCAGATACCCGGGATCGGGCTTCGCGCGAACTCGAGGGTATGAGCGGTGAAACGGCATCACGCGAAGAGCCGCAAAGGGGCGTTATGTGCCCCTATACTCCGTAAATGGGTAAATTCTCTGCAGGGTGCCGTGCACCCCTCTCTCACACCCGGTGCACCTTCCCCACCCCGCCGGGCCGGAAGGTCCCCGGATACCTCTCCCGGATCTCGGGGATCGCATCGGTGCAGTGCGATGCCGAGAGATACTCCACACCGGCGAGCGCGCCGATATCCCCGGTGGTGACGGTATGGAATCCGCCGACGACCCCCCATACCCTGCCCTCCTGAGAGACCCGGTCGACGATCCGGCCGATGTGGGGATGCGCGCACCCGGTGATGACCAGATAGCCGCCGGGGGCGGTGATTGCAAGCGACTGCTCCCGTATATCGGTCCCGAGCGGGCCGGTGACGGCGATACCGTCCGCGATCTCCATCCACTCCCGGACGATCCGGGGTTTTGTGTACTCCCCGATCATCCCGAGCGTCTGCGCGGTGAAGGCGTCGTGAACGAAGACCTCCATCGAGGGGTTTACGCCGAGGATCGCGCGAACCCCTCCGGTATGATCCCAGTGGTCGTGGGAGAGGACGAGGTACCTGATATCCGCAGGGTCGATGCCGAGCGCCCGCATGTTGGATAGCAGTACGTCGCCTTTCGCCCCGGTGTCAAAGAGCAGCCCCGCCTCCTCGACCAGGCAGGAGAACCCCCAGTCCGGCGTGAGACCCTCCCGGCAGGGGATGTTGTTGTAGACCTCGGTGATGGTGAACATGATGAAAACTCCATCTCCCGGTCTCTCTTCCCAAACGATTATGCTACCCGATGCGGCAGACCCGGGGGGTATCGGGCCCGGGAGTTCGGAGCACCCCCGGGCCTGCAGACGAAAAAGAGGGTTACGCTATGATGTAGGCGATGGAGACCGTCGCGGTCACGTCGATCTCGCCGATCTCGACCGGGGTCGGGGCGCTGGCGCCCTTTGCCATATCAGTAGCGGCCAGGTAGCGGTTATCGTAGGCCATGGGGATGTAGTTGCTCCCGACATTGACCTCCTTGACATCGACGACGGTCTTGCCGAGGGCGGCGACGACCGCATCCGCGTCGCTTCGCGCCTGTTTCACGGCGGCGGTCAGGGCCTCCGACCGGAACTGCTGCTGTTTTTCATCGCTCAAGGTGAGCATGAGCCGGTCAACCCGGTTTGCCCCGTTCGCGACCGCGATATCGACGATCTCGCCTGCACGATCGACGTCGTGTAAGGTGATCTCGAGGTTGTTGGTCACCCGATAGAATTTAACCCGGGAGGTCGCCAGGGGTTTGTCGTCTATCTCGGTCACCGGCATGATGTTGTAGCCGGCGGTCCTGATATCCTTTGCCGGGATGCCGGCGTTCTTCAGGGCGTTCGTGACGGCATCCATCTTCTGGGCGTTCTGCTGTTGCGCGACTTTCGCATCGGCGTTCTCGATCTCGACCGCGAGCACGATGATGGCCTGGTCGGGCGTGGTCGTTACTTTGCCGGTGCCGGATACGTGGATCAGTTTGTCCCCGGATTCCTCCGGCGTCTCTGCGGTGACGTTCCCGATCACCGCGGCGCAGAGGACCATCAGGGCGATCCCCAGGAGTGCTGCCTTTCCTCGCATGGTATCGATCATCTCTTGATTTGACGAAAATAAATATCTTGCTTTAACTACGGGAATTTTCGTAGTTTTAAGAGGACCGATCCCGGAAATGTCCGTTTTTATCTCCCGGAGGTGAGAGGATGGAGAAGCGGGAAGACCCAAGCCCGGAAGGCGCAGGGATGAGAGCGGGGCCGGCTCATACCCGCAGGATACCGCATACCCTCCCGTCCCGGCAGATCCTGCAAAACTCGACGGTTACAGCCACCCGCACGCCCGTGCGGGTGCCCCGGAAGAAGAGAGCCTCAAGGCGGGGAATGGTCCGGTGCCCGGGTACCGCATGCCCGGTACGGGAGACCGGCTCTCAGGATAAATACAGAACGGCATCAGACCCCTGCTTCATCACACGGATCAGTGGGGGTAACTCTCATCATCTGCCATCACATGGTCGGCGTATGACCTGTTAATGCTTCGGCGCCCCGGGTGCTGCAGTGCTGGAACCGCTCCGTGCTCCACCCGGAGTCCGGAGGCTCACAGGGCTGCCGGAAGCGCCGGGAGCGGCCTATCCGGGGCGGCAATCGAGGCAAAGGTATATATCGCTGCAATGCCTGTCTGGAGCTCGATGCTTCGAGGGGGAGGGGAGTGTTCCGGGGGATCCGCACACGGCGGCCCTGCCCGGAGAGAACCGCGATGAAAGCGGGTTTCAGGCGCGGCCCCTCCCTTTCCGGGAGAGAGGTATGACGCCGGTGCGGCTGCGGGCTGTCGGGGATGTGCTGCTCTGGACCAGGAACGGGAAAAGACCGTTTGACCTGGTACACCATGAGCTCCAGGAGAAGGACCTGCTCTTTGGGAACCTGGAGACGGTCCTCTCCGAGAGCGGCGATCCGAGCCGGAAGCGCTGGGTCAACACAACCCCGCCGGAGGCGGCCGAATACCTCGAAGAGGCCGGGTTCGATATACTGAGCCTCGCGAACAACCATACGCTCGATATGGGGCGGGAGGGGTTTGAAAAGACCCTCGACGTGCTTGAGAGCCACGGTATCGCCTACATCGGCGGCGCACGGGGCGACGGGCCGCCGCAGGCCCTGGTCGTCGAGAGGAGGGGGATCAAACTCGGATTCCTGGCGTATACGAACGGCATGTTCCGGTCGCCGCCGGGCGTCGCCGTATCCAGGCTGAAGAAAAAGACCGTCATCGACGAGATCAGGAGGCTGAAGGACCGCTGCGACCACATCATCGTCTCCCTGCACTGGGGGATCGAGAACGTCTACTACCCCTCTCCGGCCCAGGTCAGGCTTGCCCACGACCTCATCGACGGCGGAGCAACCCTGATACTCGGGCACCACTCGCACACCATCCAGGGGCTGGAACGGTATAAGGACGGCCTGATCGCCTACTCCCTCGGGAACTTCCAGTTCGATACCGGACTCTTCAAAGAGAAGATCAAGAGCACCATGATCCTCTCGGTAGACCTTGACCGGGGCGGTATCCGGGACTATACGGTCATCCCCTGCTTCATCAACGACGATTTCCAGCCGGAGGCGGCGGAGGGGCGGATAGGGGAGAAGGTAGAGCGCTGGATCACGGAGTGTTCGGAGAGCGTCCAGAACGGCAGGGTCACCCGGAGGTGGTGGTTTGAGGAGATCGGCGAGGAGTACATCACCTATAACCTGGAGAGTTACCGCTACCGCATCAGGCAGCACGGCCTCGCCCCCCTGGTCGAGTGCGGGGTCTGGTTGGTGACCCCGTTCTGCCTGAACTGTTATGCAGGCGTGATCAGGAGACGGTTGAGAGAACGATATACAGAGGGATATGCGTGAATATATTGCAGGTTACACCGTTTTTTAAACCGGTCTGGGAGTCGGGGGGAGTGGCGCGGGTCGCATACGACATATCGCGGAACCTTCACGAGAACGGGCACGCCGTCACGGTCTACACGACGAACCGGAGCATCTACCCAAGCGACCTGCCGACAAACCGCCCGACCGATGTCGACGGTATGAACGTCTACTACTTCGAGAACCTGCGCAGGTATATCCCCGGCGCGACACCGCCGGTGATACCCTATCGCATGCCGGCGGTCGCAAAGAGAGAGACGGCACGATTCGATGTTATCCACATCCACGACCACCGCACCCTCCTCACCGTCATCGCTTCGCACTACGCACGGAAGTACGGCGTGCCGTATGTGCTCCAGGCGCACGGGGCGCTCCCCGACGACACCGGTTCTGCGCGAATGAAACGGTTGTTCGACGTTCTCTGGGCAAAGAAGGTGATACTCGGCGCCGCAGGAGTGATCGCGCTCAACGAGACGGAGGCAGAGCGCTACCGCAACCTCGGCGTCGATGAGGAGAAGATCGCCATCGTCCCGAACGGCATCGATCTTGCTGAATACCCCGACCTCCCTCCCCGCGGCAGGTTCCGCGCAGCATGGGGTATCGATGACGCCACGAAGGTCGTGCTCTACCTCGGGCGACTCGACCCGACAAAAGGGATCGATCTCCTGATCCGCTCGTTTGGAGAGGTCGGGCAGGAGTTCGGCGACGCCGTTCTCATGCTGGTAGGCGGAGATATGGGCCACAACGAGGAGTTCAGGCGGCGGGTCCGGTCGCTTGGCCTTGACGACCGGGTGATCTTCACGGGGTTCGTGAGCAGGGAGGACAAGATGGCCGCGTTCACCGACGCCGACGTCTTCGTGACGCCGAGCTTCACCGGCTTTCCCATCACGTTCCTCGAGGCATGCCTCTGCGGAACGCCCATCGTGACGACGGGGAACGGGGACCTCCTCGGATGGGTCGACAACACCGTCGGGTTCAACACCGCATATACACCGGAGGCGCTTGCCGGCGCCATCGGGCGCCTGCTCGCTGACGACGCCCTGCGAGACGGGTTTAGCAGGCAGGCGAAGGAGATCGTCCGGACGCGCTACAACTGGCAGGCGATCGTCCATGAGATCGAGGCCCTGTATGCGACCGTAGCAAACGGCTACAGGGAGCCGCGGGGCGGATAAGCGTTCGCCGGCGGGGATCCGGCCGCCCGGGAAGCACAAAAGAGGTACGGGAGCCCGCAGGCGCGTTCTTTAAAAAAAGGTTGAGGACGAGGTATCGGTTTACTCGCCGGCAGGCATAACTTTCATGCCCGAGGTCCGGACGTTCCCGCCGCCCTCGACCAGGAACGCCCTGGCGGAGCCGGATCGGATCTCGCCCGAGTACTCGACGTTCTGGTTGTTCTTTGCCCAGACCAGCGTCTCGACCCGGTCGCCGGAGGCGACGATATCGACCGACGAATCGCCGAACTGGCCGTTCGTGCCGCCGAGGCTTGCACCCTTGCCGTTGATCCCGGCCGGGTTCTCCAGGTGGAAGTTTTCGATCCGGACGTTCTTCGCGAGGTCGACCTGGAGGCCGTAACAGTTCGCGTTGATGCTCGTGCAGTTCTCCATCACCAGGGAGGGGTTCACCGAGCGGGTCGGGACGCTGTAGTAGCCGGCCGGCGCCCGGTAGGCAAAGTCGGTCCTCCCGACGGCGGTGTCCTTCTCGATACAGTTGTAGAGCTTGCCGCCGTTCGTCGTGTAGAACCCGTTCATGGAGTTGCCCTCCGCCGTGCAGTTGATGAACGTCGCATCACAATTCGGGGCGTAGTAACCGCACCCGAAGTAGTGGGTCGACATGTCGCTCGGGTTGTAGGCACGGGTCGGATAGGGTTTCTGTCCGTTGTTTCTGCTCACGCAGTTCTCGAGAACAGCATTCGTCACCTTCGGGTCGAACTCGAAGTGGAACCCGGACTCAAGGGTGCCCTCCGCAAGGCAGTTCGTCACCCGGAGGCCGTCCATGTCGTTTAACTCCGCAAAGTCAAACCCGGTGATCCAGGGGTTGAACGCCCCGTACTTGCCGCAGTTGATCGCGGCGCAGTTCTCGTAGCGGACATCTTTGATCACCTTGTTCGTCGTGCCCCAGGCGTTGTGGAGGAACCCGTAGGTCCCGGTATCCACGGCCTTGCAGTTGACGAACTCGATATCCTGGAGGGTCGGGGCATACACGGTCGGATCGTGGAGCAGGAGGTAGACCGCCTGGATGCTCGCGTCCGCAGTGCCCGTGATGTTCTGGAGCTTTGCGTGGCTTGCCCGAATGGTCACCACGCCGAGCCACTTGACACCGCTGCTGTAGCCGCTGCCCTTCACGCCGAACCCGTCCAGGGTCACATACTCACGGTCGACGTTGATGCGACCGTCATGGGTGAAGACAAGGTTCGTCTTCGTCTCACCCTCCCCCTTGAGGGTAGAGCCTGCTTTGGGAGCAATGATACCAGCACAGTTGTATGTGCCGCTGGAAAGGAGGACAACACCACCGGATGATGGCAGGGCATTCAGTGCTGCCTGAATCTCCACATGATCATTGACCCCGTCACAGACATAGGCAGCCGCCGCTTTCGCGGCCGCACTGCTGTCGCTTGCCGCGACAATCGTGGTCGGGGTCGTCTCGAGTGCCCCGACTATCGGGACAAGCCCGACGATCAGGAACACCGCGATTAAAAGCTTTGTTGTCCGTCTATCTCGCATTATCTCACCTCTCGGGAGATACTGCATTATCTGAAAAACCTAACTTAAGAAGTTTCTTATTTTGATTTATTTGATATAATCATCTAAGAAGTCAAAAAAGAGGATTATACTCTTTTGAAATAATGAATTCCAATTATAATTAAAGTTGCACTATTATAGAAATAGATATATATGAAATTGGACTTTAGCGCGTGCACCCGGGATAAAACCCGTTCTGTCCCGGGAACGAGGGGCGTAGTTCTGGCAGGCAAATAAGCCCCGGATTACTGAAAAATTCATGAAAAGCCCGGAAAAGTCATAGATCCCCGGGTCCGGCAGGCGGGGGCGATCTGCCGCCCCCGGCCGCACCCCGGAGGGCCGGAGGGGAATACCCGCGGCATCCCCCATGCAATGCCCGGGACAGGGCGGGATCGGCCGGCAAACAATCTCGACTACCCGGTCGCCGGTAGAACCCGTGCAATGCATCGGGGCTCCCAGGGCCAGGCCCGGAATGGCGATCGGTGCGTCACCGCACCGCCGGAATAACAGCCACGTTCTCGAACGTCACCGCTCCGGCAGGCACCGTACTGGCGAGGACCACACCGTTGGTGAAAGGCGCGAGGTTCGCGGAGACGATCTCCATATCCCTGACCCGGACCTTTCTGGTGCGATCTCCTTCAATCACGAACGGTTTCGCGGTGTTCGAGATGATCCTGCCAGAATACTCGACGTTTTCGTTATTCCGGGCCCAGATCAGCGTCTCGGCCCGGTCACCCGACGCATAGATATTTACCACCGAGTTCGTGAGCGGCCCTCCCTGCGACCCGCCAAGGTTCGTCGCCTTTCCATCGATTCCGGCCGGGTTCTCCAGGTGAAAGCTCACAATCCGGACGTCGCTTGCAAAGTCGATATGGAGGCCGTAGCCGTTTGAGTCGATGCTTGAGCAGTTCTCCAGTATCAACGACGGCGCTATCGATCGGGTGGGGGCGGCGTAGAACGATGCCGGCTGGATGATACGGTAATCGGTCTTCCCGACGCCGACGCCCCGGTCGACGCAGGCGTAGAGCTTGCCGCCGTTCGTCGCATAGAACCCGTACTGGCTGTTCTCCTCGGAGTAGCAGCTGACGAAGGTGATATCCCCCCGGGGAGCGTAGTAGCCGCACCCGAAGTAGTGCGTGGACGTATCGTCCTCCTGGTAGGGCTTCGTCGGGTAGGATTTCTGTCCGTTGTTTCTGCTCACGCAGTTCTCAAGTATGCAGTCCCGCTTCTCGGGGTCCCACTCGAAGTGAAAGCCGGACTCCAGGTTCCCCTCCGCGAGACAGTTCTTCACGCGGAGCCCCTCGATGTCGTTTAACTCCGCGAAGTCAAACCCGGTCACCCAGGGGTTGAACGCCCCATACCTGCCGCAGTTGATTGCGGCGCAATTCTCGTAACGGATATCTCTGATCACCCTGTTCTCCGTTCCCCAGGCGTTGTGGAGAAACCCGTAGGTCCCGGTGTCCGCGGCACGGCAGTTCGTGAACTCGATATCCTGGAGCACTGGCACGTAGACACCCGGGTCGTGGAGGAGGAGGAAGACCGCCTGGGTGGTCGCATCGGCAGTCCCCTCGACGGCAAGGATCCTCGCGTGGCTCGCGTAGATGGTGACCACACCGAGCCAGCGATCGTCTCCGGCGGGATAGTTGGTGCCCTCGACATGAAAGTTGTAGAGCGTGACGGATTCACGGGAGACGATGAGCCGACCGTTCCGGCTGAACTCAACGAACGTCTTATCTGGCCCCTCCCCGCGGAGCATGGTGTTTGCATGGGGGTAGATGCTCCCGGCACAGTTGAACCGGCCCTCAGTCAGGGCGACCGTGCCTCCCGACGGCAGAGCGTCGAACGCAGCCTGGATGTCGCGCTGGTCATCGATGCCGTCGCACTGGATGTCGGCCCGGGCTTTCGATGCAGGGCTGCTGTCGCTCGCCGCGACGGTGATCGTCGATCCGGGCACCTCCGGAGGCACGACCGGAGTCGTGGGCAGCGGGGTGAACGGCGGGGGAGGAGGAGGCGGGGGCGCCGGCACCGGAGGATAAAGGTGCAGGACCAGTACGGCGATACCGACCAGAGCAATCAGGAGTGCGATGGCGATACGTATGCGCCTGTTCCTGGCCCCCCGATACGGCTTCGCTGACATGAGACTACAACCTGCCCGTTACTCTTCTCACGCTGTCGGATCTCCTGCGGCATCGCCCCTGGCGACCTGACGATGCACTCCCTGCTCAGGCTGGATCGGACCATCCGAAGGCGGCCCTGCCAGCGGAAACTCCCCGGGCGCGGGTACGGATGACCCGTCTGCCTCCTGCCCGGTCAACACCCCGTATAGCGCGGAGGTACCATTTAAGAGTTTAGTCGCCCCGTTCCCCCGGAGGGTCGGGCCCAGGGTTCCGCAGGGCTAACGTCGGGGTATCCTTGCCGGGCAGGGGGGAAGGGCAGCGTATGCGAGATCTCTTCAAGAGACGAGATACCCCCGGCCCCGGCGATGCCGCCGCTACACCGTACCGCTGGCCGGCAATACCTTGAGGGCCGACAGGTCCACATCCCCCGCCGACCCCTCGAACAGGACCGGATGAGCGGCGCCGGAGGCAATCCTGCCGGAGTACGTGACGTTTCTGTTGTTCACGATGTATATCAGCGTATGGGGCCGGCTTCCCGATGCGGCAAGATCGATGGCCGAGTGAGAGATGCCCACCCCGATCGTCGAGTTCACCGGGAGTTCATCCCCGGGACATCCCAGCATCGCCCCGACCCCCCTGATGCCAGCCGGATCGGTCAGGGTGAAGTTTCTGATGAGCACGTTCGATGCGCCGCAGATAAAAAGGCCCCATCCGTTCGTGTCGAGGCTGCTGCAGTGGTCCATCACGACGGATGGATTCTTCGTGACCGGCAGCGACTGGAGTATGCAGTAGGCGATAGGTCGCGCAGACCAGCCGAAGATAGGGGAGCGTCCGGTGCCGTTCTCGGTGCAGTTGTAGAGGAGCATCCCGTCCGGATTGCCTATAAAGTAACCAAACGCCCTGTTATCCCCTGCATGGCAGTTCACCAGGGATACCCGTCCGCCGGGGAGGTAGAAGCCGGCCCCGAAGTAGTGCGGGTCGCCCACCAGGTAGGTCTCGGGCCAGGGTTTCTGCCCGTTCTCCGTGCTCACGCAGTTGATGAAGACACAATCCCGCTTCTCCGCATCCCACTCGAAGTGAAACCCGGACTCAAGGCTCCCCCTGGCGGAGCAGTTGCTCACCCTGAGGCCCTCGATGTTGTTCTGCTCGGCAAAGTCAAACCCGGTCACCCAGGCGTTGAACGCCCCGTACCTGCCACAGTTGATGGCGGAGCAGTTCTCGTAGCGGATGTTCCGGATCGTTGTGTTCTCCGATCCCCAGGCGTTGTGGAGGAACCCGTAGGTCCCGGTGTCCACGGCACGGCAGTTCGTGAACTCGACGTCTTCAAGGACGGATGCGTAGACGTTGGGGTTGTGGAGCAGGAGGAAGACCGCCTGGATGCTCGCATCGGCAGTGCCCGTGACGTTTCGAACCTTTGTATGGCTCGCATAGATGGTGAGGACACCGAGCCACCGGCCGAGGTCGAGCGTCGTATCCGTGCTCATATTCTTGTAGTCGGCCCCTGCGATCTGAAAGCCATCCAGGGTGATATGCTCTTCCGAGACATTGAGCCTCCCGTTCTCGCGGAACAGAATGAACGTCGCATCCGGCCCCTCCCCGCGAAGCGTCGTGTTCGCCCGGGGTATGAGGCTCCCGGAACAGTTGAATGTCCCATTTGCGAGGGCAACCGTGCCTCCGCCCGGCAGAGCAGCAAGTGCTGCCCGGATCTCCACCTGGTCGTCTACCCCGTCGCAGGTGTAATCCGCCTGTGCCCTGTCTGCCGGGCTGCTGTCGCTCGCCGCCACAAAGAGCGGCGCCGCAGCAACGCTCTGGGCGAGCAGAAGGCAGATCACCGCGCCGATAAGGAGGGCGATCGGCTGGCACGGGCCGGGAAGGGTTCCCGGTCTTTCAGGCAGGCGGGTCGTCATGACACTCCGTGGTCGTATCGTGCAGGATCCCTGGTATGCTGTACCAGAGGCTTTAGCGCCCTGCTATGGAGCGAGCAGGCCCTGTCATACCGGATCTACCGGAGATCCGGTTGCCGGACCCGACAGGCGGACCGCCTTACCAGAACCGGGCGGCCCGGCGCGATCGGGCACGGCAGGTATAGCCGCGGCAGTATAAAAGGTGATGGGTGAGGAAATCGATGCGTTACTCCGGGATCCGGGTTTGAGATACTCACGGCGGGAGAGCCCGCGCGCAGGGCTGGCAGGACAGGATCAGGCCCCGATTTCAGGAAAGTTGCTTGTATTTCTCCGGCTCGTCCATCCACGGTGCGGGTCGCTGCCGGGTGCGGATGACGGGAAGAAGGGGCGGTTCAGGGCAATTCCGGCGGCCGGTGGAATTGTATATATGGAAAACAATAATTATAAGCATATGCCCGGAAAGAAGGAAGTCACCATCGGGATCACCGTCAACCTCGAGAACTACGAAAACCTCCGCCTCGAGGTCGAGGGCGATGTAGAGACCCATGAGGATGTAGACGACCTTATCATGTTCCTCGACGGGATGCTTGCCCGGCTCGGGCGCGGGGATCCTGCGACCGCCGAACGGGTCGACGCATACCGCCGGCGCGTCCTGAAAACCCGCCCTGCAGAGCCGCAGGCACCGGCTGCGCGACCGGTGCCGGAGAGAGAGCCTGCCGGGACGGCGGCAGTTGAACCTGCACACCGGCAGGAAGAGGCAATCTCTCCTCCTGTCGGCCCCATCGAGGCGGCAATTCCGCCGGAACCGCCCCGGGTCCTCGAACCGCCCGCTCAACCGGAGAAGAAGGTTTCCGTTCAACCGGAACCGCCCCGGGTCCTCGAACCGCCCGCTCGACCGGAAAAGAAGGTTTCCGTTCAACCGGAGACGCCCCGGGTCCTCGAACCGCCCGCTCGACCGGAAAAGAAGGTTTCCGTTCAACCGGAGACGCCCCGGGTGCAGGCACCGCAACAGGAGACTCCCACGGCAAAGCCTCCCGGGGCCCCGGCGGATGACGTCTGTGAGATCTGCGGAGCGGAAGTGACGAAATCGCAGGCGAAACTCTCCCAGCTCTTCATGAGCAAGAAACTCTGCAAGAAGTGCATGGAACACCCATAACGCCTGCCGGACCCGTGCGATGAGGAGACTGAAACCTGGAGGATATAAATACTACAACACACGAGGATTGTATCATGAAGAGGAGCCTGCTCATGTGGGATGAGACGCTCTTTCGGGACCCTGAGGTCTTCGAGATCGACTACGTTCCCGAGCAGTTCAATCACCGTGACACCCAGATCCGGGAGCTCGCCTTTCAGGTCCGGCCCGGCCTCCGGGGAGGGCGGCCCCTCAACACCATCTGCCGGGGTCTTCCCGGGACAGGGAAGACGACGAGCGTCAGGAAGGTGTTTGCCGAGATCGAGGAGGTCACGCAGAA
>Ga0302246_1000643_pt1 | contig 29329 bp, 27 predicted proteins | sample AAG_UR_Trp_MG_FD_193533 | JGI IMG/M metagenome (GOLD analysis project Ga0302246, IMG submission 193533) | Enriched activated sludge microbial communities from anaerobic digester in WTTP, New Holstein, Wisconsin, United States - AAG_UR_Trp | ecosystem: Engineered > Bioreactor > Anaerobic >... | reverse complement strand
TTCGCTCGTTCGGCCTCGCAAGAACTCGGCCGTCGCGCATAGCGCTAGGCCTCAAACATTCTTGCTCGTCCGCAGAGCGGTACCCTCTCTCGCTCGGGGGAAAACCCTCCTCATGTGACTCGCCGCGCGACCCGGGGCGAGCCTGCCCGTTTAGCGTCTTTCCTCATAGTATCAGCATGGCGTCTCCGTATGAATAGAACCGGTATTTCTCGCGCACCGCTTCGGCGTAGGCCGCGTAAAGCTTTTCCTCGCCGGCGAAGGCGGCGGTCATGTAGAGCGGTGCGGAGCCCGGGACATGGAGATTGGTGATGAACCCCGAAGCGGTGCGGAACCGGTGGCCCGGGTAGATGAAAAGGGTGGCGTCGGCCTTGCCGGGCGACAGGCGGCCGTCCGCTCCGGAGAGCGTCTCCAGGGTGCGCATGGAGGAGGTGCCGACCGCTATGACCCTGCCGCCGCGGGCCAGGCAGGCGTTCACTTTCTCCGCGGCTTCCGGGGCGGCCTCGCAGGCTTCCGGCAGCATGACATGCTCGGCCGGGTTCTCCGTCCGGACGGGCCTGAAGGTGCCCCAGCCGACGTGCAGCGTGACATAGGCGATATTCACCCCGGAAGCCTCTATCTTATCCAGCAGCTCCGGCGTGAAATGGAAGCCCGCGGTAGGGGCCGCTATGGAACCTTCCTCGCGGGCGTAGACGGTCTGGTAGAGGCTCTTGTCGTCCGGCCGCTCTTCGGGCAGGCCGCGGCGGCGGCGCGATTTCACGATATAGCCGGGCAGCGGGGCTTCGCCGTGGCGGTCCAGCCATTCGGAGGTGAGCGGGACGGAGAAGCGCACCAGGAGCGAGGCGTCGTCGGCGGGGCCCTCGATCTCCGCGCCCGACCCGTCGGGCAGTTCCAGCGGCGTGCCGGGGGAGAGTTTGCGGCCAAGCGCCTTCCAGCGCGTCAGGGTCGCGTCGAGCGGGGAAACCAGGAGGAGCTCGGCCTTGCCGCCCGTCCGCTTGCGCGCCGGGAGCCGGGCCTTGCGCACGGCGCTGCGGTTGAGGACCAGGCAGTCTCCGGGCTTCAGGAAAGACGGCAGATCGCGGAACGAGGAATGACCTATCGACCCCGAACCCCGGTCAAGACGCAGGAGCCGGGAGGAATCCCTGGGCTCGGCGGGGCCGGGCGCGATAAGGGGCTCTATCGCGAGAGTCGCGAATCGTTCGAGGCTCATTTGAGGACGGTGATGGACGCGCCGGGATAGTAGTGGCGGAGTATGCGCTTATAGTCCCTGCCCCTGTTCGCCATCGTCGCCGCGCCGGACTGGCACATACCGACCCCGTGCCCCCAGCCGCGGCCCTTGAAGAGCCAGCCGCCGGAGGTGGGAGAGACCGAAGTTATCAGCGTGCTGCGGAAATCGGAGTTGCCGAAGGCGGCGCGCAGGGCCTTGCCTTCCGCGTAATGGGTCTTCTTCTCGGTATCGAAAGCTACGCGCAGCGCCCGGCCGGACCTGTCTTTCTTGGCCACGCGCACCTTCTTGAGGCTGAGGGCCGTGGAGCCCTGTTTCTGTATGAAGGAGAGCAGATCGCGCTCGGGCACATACAGTTTCCAGCTGGAGTGGCGGGAAGAGGCACAGAAGGGGTCCTTTACGCCGTAGAGGGGCTTGTATATGTTCTCGCCCCAGGCCGCCGTGGAACTGGCGGTATGGCCGCCGCAGCAGGCGTGAAAATAGGCGGTGATAGTTCTTCCTTTGTAGGTGAGCACCTGCCCCCGCGTTTTGTCTATCGCCGTTCTTATCCGGCCGTTGACATTGTTGCGGCCGTTATAGACCTGGCTGTTGACGTCGGCGGTGACGTCGTAATCCCTGGAGGGAGAAAGCCTTTTCAGCGCGTAACTGCGCGAAGCCACGGCCTGGGCCTTGAGCGCCTCCAGCGGCGAGCCGGGACTCATCTCGACCGGCAGCACGCCTTCGAGGTAATCCTCGATATCGAGGTGCTCCACGACATTGAGCGATCCGCCGGGCGCGGCTTTGACCGCGAGCCTGCCGCGGTAGAAAACGCCGTTTATCTTCACGCCCAGGTCGCCTTCCTTCGGCTCCAGGCTGATCTCCGGGCCCAGCGTCTCGCCGGCCACGCGGACCAGGCCGCCGGCGGGGGTTATCTCGTAGGGGGACTTCTCGACCAGCAGGTAGCGGCGGCCGGAGGCCAGGTCCCTGACGAAGACCTGCCCGTCGGTGCGCAGGCGGAAACTGGGGGCGCCCAGGCGTATGCCTACGCGTATCTCGGCCGCTTCCGCCGCCCCGCAAAGCAGGAGGGCGGCCGCCAGCGCTGGTGCCAGGGTCTTTGGTCGCATCGTCCTAGAAGAGTTTATCCGACGGAGGATTGAGGCCGAGATGCCTGTAGGCGTTCTGCGTCAGGACCCGGCCGCGGGCCGTGCGCTGCAGGAACCCCGCCTGTATCAGGAACGGTTCGATGACGTCGGTGAGCGTATCGGCCTCTTCCGACAGGGCCACGGCGAGATTGTCTATCCCGACCGGGCCTCCGGAAAAATTGTCAGCGATGACGGAGAGCAGGCGGCGGTCCAGGGCGTCGAGCCCCTGCGCGTCTATCTCCATCGCCTCCATCGCTTTCGCGGTGATGGAGGGATCTATGACGCCGCTGCCTTTGACCTGGGCGTAGTCGCGCGCGCGGCGCAGCAGGCGGTTGGCTATGCGCGGCGTGCCCCGCGAGCGGGAGGCTATCTCGGCTATGCCCTCCGGCGTGGTCTTCACGCCGAGTATGCCGGCCGAGCGGGCTACTATCTGCCGCAGTTCCGCCGGGCCGTAGAAGCCCAGGTTGAAGACTATGCCGAAGCGGTCGCGCAGCGGGCCCGTCAGGAGGCCGCTGCGGGTGGTGGCGCCGACCAGCGTCACGCGGGGGGTGGTGATCTTGAGCGTCGTGGCGCCCGGCCCTTTGCCGGTGTTTATGAAGAAGAGGTAGTCCTCCATGACCGGGTAAAGGGCCTCTTCGACCGCGGCGTTGAGGCGGTGTATCTCGTCTATGAAAAGGATATCCCCGTCGGCGAGCTCCGTGGTGAGCATGGCGGCCAGGTCGCCGGGCCTGGAGAGCACGGGGCCGGAGGTCACCTTTATGTTGACGCCCATCTCGCGGGCGAGGATATGCGCCAGGGTCGTCTTGCCCAGGCCCGGGGGGGAATAGAAAAGGCAGTGATCGAGGGATTCCTTGCGCTTGCGGGCGGCCTCGATGAAGACCGAGAGGTTCTCCTTGATCTTGTCCTGGCCGACGAACTCCCCGAGCGTGACGGGGCGCAGGGCCGCGTCGCTGCGCAGTTCCTCGCGGTCGGGCTTGGCCGAGAACACGGTCTCTTTCTTGATCATAATCCGCCCGAAAGCTTCCTTAAGGCCTTGCGCACCATCTCCTCGGCCGAGCCGGCTCCGCCTTCTTTGCGGACTTCATCCAGCGCGGAACGGACCTCGGACGATCTGAAGCCCAGCCCGGCCAGCGCGCCGGCGGCACGGGCGTAGGTCTCGCCGTCGCCGCCTTTGGCCTCGCCGGCGGGGGCGGCGGGGAGCTTGTGCTTGAGCGCGTCGACTATCTTCTCCGCCGTCTTGGCCGTGAAACCGAACATGCCGGTAAGGAGCTTTATGTCCTTGGCCGCCGCCGCGGCGCGGAACTCCGGGAGCGAGCGCACGGCCTTGCCCAGGTACTCCAGCGCCTTCTTGGCGCCGGTATTGGGCACGGCCTCGCGGAAGAGTTCGAAGAGCTCCTTGCGCTCGGCGGAAAGAAAGCCGTAGAGCACCGGGCCTCCGTACATCGACGCCGATTCCGAGACCAGCAGAAAAAGTTCCTGCCCCTCGGAAAGAGAGGCGAGGTCGGGCCCGCAGAGGAAAACTTCGTAACCGACGCCGCCGGCTTCCACGACGGCGCTCGTTTCGCCCACGGACTGTACGGCGCCCCTGAGGCTGGCTATCACTTGCGCCTCCCGGCCGCCGCGAGCCGCTCGAACGGGGCGCGGCGGGCGTGGTAAAGGGCGATGGCCGCGGCGTCCGAGACGTCGTCGGGTTCCAGCGGCCTGTCGAGCTTGAGGATGAGCTGCACCATGCGCTGCATCTGCGGCTTGGCCGCCGAGCCGCTGCCGGTCAGATTCTGCTTTATGGAGCGCGGATTGTAGCCGCGGGGGGGCACCCCGGCGCGGGCGCAGGCGAGCAGTATCACGCCGCGCGCGTGCACGGTCTCGGACTGGGTCTTCGCCCGCTTGGTGAAGAACACTTCCTCGATGGCGCACTCGTCGGGGCGCTCCTCGGCCAGGAGTTCGGTGAAGGAATCGTAAAGGCCGGACAGGCGGGCGTGCAGCGGCTCGTCGGCCCCCGTATGGAAAAGGCCGGCCCGGAGCAGGCGGCCCGGGCCGGTCCCGCTCTGTTCGAGCAGCGCCCAGCCCGTGCGGTCCAGCCCCGGGTCGATGCCTAAGATCTTCACTTACTGGTCCAGCTTGGCTAGTATCTCGTCGGGGATATTGAAGTTGGAGTAGACCTTCTTGACGTCCTCGTGATCCTCGAGGGCGTTCATGAGGTCCACGACCTGCTTGGCCTTCTCCTCGGGGACGTCCACCTCGTTCTTGGGGATCAGCGTGATCTCCGCGGAGGCGATGGTCATGCCCTTGGCCGTCAGGGCGGTCTTGACCTTGTCGAGGTCCTGCGGGGCGGTCAGTATCTCGTAATTGTCGCCCTCGGCGTTCTTTACGTCGTCGGCGCCGGCCTCTATGGCCGCCTCCATCAGCGCGTCCTCTTCCAGGCCGGCCTTGGGGACGGTGATGAAGCCCTTATTGTCGAACATCCAGGCGACGCTGCCGCCCAGGTTGCCGCCGTAATCCTCGACGATCTTGCGGATCTCGCTGAAGGCCCGGTTCTTGTTGTCCGTGGTGGCCTCTATCATGAGGGCGATCTGGGCCGGGCCGTAGCCCTCGTACATGACGTCCTCGTACATCGCGCCGGGCAGCTGGCCCGTGCCCTTCATGACGGCGCGCTTGACGTTGTCGAGCGGCATATTGGCCGCCTTGGCGTCGTCCATCGCCTTGCGCAGGCGGGGGTTGTGGGCGGGGTCTCCGCCGCTCAACCGCGCGGCGATGGTTATTTCCTTGATGATCTTGGTGAAGACCTTGCCTTTTTTGGCGTCGGTGATGGCCTTCTTGTGCTTTATGCCCGCCCAGTGGGAATGTCCGCCCATGGTGAAACTCCTTGAAAGTCCGATTTTCTGACCGGGGTTAGTGACCCCGAAAAATAAATTCTATAATATAGAGAGAATTCAGGCAACCGGAGCCCCCTTAGCTCAATTGGATAGAGCATCTGCCTTCGGAGCAGAGGGTTGGAGGTTCAAATCCTCCAGGGGGCACGATTTAGTGCCTCCTGAGCGGACCAATAGTTTGGTCCGCGGGAGGATTTGAAAGGCGGACGCGCGAGGCGAGCACGCCGCAGCGCGGAGCCGGGGCCGCGACCCGAGGCGCGCGACGGCGCGCCGAGGAGTCGTGGCCAGATCCTCCAGGGGGCACGATTTACTGCCCACTCTGAGCAGTGCCGGTCCCCTCGCTGCGCTCGGGGAAAAAGCTCCTCATGTTCCCCGCCGCGTGTCCCCGGGAGGAACCACCTGTCGGTCGGACGAGTACGGAGCGAAAAAACGTAACATTTCGTAAACAATAATGAAAAAGAGCGTTTCTTATAATATTCGCATGAAAGCGCGGTTGCTCGCGGCGTTCTGCCTCTTTTTCACGCCTTCTTTAGGGGCGGAGGACGGAAAAGCCCTTGGCCGTAAGGCCCTGGGCGTCGTCGTCACCCACCTTGCCGACGCCGACTCGGAGGTCCGGGAAAAGGCCCTCCGCGTGATGGGCGCGACCGGCAACAGAGGCGCCCTCTCCACGCTGCGCAAGTCGCTTTCGGACCCCGACAAACATGTCCGCATAGCCGCGGCGGAAGCCCTCTGGCGGCTCGGCGACTCTTCCGGGCTCAGGACCGTCAACGCTATCATAAACGATAAGCCGGCCCAGGGCACCATAGTCAACTCGCCCCTGGTAGAACTGAAAATGATCTCCCAGAACAATATCCGGGCGCGCGCCGTGCAGGCGCTCGCGGCCATGAGGGGGAAGAAGTCCGAGGAGGCGCTTTTCGCCCTCCTCAACGACAATTTCGGGAAGATACGCGATACCGCGGCGCTGGAACTGGCGCGCCTGGGCCACGCCGACCAGCTCGGGCAGTTCACCCGCGCCCTCGCCAGCGAGGACGAAGGGCTCAGGTTCGCGGGAGCGTCGGCCCTTTCGGCCATATGCTCGGGCGGCGCGGTCTCCGGCCTGCGCGACCTGCTCTCGGCGGAAACCTCGGTGCGGGTGAAGATGGCCGCGCTCGACGCCCTGGCCTGCTCGGAGGGGAAAGAAGAGGCGCTGGCCGAACTGCTCTCCCTTGCCCAGGACAAGAATCCCAGCGTCAGTATAAAGGCCCTTTCCGCCCTGGGAGGGATCAGGAGCGCCCGGGCTTTCGAGCGCCTGACCGCCGTGATCGACGACGCGGAAAGCGATCTCGGCCTCAAACTGGCCGCCGCGGGCAGCCTGGCCATGTCCGGCCGGAAACCGCCCGCTCCGCTCCTCAGGCGCGCCGCGGATTCCAATAGCCCCGAAGCCCGCATGGCGGGGCTTCGTCTCCTTCCCCAGCTGGCCGACGAGGAAGCTTCGCCGTACCTGGAGGCCTTTCTGGCCGACGGCGATCTGGCCGTCAGGCTGGAGGCCGCCCTGCAGACTCTCAAGCGCTTTTCGGCCCCGGAGAGGAAAAGGTGAAGAACTCTTTCCTTATATCTCTTATGCTCCTGCCTCTCGCCGCGGGAGCGCTGTACGCGGGCCCGAAACAGCGGCCCGCCGCCGCGCGTCTCACGCCGCTGTCGGACTCCTTCCGCCCCGCGAAAGCGGAGCCTTCCGCCGCCAGGATAAACAGTTTTCGCGATTTCAGCGGCAAGAGCCCCAGGCCCTGGCGCGTCCGCTTCAGTCCGCGTACCGCTCTGCCCGAAGCACTGGTCAGGGGCGAGACCAGGGCCTACGGTCCCGTTCCCGAAGCCGCGGCGCTGGCCTTCCTCGAAGAGAACCGCGCCCTTCTCTCCGTCGATCCTTCCGGCCTGCGCCTGGTCAATTCCAGGACCTTCGCCGGCGTCACCCATCTCCAGTACGCGCAGGTCCACAAGGGCGTTCCGGTCGAATTCGCCTATGTCCGCGTCCATCTGACCGCCGACGGCCGCGTGACGGGGTACCAGGCGAAATACGAGCCGGAGATAGACATTCCCCTTACTCCTTCGGTAGGCGCCGAGCAGGCGAAGGCCGCCGTGCTGGCGCATCTCGGCTATCCCGCCCGCTCCGAGGCCGAACTGGTGATCTTCCCCGATGAATTCAACGGCGGGCCCAAACTGGCCTGGAAGATCAAGGCGCGGGGCGAGGACCTGGCTTCCGGCAGATGGATCTATTACATAAACGCCCTCGACGGTTCCGTCCTCTTCAGGTACGACAGCCTCAATTACGCCTGCGACGGGAGCCATGTGACCACCGGCACGGTAAGGGGTATGGTCTACGAGATCTCTCCGGAGTACGGCGTAGCCGTCTCCACACCCATAAGCGGCCAGTACGTCTGGGTGAACGACTACTCTTCGGCCGCCGTTACCATGAACGGCGTCTATTGCGCCGCCAGGCCCGGCAAGGTGTTCGCGGGCCTCAAGGGTCCCTATTTCTCGGTGGCCAATTTCCGCGGGCCGGGCGGACATTTCGACAACGGGAACGGGCAATGGCTGCAGAAGGCGCTTTCCGTGGTCTCGCCGCCCGGCTACGCCCCCGAAGCGGAGTACGATTACCCGGTGACCATAGGCCCCACCGACTGGCAGGGCACGTACCCGGCCGGCGCTTTCGCCAAGGCGCTGCCCCGCTTCGCGACGTTCGATGTCGGTTCCATGGATAAAGGCGGGACCGTCGGGGACGCGGACAACGTGGTCCTGCTCAACGGCGCTTCGCACGTGCTGCCGGGCGCCAGGACCGCCTCTTACCGCGGCACCCGGACCAGCGCCTTCTACGGCGCGGCCGTGGAGAGCCCGGCGTACACGATACGCCTGGTCTCGGACGAGGCGGGCAATTCCGGCTCTTTCACCGTCGCCCAGTCGAGTTACCTGGTCCTTACCGCCGCTCCGGGCACTCAGAACAACGCCACGGGCTCGTTCACCTGGGACGCCTCCCGTTTCATCGACGGCAGGCTCGACGAGGTGAACGCGTTCTACCATCTCAACAAGATACGCGACTACTTCACGCCGCTCAACAAGGACCCCAGCAGCACCGCTCTTCCCGCGGACCTCGGACGCCCGATCGAGGTCATGGTGAGGGCGCACGGAGAACCGGACCAGCTGGACGCCATAGGCGGCATGTGGAACGCCTTCTACGACCTCGAGTACGACCATATCTATTTCGGCGACGGCCCTTCTCCCTCGGTCGGGGTCTACAATTCCTTCGCCCTCGACGGCACGGTGGTCCGCCACGAATACATACACCTGGTCATCAACAGGATATATCCCATCATAAACTTCGGCGAGTTCGGCGCCCTCTCAGAGGCCATAGCGGACTATTTCGCCCTCTCTTCCTTCCTGCCGGACTACCCCGCCCTGGACACCATGGGCAACTATATAGACGCCGGCGAGGCCACCTCGCGCAACCTGGCCGGCGGCGCCCCGTCCGGCGTCAGGAGCATGCCCGACGACTGGTGGGGCGAGATACACGAGGACAGCCTGATCCTTTCGCAGGCGCTGTATAAACTGCGCGATACGGGCAGCGCCCACTATCTGGGAACTTTCGGTCCGGGGGCCTTCTCGGGCCGGCACAAGTCGGACGTTTTCGCCTATGCCGCGCTGTTCTACTTCCCGGACAATTTCGCGAATTTCTACGAGGCGTTCAGCGAATCCTGCCGCCGGCTGGACCCCGCGGGCTGTCCGGCCCTGCAGGGGAAAATAGACTCCGTTTTCACCGAGCACGGCATCCCTCCGACCTATTTCGCGACCGGTGACTCCTATGAGACGGCCGGCGGGGGGGGCGATCTCTGCCACAACAACAACGGCCCTTCCTGCGCGGTGGACATCAGCACCATTACGAGCCTTAACGCCTCCGTCTATCCGCCCGCCGACGTCGATTATTACAGCTTCACCGCCCCCGCCGGGACCATCCGCGCCACGCTCGCCCTCCCGGCCGGCGGCGTGGCCGGGACCTATAACGCCTATTCGCTCTATCTCTTCGACGCCGACAGGAACTACCTGACGGCCGCCGACCCGGTGATCTACATCGGGGACGCTTACGGTTTCTGCTCCCCCGCCGCCGGCGCCCAGTGCCTGACGCTCTCCGGAAGCGTCACGCTGGAATACTCGGCGCCGTCCGCGGGCCGTTACTACCTGGCCGTCTCCGCCGCTCCCACCGAATTTTACGGCAACGGCGGGGTCAGTTCGGTCTCCCCCTACAGGCTGGCGCTGGACTTCTCGCGCAAAGGCTCCGCCGAAGCCTCGGTCGTTTCGCGCCTGTTCGACCGCGATGAGGTCTCGTTCTCGATGCCCTACACCGTTTTCGAGATGCAGGTGCACCCGTCCTCCCCCTCGCTGCCCTCGCAGCCTTCCACCCCGGGCAGCGAGCTGTTCTACGAATACGCCTCGCTCCGGGACCATAACTTCGCGCCCATACCCCTGGCGCGCACCGACCTCCCTTCCGGGTACCTGGAAACGGTCACGGACAGCATACAGCAGTCCACCGACGGTCTGGGCAGGGACGTCCTGAACGGCCGGGTGAGGCTCAAGCCCGGTTTCGCGGCGCGTTACCCCGCCCTGGGGACGGTCTATCTGGAGGTGTTCGGACGCAATCACATGGGACGGGTGCTTTCGATGGGCGTCTCCAACGCCATCCCCCTTACGGCCGACAAGTCGGCCCTTACCGCCTACGAGAACATCATCAATTCGGCCAATAGTACGGCCATAATACGCTACGAATTGCTTTCCGCCGGCACGCTGACGATACGGGTCTATACCGTGACCGGGGCGCTCGTCAAAACCCTTTTCAGCGGACCGGTCCCGGCCGGGAAAGGCACCATAGAATGGGACGGCAGGAATTCCTCCGGCGGCAGGACGGCCAGCGGCATCTATTACGTCAAGGCCGAAGGCCCCGGACTGGACGCGGTGGAGAAGATAGCCGTGGTCAGGTGAGACCGGCGGCGCGACGCATATGAGAATAAAGGCCCGGATGATAGGATTCGCCGCCGCGGCGCTCGGAGCGCTCGCGGGGCCCTATTGCCCGGCGGCCCTGGGCGGCGGACCCGGTTCCGCGGCCCTGCAGATGCTGAAGCTCGACACCAGTCCGCGCGCGCTCGGTATGGCCGGGGCCTTCACGGCGGTGGCCGACGACGTCCACGCCGCCGGGTATAATCCCGCCGGCCTGGGCCAGCTCTACTTCCCCGAGGCCTCGGCGATGTATTTCTCGGGTTTCGAAGGCAGCCGGATACAGCACCTCTCTTTCGGCGTTCCGCTGACGGTGACCGGCCTGGCCGGCGTCGACAAACCCGCCATAGCCTTCTCCCTGCTCATGAGCCAGGCCGGGGACTTCACTTACAGACATATCAACGCCGACGGCAGCGTGGCCTCCCGCTCCTACGACGCCCAGAGCGATACGGTGCTCTCCTTCGGCTACGGGGAAAAGGTCCACACGGGAACGGCCAGGCTCGAAGGGAAGGAATTCCGCTTCGACCAGTATCTGGGCGGCGCGGCTAAGATAATACGCTCCGAACTGCTCGACACCTATTCGGCCACCGCTTTCGCCCTGGACGCCGGCTGGCTGGTGCTGGAGCCCACCCTCGGCCTTACCGCCGGCGTCTCGCTCGCCAACTTCGGTTCGGGCATAAAGTACCATCAGGAGGCCGATCCTTTGCCCTCGATAGTCCGCCTGGGCCTTTCCTGGCAGAAACCTACCGTCCTGGACCAGTCCCTGCTGCTGTCCGCGCAGCTGGATTCCTATATCAATGAAAGCCTGAGAACGGCGAGGTTCGGCCTGGAATACCGTTTCCAGAGGATCTTCAATCTGCGGCTCGGCTACAAGGCGCTCGACGAGAATACCGGCCTGACCGTGGGGCTCGGGATACATCATGAGACCCTGGCGCTGGACCTGGCGATGGCCCCGGGAGAGGTTTACAGTTCCTCCCAGGTCGGCCTGAGCTATAAGTTCACCGGCTGGTCCCCGCGCGAATACAAGAAGACCGTGACTTACAAGGACCCCGAGGACCGCCCCGCGCCCAAGGCGGTGAAGGAAAAGCGGCCGCCCGCCCGGCCCGAACCCATAAAGCAGCGCGCGCCGCAGCAGAACAAGGGTCCCGACTTCTACTGGCTCTACTGAGTCCGGGGCCGGACCCGGCCCCGCATTGACACCCCTCCCGCTTGTTTATAGAATCTGTCAATGGGGCGGATGGCGCCCCTTGCGGTATTCCAGGAGGGTCAATAAATTATGAAAAAAGTCCTGATGCTGTCCGTAGCGGCGCTTTTCGTCGCCGCCTGCTCCTCTTCTCCCGATAAAGGCACCGTGGCCAACACCGGCGAGATAGAGCGGGAATGGGTGGAGGAGGGCGTAACCAAGAACTACGTCTTCGCCCGCGGCATAGGCGCGGCCGACCAGACGCTGGAGAACAAGACCCAGCGCATGGCCACCTCCCGCAACGCCTCGATAGTCAACGCCCAGTACAACATGCTTTCCTTCCTCAAGGGCGTCCAGCTGGAAGGCGGCATCACCGTGGAGAAGGCGATAGAGACGGACTCGGTGCTCGCGACCAAGATAGACCAGGTCATCAAGGGCGCCCAGGTGGTCCGCACCGAATGGACCTCTGACGACGGCTGCGTGGTGGTCCTGCGCCTTTCCAAGAAGTCGCTCAGGGAAGCGGGCGTAAAGATAGCGGAGTAACGCCGCTCCATGAACGCCAAGGTCCTTCGCCTGCTGGCGCTGCCGGCGGCGCTGTGCATGTGCGCCTGCGGCGGCGCGCGCAAGTCCTCCCTTAACCCCGCCTACGAAGTCGAGAAGGTGGAGGCGGAAGGTTCGGCCCCGGTAGTCGACGGGGCCGACGCCGCCCGCAAGGCCGCGCTCGGCGACGCCCTGCGCAACGCGCTGGCCCTGGTGGTGGGCGTTTACGTCTCGCAGGAGTCCATGGTCTCGCAGGCCGTGCTCATCGACGAGACCATCACCTCCCAGACCGAGGGGTACATCGAAAAATACGAAACCCTCAAGGAATGGCGCGACGGCGACTTCTACAAGGCGCGCGTGCGGGCCCATGTCCGCAAAGAGGACCTGACCCTCAAGCTGCGCGACCTGGAGCCGGAACCCGTCAAGCTCGGCAATCCCGTGATCTGCTTCGCCGTCGAAGAGACCCACGACGGCGCCCTCCAGAAGACGTCCGCGGCCTCCACCGAGCTCAAGGCGGTCTTCGCGGGAGCGGGCTTCCTTACCGGCGAAGCCGGGAACTGCGACATCACGCTGACGGGCTCGGTCGATTCGGCCTTCAACACGCGGGAGGGCCTGGGCGGCTTCGTCTCCTACCGCGCGACGCTGTCGCTTTCGGCCGAAAAGCAGGGAGGCGGGACGCTGGCCGCCGTGCAGGACGCCGCGGGGGGCATCGACCTCAACGACGCCGCCGCGGCGCGCGCCGCGGCCGCGAACGCGGCGAAAAAGGCCGGCCTGGACCTTAAGGAGAAGCTCCTGAAAGCGCTGCGCGAGACGACCGTGGTCAGTCTCTCCCTCTCCGGCGTGCACGGGATGAACCAACTCAGCGACTACATGAAGAGCCTCAAGAACATCCCGGCCATCCGCGCCAGCTGGCTGCGCTCTTATTCGGGCGACTCGGCCCGCATAGACGTGGGCATGCGCAAAGGCGGGGCCAGGGAACTCTCCGAACTGCTGCAGAAGAACAAGAGTTTCCCGCTGAAGATAGTCCGCTCGGGCAGCTACGACATCGAGGGGCAACTGCCTTAAGCCGCCGCGACGGCGCATAAAAAAGCCCCGCCGTACGGCGGGGCTTTTTCGTTCTCCGGGCGCGGCCTATTTTCCGCGCCTCAGCTTCTCCTCGCGCCGGTCGTCGAAACCCTTCAGCCGGCCCGCGCGCTTCCCGATGTGCTCCTGCAGGAAATCCTCCCTGGCGGCCAGCCTGGCCCTGGTCTTGCGGACATAGGAGCGCAGTTTCTCGTAGCGGCGTTTTTCCGCCTGCATGACCCGGTCCAGGCGGGGGGAGACCAGTACCGCCCCTTCCGCGGCCGAAGCCTGCTGGCCGGGTTCCAGGATCTCCGGCTCCCCGGAACCCGTCACCTCCAGCGAACCCTCGAAAAGGCCGACTTCGGAGGAGAAAGAGGAGACCAGGACCGCGAAGTCGGTGCCTCTTACGGCGCAGACGGCCGAGGGCGTGCGTACCGAGAAGCGGGAGGAACGGCGGCTTATCCTGGCGGCCATGAAAAGGAACTTCCCGGCCAGGGCTTTGACCGAGAAGGCCCGCTCCTCCCCGGAAAGGCGCAGGTCCTCTATCTCCAGCGACGAATTCTCGGCCACGCGGACGATGGTGCCGTCCGCGTAGAGGATGTCCGCATAGGACCCGGAACGGGTCCTGACGGCGCTGCCGCGGACCAGTTCCGCGGCCTTGGGCGCCGGCGCCCAGGCCCCTTCCGGCCCCCTCAAGTCGGCCTCTCCCCTGACCTCGTACAACGCGGCCACCGGCGCGGCCGCCGCCGCCCCCGGGAGCGCCGCGAAAAGCGGCGCGGCGATGATCAGCGCTCTCATATAACGTCCCTCCATCCTCCGCCGGCCCGCGCCGGCGCCATCCGAACCCAGATTAAATTTTATAGAATTGAAAGTCAAGATGCATCTCCCCGATCTGCGCGCGCTCAATATCTTTCTTTTCCTGTGCCTGGGGGCGGCCCTGGGTTATCTCCTCGGCCGGGAAAGCCCTCCTCCCGCCGCGCCGTGCATCCCCTCGGCGCGCGCCCGCTTTCAGCCCGCCGACGAGATATTTTCCCCGGAATACCTCCCGGAGACCCCGCGGGACGAGGACCCGGAGTACGAGCTGGAGCTGCACCCGGAGGAGAACGGGACCGGCTTTCTCCCGCCCGCCGGGGACGAACTTCCGGCGGCCGCCGGGGCGGGGCGGGCGGACTAGTTTATGCCATACGCTTTCATAATCAATCCCAGGGCCGGTACGCGCGGCGCCGCGGCGGCGGAGATGATAACCGCCGAGATGTCCGGCCGCCGCCTGGAGCACCGCATCTTCCTCACCGAGCGCCCCGGCCACGGCCGCGAACTGGCCCGCGAAGCCGTGGTCGCCGGGTTCGACACCCTCGTGGCCGTCGGGGGGGACGGCACCATCCGGGAGACCGCCGAACCGCTGATAGGCAGGGAGAGAACGCTGGGGATAATCCCCTGCGGCTCGGGCAACGGCCTGGCCCGCAATCTGCACATCCCGCTGGACCCGGCCGCGGCCCTTAAAGGACTGCTCTCCTGGAAACCGCGCCGTATAGATACCGGCCTGGCCGACGGCAGGCCTTTCTTCTGCGCCGCCGGGGTGGGCCTGGACGCGCGCGTGGCCAGGCGCTTCAATTCGCCGGGCGGGGCCAGGGGGATATTCCCGTACGTCGCCCACGCTCTCTCCGAATTCCTGAGTTACAAGCCCGAGCCGCTGGTAATAACGACGGCCGAAAAGCGCGTGGCGACGGCCCCGCTCGTCGCGGCGGCCATGAACGGGCGCCAGTACGGGGGCGGCGCGCTGCTGGCCCCGGGCGCTTACATAGACGACGGGCTGCTCGACCTCGTCACGGTCAAAAAGACCGGTTTCTTCACGACCATGTCCGCGCTGCCGTCCTTCTTCGCCGGGAAGATAGATTCCAGGCCGGACCTGGTGCAGAGTTTCACCACACGGGCCCTGGAGATACACTGCGCGCCGGGGACGCCGTATCATCTGGACGGCGAGGATTTCGAATCCGCGGGGCTCATCCGCATCTCGCTGCTGCCCGCTTCGCTTTCGGTCCTGGCGCCCTGAGCCCTGCGCCGGGGAGGGGGACTGATGTCCGACATAAAGCTCGACTCCGAGGCCAGGCTTTACAGACCGATAGCCGGGGGGGACGTCCTCTGCCTGGCCTGCGCCCACCGCTGCCGCATCGCCGACGGGAAACGCGGCGTCTGCGGGGCCCGCGTCAACGCCGGCGGCCGGCTGCTGTGCCCGTACGGCTGGACCGCGGCCCTTTCGGCCGATCCCGTCGAGAAGAAACCTTTCTACCACGCCCTGCCAGGCGCGCTGACCCTGTCCTTCGGGATGTACGGCTGCAATTTCCGCTGCACGTTCTGCCAGAACCACGAACTGGCCGAACCGGCCTCGGCCGCCCGCCCGCCCTTCGCCGAACCGGCGTCACCGGAGGGCATAACGGCGGCGGCCCGCCGCCTGGGGGCGGCCATGCTGGTCTCCACCTACAATGAACCGCTGATAACCGCGGAATGGGGCGCGGCGGTGCTCGCGGCGGGCAAAAAGGCCGGGCTGGCTGGCGCCTTCGTCTCCAACGGCTACGCCACGCCGGAGGCGCTGGATTTCCTGCGCCCGTCGGTGGACTGTTTCAAGGTGGACCTCAAGTTCTTCCGCGACGAGACCTACCGCAAAGTGGCTGGCGCCCGCCTGGAGCCGGTAAAGACCGCCATACGCCTGATGCTGGAAAAGGGGTTCTGGGTGGAGGTCGTGACCCTGCTCATCCCCGGCCTCAACGATTCAAAGGAAGAGGTGTCGGAGCTGGCGGCGTTCCTGGCTTCCTTATCCAGGGATATCCCCTGGCATCTGACCGCCTTCCACCCGTCCCACCTGATGAAGGACCGGCCGCGGACCTCCCCGGCGGCGCTGGAGAAGGCCTGCGAGGCGGGCCTGGCGGCCGGGCTGAAATACGTTTACACCGGGAACATCGAGGGCGGGAGACAGGATACGCTCTGTCCCTCGTGCGGAAAGGAACTCGTCGAGCGCGAAGGCTACGAAGTGACGGCGGACCGGGTTTCCGGGACCGGGAAATGCGCGGAGTGCGGGGCGGTAATAGCGGGGTTCTGGGGACCTAGAACCTGAAAATATCCGTCCCCGAGTCTTTCCAGGGATTGTCCGCTTCCCTCTGGAACACGGCAGGCAGCGCTCCCAGCAGGAAAGCGGCGGCCAGCGGGAGCCAGGCCAGCCAGTAGGCCTCGAACCTGCTCCTCGCCGCCAGCGGGGCGAACACGAACATTGTGACGAAAAGCGCCGCCAGGACGGTGGAGATGGTGAGCGCCCGGTTCCGCTGGGAGCGCTGAAAAAGAGAGGCGAGATAGTACTGCGACAGGGCGGTCGCTACGGTCATGAAGGCGAAGGCGGCCGAATCCAGCGCCAGCGGCCCGGGACAGGTCCCTTCGGAACAGAACGGGCGCGCGGCGAGGTTCACGGCCAGTATCAGCAGCCCCGCGAGCACCACCTGCACGAGCAACAGCAGCCCGGACAGCGCCATGTAGGCGAGGGCCGCCGCGAAAGCGCGCTCAGCCGCCCGCATTCTCCCTCCTGGCCTTGAGGAAGACCGGGTCGTTCTCCCAGCCTTTGGTGACTTTCACCGTCAGTTCGAGGTCCGCGGGCCGGCCCAGCAGTTTCTCCAGCTTGGCCCGCGAGTTCTCGCGCAGTTTCCGGATGGCCCGCCCGCCGGCCCCCAGCAGTATGGGCTTGAGCGACGGGCGGCTGACATGCACCACGGCGTGCACGAAATCCGGCCGCCCCGCCTCCTCCCTGAAATGGTCCACCTCCACCGCGCAGCAGTAAGGCACCTCGTCCGAAAAGAGGCGGAAAAGCTCCTCGCGGACTATCTCGCCGGCGTAGAAGCGCTCCCACCTGTCGGTGGACTGGTCCGTCGGGTAGTACGGGGGATGTTCCGGCAGCCCGGCCAGCAGCGTCCGGCGGACCTCGCGCAGACCGTCCCCGTTAAGGGCGGAGACTGGAAAAACCCCGGCGATGTCCGGCAGCAGGCCCTTATGGAACTCCACGGCCGCGGCGACGGCGGCCTGGTCCTTGACCTGGTCGATCTTGTTGACCAGCAGGTAAAGCGGGATCTTCAGTCCCGCCAGGCGCTTTATGTGCTCGTGCTTCTCCGGCGGCGGGACGCGCGGCTCGGTGATGAGGAGGGCGAGGTCCGCGTCCTCGTTGAGGGCGCGCGAGATGTCGCCGGCCATGCCCTTCTCGAATAGATTGCGCGGGGACAGCATGCCCGGGGTATCGATGAAGACGGCCTGGAAGCCCTTGCCGTTGAGTATGCCCAGGACGCTGTCGCGGGTGGTCTGGGGGCGGGGGGAGACGATGGAAAGACGGAAGCCGCAGAGGGTGTTGAGCAGCGTGGACTTGCCCGCGTTGGGCAGGCCGGCTATCGCCACGAAGCCGGCCTTGAACCCCGCGGGACCGCTGCCCTTTTCCACCGGTCCTACTTGATGCAGATGGGATTGGCCCAGAGAGGCAGCTGGGTGGCCTTCTCGGTCTTGCGGACCTTGGGTTCGCCGCTGAGCTCCTGGATGGACACTTCGCAGCTGAAGACGCGGGTGCCGGCCATCAGGTGGCCGCCCCAGGCCTTACCCTCGCTGTCGGAGAACATGATGTGGACGTGGACCATCGGTTTGTCGTCGAAGATGCTGACATTGCCGTTGAGCGAGAGTATCTCGAGGTCCTTCTCCAGGTTAATCTTGTTGTACTTCTTGGCCTTCTGGTCGTAGACGCCGAAGGTGGCCTTCTCCACCGCGCCGATGGCGCTTATGGTGCCGCACCTTATCTGGTGATGCTGGCAGAAATGCTGTACGGCCAGCAGGAGGTCCTCCCCTTTGTGGATGCTGAATAAGAAAGTCCGTCCGGTGAGATAGGGTTTGTCCTGTGGCAGCATGCGAAGTCCTCCCTAATAGCGTTCGTCCCAATGATATTTTACAAAATTTCGGGACCGCTGACGAGGAAATGTTGACTTCTCCGGGAGGCAAGCAATATAATGAAAGCGGCGCGCCGCATTTATCGGCGCCCCCTAGCCGGAGGAAAAATGCCCGTATCCTATAAAGAGCTCGGTTTCGTCAATACCCGCGAGATGTTCAAGGACGCGATGAAGGGCGGCTACGCCGTTCCCGCCTACAATTTCAACAACATGGAGCAGCTCCAGGCCATACTGACCGCCTGCTGCCGCTCCCGCTCCCCGGTGATACTGCAGATCTCTAAGGGCGCCCGCGATTACGCCAACTCCACGCTGCTGCGCTGGATGGGCCGCGGCGCCATGGAGATGATCAAGGAGATGAAGGAAGGCCCCGTCCCGGTGGCGCTGCACCTCGACCACGGCGACACCTTCGAGCTCTGCAAGAGCTGCATCGACTCGGGTTTCTCCTCGGTGATGATAGACGCCTCCCATCACCCTTACGAGAAGAACGCGGAGATCACGAAGCAGGTCGTGGAATACGCCCATCATCACGACGTGACCGTCGAGGGCGAGCTGGGCGTGCTGGCGGGCATAGAGGACGAGGTTCAGGCGGAGAAATCCCACTACACCGACCCGGCGCAGGTCGAGGACTTCGTAAAGAAGACCGGCGTGGATTCGCTGGCCATCTCGATCGGCACCAGCCACGGCGCCTACAAGTTCAAGCTCAAGCCCGGCGAGAGCGTACCGCCGCTGCGCTTCGATATCCTCGAGCAGTGCGAGAAGCGCATCCCCGGCTTCCCGATAGTGCTGCACGGCGCCAGCTCCGTGCTGACGGACTACATCGCCATGATCAATAAGTACGGCGGCAAGATGGAGAACGCCGTCGGCGTGCCGGCCGAGCAGCTGCGCAAGGCCGCCAAGAGCGCCGTCTGCAAGATCAACATCGATTCCGACGGCCGCCTGGTCATGACCGCGGTCATCCGCAAGGTCTTCGCCGAGAAGCCCGCCGAGTTCGACCCGCGCAAGTACCTGGGCCCGGCCCGCGAAGAACTGATCAAGATGTACATCGACAAGAACACCAACGTGCTCGGCTCGGCCGGGCGCGTTTAAGCCGGGAGAGAGGACGGGAAGCCCGGCCGCGCGCCGGGCTTTCCATTTATATGGATACAGACGCCGACATCGCAGTGGTAGGGGGCGGGGCCTCCGGGCTGGCCGCGGCCGTTGAGGCGGCGCGCGCGGGGGCCTCGGTCGTCGTCCTGGAGAAGAACCATGTCCCCGGACGAAAGGTGCTCTCCACCGGTTCAGGCAAATGCAATTTCTCCAACCTCCGGGTCGGACCGTCGGATTACAACGCCGCCGCCCGGCCTTTCCTGAAAAAGACCTTCGCCGCCCTCGCTCCCGCCAGGACCCGCGCTTTCTTCGAAGAACTGGGCCTTCTTTCCGTCGAAGGGGAAAGCGGGCGCCTCTTTCCCCGCTCCATGCGCGCGCAGGACGTGGTAGCGCTGCTCTGCAACGAGCTGGCTTTCCGCGGCGGCAGGATCGCGACGCTCACGGAGGTCTCGGCCATAAAGCCCGCCGCCGGGGCCTTCGAAATTACGGCGCGGCGGGTGGCTCCGAAATGGGACAAAAAAGCCGCGGGCGGGGACCCCGCGGTTTTCCGCGCGCGCCGCGTGATACTGGCCGCGGGCGGCGCCGCCTACCCGCAGATCGGCGGGGGGGAAGGCGGCTGCGCGCTGCTGAAGTCCCTGGGGCACAAGGTGTCGGCTCTTTCGCCCTCTATCGTTCCCCTGCGCACGCTCAAGCCGCCGCCGAAGGAGCTCGACGGAGTGCGCCTGTCGGCCGCGCTCAAGCTGGTCTCCGGCGACCGCGTCCTGGCGGAGTCGTCGGGCGAACTGCTTTTCACCGCCTACGGCCTCTCCGGCCCCGCCGTTCTCGACCTGAGCCGGGCCGCCGTCGCGGCCCTCGGCGCCGCCCCTGTTTCCATCGAAGCGGATTTCTTCCCCGAAATGACGGCGCCGGCGCTTGAAAAGGCGCTTACGGAGCGCGCCGCCGCCTTCGCCGGCCGGCCTTTCTCCCATTTCGCCGCGGGATTGCTGAACGATAAAGTCCTTAAGGCCGCCGCGGCTCGGGCCGGGATCCCGTGGGACGCCCCGGTGGGGCCGGTACAGGCCTTCGCCCGCGAGCTGAAGAGCTTCGCCGCCGCCGTGGCCGGTCCGCTGGGCTTCGAGGACGCCATGGTCACGGCCGGAGGCTGCTCCCTGGACGGGATAGATCCGGCCTCTTTCGCCTCTAAAAAGGTTCCCGGCCTTTTCGTGACCGGGGAACTGCTGGACGTGGACGGCCGCTCAGGCGGCTTCAACCTCCATTTCGCCTGGACCTCCGGCATCCTGGCCGGCCGCGCCGCCGGCCGTTTTTGACCCCCGTCAAAGACAAGTCCTCCCTCAACTGTTACCATATGGCCGACGGTTCACAGGGGAGGCAGAGTGAAACTCATTCTCGTTACTGTTCTTATGGCGGCGGCCATGCCGCTAAGCGCCGGGGAGACGGCCATCGAATCTCTCCGCGCGGTATCTTTCGATATGCCCGCCGCGGCGGTTCCCGAAGCGCCCGCTCCGGCCGAGCCTAAAGAGGTCAAGCCGGACGGTCTCTACCGGGCTTACTGCTGGGGCCGCGCCCCGCACGCGAAGGCGGACGCCGAAGGGATGCCGGCCTCTTTCTGCGTCTCCTCTTTCCAGGTGCAGCTCAGGCCCGATTCCTCCGCTTTCCTGGTCCTCGCCGGCGAATTATCCGGCGAGTTCCCGATGCAGGTGAAGTTCATCGGCGACGGGCTCTACGCCGGGACGGCCGCGGTCTTCCGCCGCTACCAGGGCGCGGCCTGCACGGAGGGGACCGACGCGGTGATAGAGATAACCGTAAAGATGGACGCCAGGGGCGCCATAATCGAGGAGCCCTCCCTTAAAGCCTTCTACGGCAGTACGTCCGACGTCTGCCATTCGGGCTGGGACTACGCGGAGATATTCTACCTCCGCCGCTGAGCCCGCCCCTCTTTAAAAGAGAAGGCCGCCCGTAAGGGCGGCCTTTCTGTTTTAAGCGGGGGAAGGCTCAATGTTTCAGTACAAGGACGGCCAGTTCATAGCAGGCGGCGCCTATGACGGCAGATCCGGGTATCGTCAGGACCCAGGCCCAGACTATCTGCCCGGCGACGCCCCATTTTACGGCGCTGAAGCGCTTGATTGTGCCGACCCCCATTATGGCGCCGGTTATGGTATGCGTGGTGCTGACCGGCACGCCCAGCGCGGAAGCCGTGTAGAGGCTCAGGGCGCCGGCGGCTTCGGCGGAGAAGCCGTCTATGGGCTTAAGCTTGGAGATCTTGGTCCCCATCGTCCTGACTATGCGCCAGCCGCCGAAAAGAGTGCCTATCCCCATGGCCGCGTAGCAGGCCATGGCCACCCAGGCGGGGACCCTGAACTCGCCCTGCATATAGCCGGCGCTGAAAAGCAGCCCGGTTATCAGGCCCATGGTCTTCTGCGCGTCGTTGCCGCCGTGCCCCACGCAGTAGGCGGCGGAGGAGATCAGCTGGAACTGCTTGAACGACCTGTTGACCTGGCTCGGGGTGTAGGAGGAGGCGAGGCGGTAGAATACGGTGGCCAGGATTATGCCGAGCAGCAGGCCCAGCAGAGGGGATATCACGATGAAGGCCACTATCATGAGTATGCCTTTCATGATCAGGGCCCCGGGACCCGCCTTGACCAGGGCGGCGCCGGCCAGGCCGCCCATCAGGGCGTGCGAGGAGCTGGAAGGCATGCCGAAATACCAGGTGATGATGTTCCAGGCGCAGGCCCCGGCGAGGGCCCCGAAGACCACGAAGTTGTCCACCACGCCGATATCGACGATCCCTTTGCCGACGGTCTTGGCGACCTCGTGGTTGAAGATGAAAAAGGCGACCACGTTGAAGAAGGCCGCCCAGACCACCGCCTGGCGGGGGGAGAAGAGGCGGGTGGAGACGGCCGTGGCTATGGAGTTGGCGGCGTCGTGAAAACCGTTGAGGAAGTCGAAGACCAGGGCCAGGGCCACCAGGAAAACGACGCCCAGGAGGATGCTATCCATGCTTTACCAGTATCCCCTCGATGGTCTTGGCGACGTGCTCGCAGACGTCGAGCGTGCCCTCGGCCACCTCGTAGACCTCTTTCCATTTCATTATCTGCAGCGGGTCCTTTTCCTTCTCGAAGAGCTCGCTGATGGCCTTCTCGCGCAGCTGGTCGCCCATGTTCTCCAGGCGGTTAATCTCTATGCAGTAGTCGGTGACGCGGCGGGCCCGCTTGGTGTCGTGCAGATGCTTCACCGCGTTGGAGAGGGCGCGCGCGGACTGCTCGATATAGTCCATGAACAGGGTCAGGTTCTCGTCGCGGGGGTCGAGCTTGTAAAGCTTCATGCGCGAGGTGATGGCGTTTATCAGGTCCATCACGTCGTCGAGCGTATTGGCCAGCGCGTAGATGTCCTCCCGGTCCAGGGGGGTGATGAAGGTGCGGTTGAGCATGTCGGTGATCTCGTGGGAGAGAGTGTCGCCCTCGTGCTCGAAATCCTTTATCTTCTTCACGGTCTCCTCGCAGACCGAATCCTTCTTGATGGCGTGCCGCAGATACTCGGAGGCCTTGACGATGTTCTCGGCCTGCAGCGCGAGGTAATCGAAGAATTTGACTTCTTTGGGGACCAGGTTGAAACCCATCTTAATCTCCTTGCCGGGCGGGATAGTTAAATTATATCCTTTTTCCCCCGAGCCCCGTCAAAGCCCAAGGAGAGCGCCATGGACTTCAAAAAAGAACTTTACGCCAGGCTGGAGAGGTACTGCAAGGTGGACACGCGGTCGGACCCGGACTCCAAAACCTTCCCTTCCACCAGAAAACAACTCGTCCTGCTGAAGATGCTGGCGGCCGAACTGAAGAGGATCGGGGCGAAAAAAGTGAAGATGGACCGCCGGGGCTACGTGACGGCGGAACTGCCCCCGACCGTCAAGGGGAAGAAGCCGGCCATCGGTTTCCTGGCGCACGCCGACACCTCGCCCGACGCCTCCGGCGCCGGCGTCAGGCCGCAGGTGCACAGGGCCTGGAAAGGCGGCGATATCGTCATCAGCCGCCGGCACGGGGTCATACTCAATAAAAAGAACTGTCCCGAATTGGCCGGCAGGGAGGGGGAGGATATTGTCACCGCCTCGGGCGACACGCTGCTCGGCGCCGACAATAAGGCCGGCATCGCGATCATAATGACCGTCGCCGAGTACCTGCTCAAGAACCCCGGAATACCGCACGGCACCCTGAAAATAGGCTTCACGCCCGACGAGGAAGTGGGCCAGGGCGTCAAACATTTCGATGTTAAGGCCTTCGGCGCGGACTACGCGTATACCGTGGACGGCGACGTGGCCGGCACCATAGAGGAGGAGACCTTCAACGCCGACGGCGTTAAGATAGAGATAACGGGCAAGAGCGTCCATCCCGGCACGGCCAAGAACGCGCTGGCCAACGCGGTGCGCATAGCCGCCGATATCGCCGCCTCCTGGCCCGAGAACATGCTCCCCGAGACCACCGAGAAGCGCGAAGGCTTCATCATGTTCACCGACCTCTCGGCCGGCATCGAGAAGGCGGAACTTACGGGGATAGTCCGGGAACACGACCTGAAAAAGCTCAAATCCATGGAGAGACAGCTGGAAGCGATAGTCGCGGCCAAACGTCTCAAGTATCCGCTCGCGGACATAAAGCTCTCTTTCCGCGAGCAGTACCGCAATATGGGGACAGTAATGGCGAAGCACCCCGTGGTCATGGAAAAGCTCAAAAGCGCCGTCCGCGCCGCGGGCCTGGAACCGAAGATAAAGCCCGTGCGCGGCGGTACCGACGGGGCCCGCCTCTCCTACATGGGTCTGCCTACGCCGAACGTCTTCACCGGCGGCTACAATTACCACGGCCGCTACGAATGGGTCTCGCTCGACGGCATGAACAAGTCGGCCGAAGTCCTTATAAACCTGGTCCGCGAATGGGCGAAGTGAGGCCGATGAAAGCGTTCCTGGCCGCATTCTTCCTCTCCGCCGCCCTGACCGCCGCCGCGCAGCCGCCCGAGCCGCGGGACCTCGCGCTGGACGAAGCGTATAAGCTGGCCCTGGCCCGCAGCGAGGAACTGGCAGCCTCGGCCGAAGGCGTGAAGCAGCTCGAATACGCCGAACGCCAGATCCGCGCGGCCTTCCGGCCTTCCCTTTACGGCTTCGCCTCCGAGACCGTCGGCGGGGGGATGAGCGGCCGGGCCCAGGCCGGCGTCGCCCTCGATTACAACCTTTTCTCCGGCATGCGCGATTACCTGGCCGCGAAGTCCGCCGGTCTGCGTTCGGAAGCCGCCGCGCTGGCCCTGGCCCGCGCCAGGGAGGCCCTCTACCGCGACACGGCCCGGGCTTATGTGAACCTCTACGAGCTGGGCGCCGAGATCCGCATAAGGCGCGAGCAGCTCAAAGTCGCCGAAGGACGGCTCAAGGAACTGGAATCCCGCGCGGCCATAGGCCGCAGCCGGCGCAGCGAAGTGGTGGAAGCCCGCGCCCGGCTGGCCCAGGACGAGGCCTCGCTGCAGGCGGCCCTCTCCGACGAGGAAGGGGCGCGCTTCACTTTCGCCTTCATCACCGGCCTGGGAACGGGGCCGCGCCTGGCCGAACTGCCGGTCCCGCAGCCCGGGCCCGTCGGGAACTATCTCGCCCGGGCCGCCGGCCGCCGCGACGTGGCCGCCGCGCGCAAGGCCCTGGAGGCGGCCGAGAGCGAAGCGAAGGCGGGAGACCGCCTTGTATGGCCTTCCCTGGACCTGTCCGCCGACTACTATCTCAAGCGCCCCTCTCCAAACGAGAAGAAGGACTGGGAAGCGGCGCTCTCGCTGAAGTTCCCTTTCTATACGGGCGGCTACGCCTCAGCCGCGGCGGAGCAGTACCGCTCCCGGGCCGAGGCCGCGCGCCTGGACCTGCGCCTGGCCGAAAGGCGGGCCGCCGACGAGGTCGGCCGGGCCCACTCCGCGCTGGCCCGCGCCATAGCCGTGGCCGATTCTCTCGATAAAGCCCTGGCTCTGGCCCTGGAGAACTCGGAACTCCAGGCCGCCGATTATAAGAACGGCCTGGTCACCAATATCGACGTGCTCAACGCCCAGAATTCGGTGCTGCAGACCGCTCTTTCGCTGGAGCAGGCCAGGGCCCGCGCGGCCTACGCCGCGGTGGAGCTGGAGATAGCCGCCGGCACGGAGAAGCAATGACCCTTTCCGACCTTTCTATAAAGCGCCCCGTCTTCGCCTGGATGATCATGGCCGGGCTGATAACCTTCGGCGCCATCGCCTTCTTCCGCATGGGCATCAGCCAGCTGCCCGACGTGGACTATCCCGTGGTCAGCGTCAGCGTGGACCTCGAGGGCGCGGCCCCCGAGGTCATGGAGACGCAGGTCACCGACGTGCTCGAAGGCGCCGTGATGACCATCGCCGGCATACGCGACATTTCCTCGGTCTCGCGCCGCGGCTCGGCCCGCATCACGCTGGAGTTCGAGCTCGAGCACGACATAGACGACGCCATGCAGGAGGTTCAGGCCAAGGTGTCGCAGGCCCAGCGCCGCCTGCCGCGCGACATAGACCCGCCGATAGTCACCAAGACCAACCCCGAGGACCAGCCGATAATCTGGATCGCGCTTTCCGGCGACAGGCCGCTCACCGACCTGATGAACTACACCAACGACGTGCTGCGCGACCAGCTCAGCATCATCGAGGGCGTGGGAGACGTGACGATGGGCGGCTACACCGACCCGGCCCTGCGCGTCTGGCTGGACGCCGACAAGCTGGACGCGGCCCAACTGACCGTGACCGACATCATGAACGCCATCACGGCCCAGCACGCCGAGCAGCCCGCGGGCTACATAGACACGGGCAAGAAAGAGTTCAATGTCCGCGTCCTGGGCGAAGCGCCGACTCCCGAGGCCTTCTCCCGTATGGTCATACAGGCCCGCGGCGGCGCTGCCATCTGGCGCACCTACCGCATAGGCGACGTCGCGACGGTGGAGGACGGCCTGGACGACGTCCGCAGGATCGCGCGCAGCCAGGGCCAGAGGGCGGTGGGGCTGGGCGTCCGCAAGCAGCGCGGCGCCAACGCGGTCGCCACGGGGCGGATGGTCAAGGAGAAACTGGAACTCATCAAGAAGGACCTGCCCGAGGGTATGAGGCTGGAGATAGTCAACGACGCCACCCGCTTCATCGAGGAATCCACCCACGAGCTCAACTTCACCCTGGTGCTCTCGGCCCTGCTCACCGCGGCCGCCTGCTGGCTGTTCCTCGGCTCCTGGTCCTCCACTCTCAATGTCCTGCTCGCCATACCCACTTCCATCGTCGGCGCCTTCATCGTGCTCTATTTCATGGGCTTCACGCTCAACACCTTCACGCTGCTGGGCCTGACGCTGGCCATCGGCATAGTGGTGGACGACGCGATAATGATGCTCGAGAACATCGTGCGCCACAACGAGAAGGGGGAGGGCCGCGTGCGGGCGGCCATAGTCGGCGCGCGCGAGATGACCTTCCCGGCCATGGCCGCCTCGGTGGCCATCCTGGCCATCTTCATCCCGGTCATCTTCATGGAAGGCATCATCGGCAAGTTCTTCTTCCAGTTCGGCGTGACGATGACGGCCGCCGTCATGCTCTCGCTGCTGGAAGCCCTCACGCTGACCCCGATGCGCTGTTCGCAGTTCGTCACGGCCGAACGCACGCTCTGGATAGGCCGGGCGATAGACGCGCTGATGGAGAAGGCCCGCCGCGGTTACGCGGCGCTGCTGCGGCGCCTGCTCGAGCGCCGCTGGACCGTCCTCGCCGCCGCCACGCTGGTCTTCGCCGCCTCGCTGTCGCTCATAAAGTTCATACCCAGTGAATTCTCTCCCGCCCAGGACCAGAGCCGTTTCCTGGTGCGCGTGCAGATGCCCGTCGGCACGGCCATGGACGTGACCGCCAGGGCCATGGAAGAGGCCGAGAAATGGGCGCTGGCCCAGCCCAATATCCGCACCTTCATGGCCAATACCGGCGGCTTCGGCGGCGGTCAGGTCAACCAGGGCATGATTATGGTGGCGATGAAACCCCCGGCCGAGCGCGTGCCGCTGCCGGGGGAGACGAGGCCGCCGACGCAGCAGGAGTTCATGCGCTACGCCCGCAAGCCGCTCAATTCCATACCCGGCGTGCGCCGCGTGGCCATACAGGACCCTTCGCTGGGCGGCTTCACGGCCCAGCGCGGCTTCCCGATAGAGTTCAGCCTGCGCGGCAAGGACTGGGAGCGGCTGGCCGAATACAGCGAACGGATGATGGAAGGGATGCGCGTCTCGGGCAAAATGAGCGACGTCGACACCGACTACCAGGAAGGCATGCCCGAGGTGCGCGTGGTGCCCGACCGCGAGAAAGCGGCCGCGCGCGGCGTCAGCGTGGCCTCCATCGGCGACGCGGTCAACGCGATGATAGGCGGCGTGCGCAGCGGCAAGTTCACGCGCGGCGGCAGGCGCTACGACGTGCGGGTGCAACTGCTCGACAAGGACCGCCGCGACGCGCGCGACATCAAGAAGATCTGGGTGCGCAACAACCGCGGCGAGGTGATAAGGCTTTCGGAAGTGGTCAGTATAGTCGAGAAACCCACGCTGCTCTCCATCTCGCGCAAGAACCGCGAGCGCGCCATCGGCGTCTTCGCCAACGTGGCCGACGGCGCTTCGCAGGAGGAGGCGATAAAGGAAGTGCAGCGCCTCGCGAAGGAAATACTGCCGGAAGGGTACAAGGTCGTCTTCTCGGGCACTTCGAAAACCTTCCAGGATTCATTTAAGAGCCTCAACTTCGCGCTGGTGCTGGGCGTTTTCGTCGCCTACATGATACTCGCTTCGCAGTTCAACAGCTTCGTCCATCCCGTGACGGTGCTGCTGGCTCTTCCGTTCAGCGTGACCGGCGCCTTCATAGCGCTCAAACTCGGCGGCTATTCCCTGTCCATCTACAGCATGATAGGCATCATCCTGCTGATGGGCATCGTGAAGAAGAATTCCATACTGCTGGTGGATTTCACCAATCACCGCCGCCGCGACGGCGGGCTGGGCGTCAACGAGGCCCTGCTGGAGGCCTGCCCGATAAGGCTGCGGCCGATACTCATGACCTCTTTCGCCACCATAGCCGCAGCGATACCGCCGGCGTTGGGCTACGGCCCCGGCGCCGAGACGCGCATACCGATGGCGCTGGTGGTAATAGGCGGCGTGTTCTTCTCGACGCTGCTGACGCTGCTGGTGGTGCCCTGCGCCTACAGCCTGATGTCGAATCTCGAGAGCCGCCGGCACGAGGCCGCGCTCAAGACGGCGCTCAAGGAGCTCGACGAGGCGGGGGAAGAGGGGAAAGTTTAAAGGCCGGAGAGGAAGTCCAGCAGCCGCGGCCGGAATTCCGAACCGTGGACGCCGAAGGCGTCTATATGGTCCGATGGGGTGTTCCAGAAAACTTTCGGCTCCGGCGCGGCTTCGAAAAGTTTCCTGCCCTGGGAATAAGGGACCGTGGGGTCCTTCTCCGAGTGGATGAAGACCTTGGGGCAGTTTATCCGGCCGATGCTTTCCGACGGGGGATGGGCCCCGCTGACGGCCACGGCCGGCAGCCAGGCGAACGGCCAGGCGTACCAGCGGTCCAGCAGCACCTGCCTCCCGACTCCCCTGTACGAATGGAAAGTTCCCTCCAGCACCATCGCCAGCGGCTTGAAGCCGGATTCGCCGACGGCGGCCACGGCCACCGCGCCGCCCAGGCTCTGGCCTAAAATTATCATTCTGTCCGGCGAAGCGCCGGGCAACTTGAGAGCGTGCGCCAGCGCGGCCTTGCCGTCCATTACCACGCCTTCGAGGGTAGGCCGGCCGCCGGAAGCGCCGTAACCCCTGTAATCGAATATGAAGACGCTATAGCCCTCGCCGGACAGCCAGGCCGAATAAGGGTAATGAGTGGTCATGTTCCGCGCGTTGCCGTGGAAGTGCACGACGGTGCCCTTGGGCGCGCCGGCGGGGGGGAAGTAAAGGCCGGTCAGCGGGGTGCCGTCGAGCGACTCGAACTTTATCGTTTCGTACTTGTAGCCGAGGTGCGCCGGATCGGAATGGGCGGCGCGCGTCGGCTGGAAGAACAGGTGTGTGCACCCGCCCAGCATCCCCGCCGCCAGCAACACCGCCGCTCTGACCTTTCGCATATCTACATTATACTTTCTCGCAGTCCCGCTTTCATCGGGAGACAATGGGGGTGGCGGCGGATTCGCGGAGAAAAACCGTCCGGAGCCGCGAGCTTGCGTAAGCGCGAGCGGCGAGGGTCGGAAGCGCGCGCACGGTGTGCGCGACGCTGTTTTTTCGGAG
>Ga0302246_1000640_pt1 | contig 29361 bp, 26 predicted proteins | sample AAG_UR_Trp_MG_FD_193533 | JGI IMG/M metagenome (GOLD analysis project Ga0302246, IMG submission 193533) | Enriched activated sludge microbial communities from anaerobic digester in WTTP, New Holstein, Wisconsin, United States - AAG_UR_Trp | ecosystem: Engineered > Bioreactor > Anaerobic >... | reverse complement strand
TGGCGTGCTCTCACCTCGCAAAAACAGGGTCGCGCACACCGTGCGCGCCCTTCCCGTTCTCGCCGCGAGCGCTCGTCCGCGTCTCCGCTTCCTCGAAATGCGATTCCACCGGCCAGCTGCGACGCGGACTCCGCAAGCTCGCGGCTCCGAAGGGTTTTGCTACGGTGAGGGCACGCCTCCCCCGGCTGTCTCCTTATGGGACGCTGGACGGGCAAGGCTCCCGCGCCGTGCCTTCCGAAGCCACATGAGGAGCCGTCGCCCCGAGCGGAGCGCGGGGACCGGCACTGCCGGACGACCGAGAATGTCTGAGCCCGGAGCGCTATGCGCGATGGGCGAGTTCTCGGTCGGCCGCGCGCAGCGAAAGGTGGGTTTAGCGACGGCGAACCGTGGCGGAGCGAAGGCACGGCGCGGGAGCCTGAAGCGTTTTTTCACGGTAATCCCCGTCAGCCCCCGGAATATTTATTCCTTATTTATTCGATGGGCGCAGTTGGCGGAGGTAATGGGCGGCCCGGGCGTGCGAGGGGTCCTTGCGCAGGGTCTCGGAGAGCTCGCGCACGACCCTGTCGCGATCGCGGTTCCAGTAAAGTATGGCGAGATTGTAGTTGGCCTCGGCGAGCCCGGGGTTCCGGGCGGCGGCGCGCAGGTAGGCCTTCTCCGCGGCGTCCCTGTCCCCGGTCTTCTCCAGCGCGACGCCGTAATTGAGCCAGGCATAAGCGCTGGACCTGCGCAGGTTCAGCTTGAGGTCCGGGAGGGAGCGGTACTCCTCCGCGAGCGCCAGCAGCTTCTCGTATCCTTCCACCGAAGCCTTGAACCTCGCCCCGGCCCCGGCCCAGTCCCCTTCGGCGGACAGCAGGAAACCGTAATAGAGGCCCGTCTCCGGGAGTTCCGGCTCGGCGGCGGCGGCGTAGTCCAGCCACGCCGCCGCCGCTTTCCTCCCGCCGGCAGAAGCGTGGAGCGAACCGGCGGCGAGAGCGCCGCGCGCGTAGGAGGAAACGACGTCCTTCGCGAAGAAATCCGGGAAAGGGCGGCCGAGTTCCCAGCGATGCGAGTAGACGTCGGAGGGCGAGGACGGGGTCTCAAGCCCTTTCGGCGGATATACCGCCATGACCAGCCCCAGCGGCCGCGTCGGAACGCCGTCCGGCACTTCGCAGTCCCCGGTCGCGTAAAAACCCTTCCAGGCCCGGCCGGCCGCGGCCCAGCCCCCGGCGCCGCCCGACCCCAGATCGAAGACCGGGAAACCAGGTTCCCGACGGGACCAGGCGTCCCGGTACCAGGGCGCCCCGCTCAGGCCCTGCGATATGAGCCGCACGTCGGGCCTCAACCCTTCGACCATCTGGTAATACCACAGTGAAAAAAGCTGCACGTCCTTCTTGGCGACGAGCACGGCTCCGGGGGGCAGGAGACGGACGGCGTCGGCCGCGTAATCGGCCGTAAGGAACATTCCCCGCCTGTCGGCCTTGCGCGCCGAAGGTATCCCGAAAAAGACGAGCGAGACCAGCGCGGCCGCGAGTCCGGCCGCCGCCGCGGGGCGGCCGAGCGCCCAAAGACCGGCCAGCCCCTCGGCCAGCCACCAGGCCGCGGCGATGTCCGGCAGCAGGTAATAGGGCTCGACCACGGCGAGCGCGTGCGGGTTCGGCGGCATATTCGCGAGGAACAGGAAAAGCGGGCCCGACAACGAAAAGAAGAGTGCCCAGAAGACCGCGGCGGGACGGGAGCGGCGCCAGGCGAAGTAGACCCCGGCCGCCGAGAGCAGCGCCGCGGGCCCCATGTTCGACCAGAGGTGAAGACCGTAGTGCCGGAGGTTCACCGCGAACAGCTCTCCGCTGGCGTAGTTCGTGGAGATGAGGTCCAGCGTGGAGCCGTAACTGCGCCGCGTTATTATGCCCCAGAAATTACCCCAGTCCGAAGGCCGGCCCCAGTCGAGGAAAGGGCCGGCGGCGGAGCGCACCGGCAGATACAGGTAAAGCGAGTAGCCCGCCAGGAAGAACAGCGCGCAGACCGTCAGTATCCGCGGGAGACGGGGCCCGAGCGCGCGCCGCGCCGGCCCCCAGAGCAGCGCCGCCGCGGCCGGATAGACCAGCACCAGGTCCATGCGGTTGGCCAGGAAGAGGCCGAAAAGAAAAGAGAGCAGGAACAGCTTCTTCGGCTTGAGCTCGAAGGCCGTCCAGAAAGCCAGGCCGGCCGTGACCACGCCCAGCAGGGCGTGCAGCGAATACATCTCGGAAACTCCCGAGACCGTGATCAGCGTGAAGTTTAGGCCCAGCAGCAGCGCGGCCGCCAGCGCGGCGGCCGGGGGGAAGAAGCGTGACAGAACGAACAGGAGGGAGGCCGGCGCGGCCGCGCCGGCGAAAGCGGAAAAGAGATTGAGCTTCCAGTCCTGGGCGCCCGGCAGCAGGGCGGAGAAGGCGCGGCCGGCCAGGACATAGAGCGGGTAACCGGGGGGATGGGGCACGCCGAGGGAATAGACGTCGCAGGCCAGTTCGCCGGCGTCGCGGTATGGGGCGAGCATCGGAGGCATCAGGAAAGAATAAAGCCCCAGCAGCAGGAGAAAAAGCCCGGCCGCGGCGGCGGTCCGGCGTCCGAGGCTCTGTCCGCCCGGTACTTCGGTCATCGTGAGGTTAATTCTAATAGTTTATCGGCGGCGTGGACAATATTCCCTTCAATCGCGGCCGGCCAGCCGGCGCAGGGAGAGTTCCGCCGCCAGCAGGAGCAGGAAGAGCGCCAGCAGCCAGGGGGAGCGTCCCGGCGCGGCGCTCCAGGAGCGCGCTTCCTCCTCGGCCGCCGGCGGCAGCAGGGCCGCCAGGCCCTCCGCGGAGAGGTCCTCCATGCGCGCGACCCTCCAGCCGCGGGGGGCGGCCGCGGCCTGCAGCGACGCCAGGCCGGCAGGTTCGTGAGCGGAGGGGGCCCTTGGCGAAAAAGAGAGCCGCGCCCGCCCGGCCGGACGCCCCGACACCGACACCCGGGCGGAAGCCGTCAGCCGGCCGCCGTACGGCGGGGGGACCTCGGCCTCGTAGACGCCGGCCCCGCGGAAATAGAAATCCAGGCCGCGGGCGCCGCCGGCGCCCGAGACTTCGGCCTCTACGGTGGCGGTGTCGCGCTCCAGCGGCAGGTAATTCTCGTCGAGCACCCTGAGCCTGAGACGGGGGGGATAGGAGCCGCCGGCCTCCAGGGTCGCCCGCTCCAGCCCGAGCGTACCGTCGAGGAAAGAGAGCAGCCTGTCCCAGAAGGCGGAATAGCGCCCGCCGCCGGCGGCCTTCAGCGTCCAGGTGGAAGGCGAAGCCAGCGCCACGACCCGGCCCCTGCCGTGCGCCCGGGCGGCGGCCAGGGCGCCCGAGGCGCCGGAAGCTCCCCTGTAACCGTAGATCAGCGAAGCGCCCCCGACGGGCCCGCCGAGGAGATTGAGCCCCGCGGGGACCGGCGCGCCCGGGCCGCCGAAAACCTCCGGCGAGGCCGCGGGATGGGGGGCCGGAACGACCGAGAAGGTCTCCCGCGAATGGTCCGGCGAGGAGGAGACCTCCGCCGGCAGCAGCGCGGCGAAGGCGCCGAGAGAGGCGTAGCCGCCGGAGCCGAAGGCCCGCGGCCCCCCTATCACCAGCAGGCCGCCGCCGCCGGCGACGAAACGCTCCACGGCCTGGAGGTAAATACCGCCTATCGCGAAACGCCTCAGGTCGAAGGAGTGCAGGATGAGGACGTCGAAGTTCCCGAGGTCCTTGAGGAAGATATCGTGCGCCGGGAAAGGGATCAGCGAAAGCTCCGCCTCCGGCACGCCGACGGTATCCTCCGGGTCGCGCAGGATGACGAAGGAGACGAGGTCCACGCCGGGGTCCGACTTCAGATGCGCCCGCAGGGCCGCGTAATCGAAGGACGGCGGCCCCGAGAGATGCAGCACCCGCAGTTTCTCACGCACGGCCTGCACCCTGAATTCCGACGAGGAAACGAAGCCGCCCGCCCTCGCGCGCACCCGGTAGCCGGCGAGCCCCGGCGCGTCGCGCCGCAGCGTGAAGGTCGCGCCGAAGACGCCGTAGGCGTCCGTCCTCAGGGCGGCGGAGGAGACCCGGGTCCCGTCGGGCAGAAGGAGTTCCAGCGAGGCCTTCTCGCCCGCCTCCGCCCGCTCCAGCCTCGCCTCCGCGAAAACGCGGAAAGGCATGTGCAGGTAGGCGAAAGGAGGCGCGGAGACCCGCGGCTCGCCGAGCCCGCGGCGGCCGGCCGCGCCGACGGCTATCAGCGTCACGCCGGGACGCGAAGCTCCTATAGGGGGGAAGGAAAGGCCGGGGCCGGAGGTCAGCACGAACACCTCGTCCCAGGGCCCGCCCGGCGCGGAGGAGAGCCGCTCCAGGGCCGCGCCGAGATCGCGCTCCGCCGGGAACGAGGAGGGCGCTTCCTTCTGAAGAGGCGCGTCCGCCCCTGGGAAATAGAACAGCGCGGCCGAGGCCCCGGCCGAAAGCCGCGGCGACAGTCCGCGGAACCAGTCCGCGGCGCAGTCCCGGCGCGACAGGCCGGTCTTTTCCCCGCAGGGCGCGGCCATGGCGGCGCCGGAATCCAGGAGAAAAGCCGCCCGGGGGGGAACGGGCCTTCTCTCGGAGCGGAAAAGCAGGGGATCGGCCAGCGCCGCCGCCAGGACCAGGAAAGAGGCGAGTCTCAGGCGGACCACGGCGCGCGGCGCGCCGCGGCCGCGGAAGACCCGCCAGGCCGCGGCCGGCAGCAGGAGCGCGGCCGGGAGCAGCGCCCAGCCGGCGCCCAGTTCGGCGCTCATGGCGTCTCCCCCGAGGAGAGGCGGCGCATCTTCTCTATAAGGAAAGGCTGGTGCACGGCGTCCTCCTTGTAGGAGCCGGTCAGCGCGTACATCACGATATTAAGGAAGAGCCGCCGGCCCTCCAGGCGCTGCGGCTCGCCGCCGGGCAGGCAGGGATAGACCGGCGCGCCGGCCGCCGAAACGGGCCAGATCCCGGCCAGATCGTTCGCGCTGTAGATCACGGCGGCCCGGTCCGACCGGAAAGCCGCCTCGGGGACGGCCTGCAGGTCGAAGCGGCCCCCGCGGCCGCGCGAGATGAAAAAGCTCTTGAAAAGGACGTGGCCGGGAGGAAGAGGCTCCAGCCCGGCGCCCGGGAGCAGCAGACCGGCGAAGTCCCGCGCCCAGCGCTCGACGGAGCCGCCCCTCGCCCCGGAGGAGTTGTTCAGCAGCAGCGTTCCCCCGGCCGAAAGGTGGAGGCGCAGCGCCGTTATGGCGGAATAGGAGAGCGCGGGCGGGGCCTTGGAACAGGAGACTGCCAGGAAGGGGTGGTAGACCAGCCGCGGGTCGCCGGGCGCGAGCCTCGGCACTTCCGGGTCCGGCTCCACGCTGGTGTTCAGCCGTATGAAATCGAAAGCCTCTTTCCAGGTCCCTTCCGGCGCCCGGCAGCCGGGGCCGAGGTCCAGTTCGGCCAGGGCGAAGTTTCCCGAAGGGACCTCTCCCGCCGCCGGCGGGGTGCAGCAGAGCGCCGACGCGAGGAGCAGCGCCGCGCGCTTCACGGGCGCCTCCCGAGCAGCAGGACTTCGGCCGAGAGCAGCAGCGCGGCCAGCAGGAGAAAGACGGGGCGGACGCCGACCCCGGTAATGAAAAGAAGAGCGGCTTCGGCGGCGGAGGCGGCCGGCAGGCGCGTCCACGGCGCTTCGGCGGCGCGCAGCAGCCGGCTTTCGCCGGTGGAATGGTCGAGGTTGACCGCGTAAAAACCGCTCTCGCCGCCGGCGCGCCAGGAGTAGAGACCGGGCTCGTCCTGCGGCGGGACCTCGAACGCGCCCGCCCTGTAGCGCAGCCTCTCGACGGCGCCGGAGGGCCCGCGCAGTTCCGCGCCGCCGGCGGGGGGAGGGCGGGGGTAACGGATCGCGCCGGCCGCGCCCACCGCGGCCCCCGCTCCGGAAGGCCCGTATCCGTCGTCGGCGGCCGCCTCCAGCAGCGCGGAGAAAAAACCGGGGAACAGCGGCTTGACGGCCAGGTCGCACCAGGCCAGGTCCAGCCCGGCGGTCCAGACATAAGCGAGGCCGGCGCCGACGCGGACCCTGACCAGCGCCGGGACCTTCTCCCCGCCGGGCCCGGCAAACTCGAGCAGGGTCTCGTAAGGCCCCGGCGCCAGGCGGTAGAGGGAAGAGGCCGAGACCCGTCCGGATTCATAGGCGGACGGGAGGAAGCCCGGCAGGGCGTCCGCCGGCCAGTCCGCCGCCCGGAACTCGCCCCGCTCGGGACCGGAGGCGGAAAGGCCGAAATACGACTTGAGCTCGCCGGCCTGCGGCAGCGAGGAGGAGACGAAAGCGATCACGGCGCCGCCTTCCGACAGGCGGCGGCCCAGCGCGGCCGCGCCCGCCGGCGAGAAAGGCGGAAGCCCCGCCAGCACCAGGGGCCCGCGGCCTTCCCCGGCCGCGGCCAGGGAGCCGTGGTCCCTGAAAACGGTCCCTCTGGAGGAGGGGCGGGAGGAAAAGTATTTCCTGAGGAAATAGGCCGCCCCGCCCGGCGGAGGGGACTCCGGGCCGGGATGCAGCACCAGCGCGCCGGCGCCGGAAGCGGCGCCTCCGAAAGCGTAGTAGCGCCTGTCGTCGGCGGAGAGGGCGTCGGGGCCGGCCGCGGCGCAGCCCCGGGGCGGCTCCGCGGAGAGAACGGCGGACGCGGAAGCCTCTCCCAGGCGCCGGAGACGGGGACCGGGCAGGGTCGTCCCGCCCGGCGCGCAAAGCGAGACATGCGAAGGCGGAGAGGAGCGGGCCGCGTCGTTCCAGGAGACCGTCGCCTCCGGGGCGCGGCCCGGACCCGCTCGCTTCACGCCGGCCGCCCAGTAATTGGCAGGCGCTTCCGGGAAGTCCAGGCCGGCCAGGGCGAAGGACGGGGAATACCCGGCCAGCGCGGACGGCCCGTCCCGCATGCGCGCAAAACCGTCGGCCGCACCGTCGCCGAGCACCAGCGCCTTTTTCCGCGCCTCCGGCCGCGAACCGTCCGAGAGCAGGGCGAACGCGGCTTCCAGAGCCGGCCGGTAATCCGTGACGCCCCAGCCAGGGCGCGCCGAGAGCGCCAGCCGCGCCAGTTCCTCCGGCCCGGCGCCCCACTCGGCCCCGCCCCTTACTTCGTCGTCGAAGAGTATCAGCGCGGCCCTGTCCCCGGGACCGAGGGAGCGCAGCGCCGCCGCGGCGGTCTCCGCGGCCAGCGAGAACCTGTCGCCGCCGGCGAAAGCCGTGCGCATCGAATAGGACTTGTCGAGAAGTATCACGACGTCCGAAGGCGCGCGCCCGGCGGCGGGCAGGAACGGCAGAGAAGAGCCGTCCAGCACCGGGTCGGAGAAGGCGAAGGCTGCGGAAGCCGCGCCGAGGCAGCGCAGGAGCAGGGCCAGGACCGGCCGGGCGCGCCGGGCGGCCCCGGCCCCGGCCAGCGCCTCGCGCAGCAGCAGCATGGCGCCGAACCGCACTTCCGGGCGCGGCGGCCGCAGCAGGAGGCGGGGAAGCAGCGGCAGCAGGAAGGCCGCGGGCACCAGCCAGAGCGCCCATTCCCTGCCGAAGGTCACAGCGGCCCCCTCACTTCAGCCATCCCGCGAGGAACCCGTCCAGGTTGCGGGCGAGGGACAGGTCCGTGCGCAAAGGGAAATAGGAGAGCCTGGGGGAGGAGAAGAGGCGGGAACAGAGAGCGAGCCTGCGGGCGGCGGCCGCCCGGTAGGCCCCTTCCAGCTCGTCGGCGCGGCCCGTCTCCCGGCCTTCGCCCTCGAGCCCGGAAAAAAGCGTCTCGCCGCGCCAGGGGAAGCCGAACTCGCCCGGGTCCTGCAGATGCAGCACGAAGCACCGGCCGGCCCTGGCGGCCAGTTCCCTGGCCGCCGCTTCCAGTTCGGCGCGGCCGCAGAGCAGGTCGGAAAAGAAGAACAGCGACGGGCGTTTCCCGCCGGAGGAGCGCGGGGCCAGCCCCGAGAGGCCGTCCCAGGCGCCCGACGGCGAGACCGCGGCGAAAGCGGCGTCGAGGCGCGCCAGGTGGCCGGCGCCGGCGCCCTGCGGCACGCCCCGGCCGGGGGCGGACGGCAGGAATTCCAGGCCGCAGGGATCGCGCCTGAAAAGGCAGAGGCAGGCCAGGGCCATCGCGAAGCGGCAGGCGTACTCCCACTTGGAGAAGAGCGCGCCCGGCCCGGCGAAGGACATGGAGGCCGAGGCGTCGGCGAGGATCTCGAAGCGGATGGCCTCCTCCCTGCTGAACCGGCGCAGGTAATAGCGGTCGCTGCGCGCGTAAAGTTTCCAGTCGATGGAGCGGACCGGATCGCCTTCGGAATAGGCCCTGTACTCGGAAAACTCCTGGCCGGGGCCGTGCGAGGACCTGGCGGCGTGGAACCCTTCCGCGCGGCCGGAACCGGCCAGCCGCAGCGGCCGCAGGGCCCTGGCCCTGACGCGGGAAGCGGTCTCCTGGTCGAGGTATCTCATCTTTCCGGACGCCGGCGCACCGCGGGCTCAGTCGAGGCCGGCCATTATCCCGGCGATCAGGTCGTCGGGCCTGACGCCCTCGGCCTCGGCCTGGAAGGAGAGGACCAGCCGGTGGCGCAGCACCGGGGCGGCCACGGCCTTTATGTCCCCGGCCGAAACTGCGAAGCGTCCGTCGAGCACGGCCCGCGCCTTGGCGGCCAGTACCAGCGACTGCGAGGCGCGCGGGCCGGCGCCCCAGGTCACGAGGCGGGAGAGTTCGGAGCCGGCCTGCGGTCTTGTCGCCCTGGCCAGCCGCACCGCGTAATCCAGGACCGAAGCGGTGACTTCGGCCTCCCGCACGGCCTCCTGCAGGGCCGACAGGTCGCGCGCCGAGAGGACCTTGGGCGGCGGGGCGGGAGCCGCCGCCGTGGTCAGCGCCACGATCCGCTTCTCCTCCTCCATGGAGGGGTAGGAGATGTTCACCTGCAGCAGGAAGCGGTCGAGCTGGGCCTCCGGCAGCGGATATGTCCCTTCCTGTTCGATGGGGTTCTGGGTGGCCAGCACCATGAAAGGCGCGGGGAGAGGACGGGTCTCGCCACCCGAGGTCACGCGCCCCTCCTGCATAGCCTCCAGCAGGGCCGACTGGGTCTTGGGAGGCGTGCGGTTTATCTCGTCGGCCAGCACCACGTTGGCGAAGACCGGGCCCCTGATGAACTGTATCTCCCGGGCGCCGGTGCGCGGGTCCTGGCGCAGCACTTCGCAGCCGAGTATGTCGGAAGGCATCAGGTCCGGAGTGAACTGTATGCGCGAGAAGCTCAGGTCCAGTATCGAGGCCAGCGTCGAGACCATGAGCGTCTTGGCCAGCCCCGGCACGCCCACCAGCAGCGCGTGCCCCCGGGCGAAGAGCGAGATGAGGAGCTGTTCCACCGCCTCGTCCTGGCCCACCACGAGCGAGCGCAGCGAGCCCAGCACCTTCTCCTTCACGGCCGGAAGGGTCGCGGCGTTCTCCAATTTATCCGTCTGGCGCATCTTTCCTCCATGCGGACGGCGCGGCCGCCGCCCGGACAGATTATATTCATTAGAGGAGAGGAAGGTCTATCCCTGCCGCGGGACAAAAAAAAGGCAGGGCTGCCTTTTGGGGGGTAGGGTGAGGGAGGCAGCCCTGACAAGGCAATTGTACCACCCGTTTTGACGTTTGTCAAGGACCGCCTATAACAAAAGTCACATCCCCGCGCCGTACCGGCGCGGAGCGTCCCGCTCCCCGGAAGTCCCGGGAATTCAGACCGTCTTCGGATCGCCCACCAGCTCCCTGACCAGCCTCTCGAGGTCCCTGAAGGAGAAAGGCTTGGTCAGATAGGCGTCGGCGCCCGAACCGAGCATCCGGCGCTTCACATTGTCCGCGTCGTAGCCCGTGACCGCGATGACCTTGGTGTCCCGGTTAAGGCTTTTTATTATCTCGCAGACCTTGAACCCGTCCAGACCCGGCAGCATGATGTCGAGTATGACGAGTTCCGGCAGCTGGGACTCCATTATGCGGCCCGCCTCGAAACCGTTCGCGACCGTAAAGACCTCGAAGCCGCCCAGTTTGCGGAAGAAAGCGGCGGCGATCTTGAGGAACTTGGTGTCGTCCTCCACGATGAGGACCTTAAGCCCCGAACCGCCGGCCATGCCCGGCGGCAGCGGCATCTTGTTGGCCTTGAGGAACTCCGCCAGGTCCTCCTTCGCCACCCGGCGGTGGCCGCCGACCGTGACGAAAGCCTTCAGCTTGCCGCTGTCTATCCAGTTGGCGACCGTGGTGGGCGAGAGGTCCAGTATCCTGGCGATATCGAAAGTGGTATAGGTTTTGTTTTTGGTCATTGTTGCGGTTTTTGCGACTTTGAAGTTATTTAAAAGTATAGAAAAAAAATTTGGCGGCGTCAACGGACGGCGGGCGGCGGGAACGGGAGGGGGTTGCGCCGGCCGCCCCAATTTAATATATAATTATTCAATAAACCGGAGCCGCCGCCGCCTTGCGGACGGACACGGCCCGAAGAGACCGGGGGTACGGCCTTGCCTCAGCGCAAGAAAATTTTCGTGGTAGACGACGATCCCAACGTGGGACTTCTCGTCTCCGCCGTGCTTAAGAAATACGACTATTCGGTGACCCCGATGAGCTCGGGCGAGCAGGTACTGGAGACGCTCAGGACCATGCGCCCCGACCTGATACTGCTGGACCTCCGCATGCCGGGCATGGACGGCTACACGCTCTGCCGCAGGATACGGGACAACAGGGCCACGGCCGACATCCCGATAATCATACTGAGCGGCGTCTCGGAAGTGGACGCCCGGATAAACACGCTGGAACTGGGCGCCGACGATTTCATCACCAAGCCTTTCGATATGCGCGAACTGCGCGCGCGCGTGAACCGGATCATAAAACGCAAGGTCAGCGACACGGCCCTCTCGCCGCTGACCGGCCTGCCCGGCGGCCCGCTGATAGAGGAGGAGGCGCAGAAGAGGCTCGAGGCCGGCGAGGATTTCTCCTTCGCCTACATAGACATCGACAATTTCAAGGCCTACAACGACGTCTACGGCTACGCCCGGGGCGACGAGGTCATCAAGAAGCTCGCCGCCGTCACGCAGACCAAGATACGGGAGCTCTCGGACCCGCAGCGCTGTTTCCTGGGGCACATCGGCGGCGACGACTTCGTGCTGTTCTCGCCCAGGGAGGAAGGAGAGCCCCTGGCCGGGGCCATCGCCGCCGAATTCGACAGGCAGGTCCCCTATTTCTACACCCCGGAGCACAGGCTCCAGGGCTACATCTCCACCACCGACCGCAAGAACAGGCACCGGCGCTTCCCGATAATGTCCATATCGATAGCGCTGATAACGCCGAGTTCGACCCGGCATTACGCCAAGCTGGTGGAAAAAGCGGCCGAAATAAAGCGCTACCTGAAGGACCTGCCCGGACGGAAAGGCAGCGCTTTCCATAAGGACAGACGCGAATGAACATCGATGAAGAGCTCAAAGAAGGGACCGTATTCGCGGGCTGCCGCATAGCCGGCAAGATCGGCCAGGGCGGCATGGGGACCGTCTACAAGGCCTACCACGAAGCCCTCGCCAAGGACATCTGCATCAAGTTCCTCTCCCCGGACCTGGCCCGCGACCAGCGGAACATCGAGTTCTTCATGCGCGAGGCCCGCTCCGCCGCCAGGCTGGACCATCCCAATATCGTCCACATCTATAATTTCGGCGAGGAGAACGGGGTCTATTTCATCATCATGTCCTACGTGGACGGCCAGAGCCTCTCCGACCTCATCCTGGAGAAGGGCCCGCTGCCCGTCGAAACGGCCAGCGAGATCATGATAGAGGTGCTGGAGGGCCTGGCCCACGCCCACTCCAAGACCATTATCCACCGCGATATCAAGCCCTCCAACATCCTCATGTCCTCCGACGGCAAGCCCCGTATAGTCGACTTCGGGCTGGCCAGGAGCATCAACGAGGAAAAACAGCTCACCATGGCGGGGGAAATGGTGGGGACCGCCTATTTCATGTCGCCGGAACAGGGGCTGGCGGCCGCCGTCGACCACCGCGCGGACCTTTACTCGACCGGAGCGACCTATTTCTACATACTTACCGGCAGGAACCCTTTCGAAGGCAAGACCTCGATAGAGGTGGTGCACAAGCACATCGGGGAACCTCCTCCGAACATAGTCCTCATCAAGCCCGACATCCCGCTGTGGGTCTCCACCATCATAGACCGCTCGATGCGGAAAAAACCGGCCGACAGGTACCAGACCGCGGAAGAGATGGCGTCCATGCTGCGCAAGTACCTGAAGGAAGGCATGCCCGCCTCACGCTCGCGGGACATAGAGATACCCGGGCTCACCCTGCGGGTCCCCGCGGACGCGGACCAGCAGGCGGCTCCGGCGGAAGGCCGCCCGTCGCCGCCCGCGGGAGCGGACGGCCCGGTAATCCCGGAGACCGCCGGCGCGGCCCAGCCGGCGCCCGCCGCCCCGGCGCCCGCGGCGGCGCTGCAGCACGTACACCTTCACAGGACCATAAAGTTCCTGCAGCATCTGGGCATATCGCTGCTGGCGCCGGCCTTCGCCCTGCTGGCCGGGTCCTCCGGCGCGGGCTACTCCGGGGACCTGCACCCTCTCCTGGCCCCGCTGGCCTACAAGCCGGCCATAGCCCTCTTATGTCTCGCCTTGTCCGCGGGCCTGTTCTTCTGGGCCCAGATGATCCGTCATTATCGTTTCGCCTTCTGGCACGCCTTCCTCTCCCTGACGGCCCTCGCGGCGGCCTATTCCGCGGGAGCGCTGATCTACAACCAGGCGGGCTTCGACACCGTCTCAAGGGCTTTCCTGGCCGCCTCCATGTCCTTCATGGGAGCCTTCATGATAGGGGCCCTGCCCGTCTACGTCCTTTTCCTGCTGCTGGCCGGTTCTTTTCTCTTCACCTCCCAGCGTCCCCGCTTCAAGGCCTCCGCGGCGCTCTCCTACGCGCTCGCCATGGCGGCCCTTTACGCCTATCTGAAACCCTCCCCGCCGGACGCGATGGACCTTAAACACCTGCTGGTGGCGTCGGCCCTGGCCCTGGCGGCCATAGCCTACGGCGCCACCCACAGCAAGTTCAACCTTTTCCTGAACCCGCCCGTCCTCATGACGGCGGCGCTGGCCGTCGCTTTCTCGGGCCTGCTGAGGCCGGCGATGGAGAAAGAGGTGCGGCTGACGGCGTCCAAGGAGTCCGAGCGCGTGAAGGTCCTGCGCCGCCAGGAAACGCTGCGCAGGCAGATGCTCCTGGCGGAGGAAATAACCGAATACGACCTGGAAGGCAGGCCCATCCAGAGGGCCCCTCTGCCGGATATCGACCAGGTCATACCCCAGAAGACCGCGGCCGAAATACGGCTGCTGGCCGGAGCGAATTTCGCCAAAAAGACCAGGAGCCGCATCCAGGCCGACACCGCCTCGACCGGCGCTCTCCTGCTGCTGGCGGCCCTGCTCACGGTCCTGACGAACGCCCTCTACGTCTCCGAGTCCGGGAAATACTACCGCCGGGAGTCAGAAACATGAAAAAATTCCTATTCTCCGATCCGCTCTGGGGAGCGCTGCTGACCCTCTCGGCCCTTTTCTTTTACCTCACCGGCAGCGGCATCGAGACGCTCGAGCTCAAGTTCTACGATCTCCGCGCGAACATGCGCTCCGAGGCGGTCCCCGGCCAGGACATAGCGATCATCGAGATCGACGACGAGAGCGTCTCGCGCATAGGACGCTGGCCCTGGCCCCGCTCCAAGATGGCGGAGATGCTGGTCTTCCTTTCGACCCCGACCGCCCGTCCTTCGGCCATAGGCCTTAACGTCCTTTTCTCGGAGCCCGAGAAGAACGCGGACCTGGACCTGGCCGGCCGCGTAGCCGGGAAGTACGCCGAACTGCGCGACGCGAAAAAGATCAGGGAGACCACGAAAGAGTCCGAGTTCCTGGAATTCCTGGCCCGGGCCCGCAGCGAGGCCGACAACGACGCCAAACTGGGCAAGGCCATCGGGGACGCCGGCAACGTCGTCCTGCCCCTGTTCTTCGGCGTGGGGGAGGTGCTCTCCAAACCGGAGCCGGAGCCGGGCTGGCTCTCCGCTCTCGCCGCCCCCGTCTCGCCGGCCCAGGGAGGCCTCGACATCCCCTACGAAGGAGCCTCCCTCACGGCTCCCGTGGAGATCCTGGGCTCGTCCGCGGCCGGCGCGGGCCACGTCAACGTCTTCAGCGACGTGGACGGAGCCGTCCGGAAGGAATCCCCGTTCATCCCCTACAACGACGGTTATTATCCTTCTTTCGCCGTGGAACTGGTGCGCGTCCACCTGGGCCTGCCGACTTCCGACACCCTGCTCAAGCCCGGCGCGTTCTTCTCCGTGGGGAAGCGCACCGTCCAGATGGACGCGTCCTCCTCGCTGCTCGTCTCCTTCAGCGAGAGCCGCTCCTACAAGTACTATTCCTTTTACGACGTCCTCAACGGCAAGGTCGTACCGGACGCGTTCAAGGGCAAGATAGTCCTGATCGGACCGACCGCGCAGGGCGTGGGCAGCCTCTACGTCACTCCGGTCGGCAAGAACCTGCCCGCCGTGGAGTTCACGGCCAACGTCGTGGACAGCGTGCTCCGCTCCAATTTCATCACCCGCCCGCCGTGGGGGGGCAACGCGGAGCTCGGGCTGCTGCTGCTGACCGGCCTTTTCATAACCTTCGCCCTGCCGCGCTTCAAGGCCCTGCTGGGCGCCGTCGTGACGGCCGTGCTCCTGGCCGGCTTCGTCGGCGCGGGCGTCTTCCTCTTCACCTCCAAGGCCCTGTGGCTCAAGACCATGTACCCCTCGCTGCTGCTGGTGACCGGCTACATCTTCGTCATCTCCAAGCGCTTCTTCACCACCGAGAAGCGCAAGGAGCTCATCGAGGTCTCGCAGATCGAGACCAACAAGATGCTCGGCCTCTCGTTCCAGGGCCAGGGCATGCTGGACCTCGCCTTCGAGAAGTTCCGCCTGTGCCCGCTCGACGACAACATGAAGGACACGCTCTACAACCTTGCGCTCGACTTCGAGCGCAAGCGCCAGTACAACAAGGCCGTCGCGGTCTACGAACATATCTCCGGCAAGGACCCGGAGTTCAAGGACATAAAGACCAAGATAGACCTGCTCAAGAAAGCGGCCGACGGCGCCGTGTTCGGCGGAGTGGGGGGGAAGGGCGGCGGCGACGCCACGATGATGGTCGCCGGTTCCAGCACGACCCCGACGCTCGGCCGCTACGAGATCAAGAAGGAGCTCGGCAAGGGCGCGATGGGCATAGTCTACCTCGGCGTGGACCCCAAGATAAACCGCTCCGTGGCCATAAAGACCATGCGTTTCGAGGAGGGCCTCGACGAGAAAGCGATGAAGGAGCTCAAGGACAGGTTCTTCCGCGAGGCCCAGGCCGCCGGCAACCTGACGCATCCCAACATCGTCAAGATCTACGACGCCGGCGAGGAGCAGGACATCGCCTATATCGCGATGGAACTGCTCAAGGGCGACGACCTCAAGAAATGGGCGGTCAAGGACAACCTGCTGCCCGTCGGGAAAGTGCTCGAGTACATCGCCCACGCCGCCGACGCGCTGGCCTACGCCCACAAGAGCGGCATAGTGCACCGCGACATCAAACCGGCCAACATCATGCTCCTGGAGGACGGCACCATACGCGTCGCGGACTTCGGCATAGCCCGCATCACGGAATCGTCGAAGACCGCGACCGGCACGGTCCTGGGCACTCCTTATTATATGAGTCCCGAGCAGATAGCCGGTAAAAAGGTGGACGGACGGGCCGACCTCTTCTCGCTGGGCGTCACGCTCTACGAACTGCTGACCGGCGAGCGCCCCTGGAAGGGGGGAGAGTCCATCGGCACGCTGCTGTTCCAGATCACGAGCGACCCCTACCCGGACCCCTTCGCGATAAGACCGGACCTGCCCAGGGACATACTGGCCGTCATCGACAAGGCTCTGAAGAAGAAACCCGAAGAGCGCTTCCAGACCGGCGCCGAGCTGGCCCAGGCCCTCAGGGATATAATGGCCGGACGCAAACCGGCCATACCGGAGGGCCCCGCCCCCGCGGCCGCCCCGCCAGGTCCGTCCATACCGCAGGCGGCGCCCGCGCCGGCGGCCAGGCCGCAGCCCCCGGCCCCCGCGCCCAAGCCGGCCGCGGCCCCGCAGGCCCCGGCGGCCCCCAGGCCCGCCGCCGCGCCCCAGGCGGCACCCAAGCCAGCGCCCCGCCCAGCTCCCGCTCCCGCGCCCGGCCCCCGCGCCGCCTCCCCCGCTCCCGCCCCGAAACCGGCGCCCGCGGCCCCGCCCGCCGGTCTCGAACTGGCGCCGCAGGCCGGACTGGAGCTGACCGTCAAAGAGCCCCCGCCGGCGGCGGCCGCCCCGGCGGAGGACAAGCCCGTCGTAAAGGACGCGGTGCAGTCGCCCGTCTCCGAGGCCCTTTCACAGGAGAAAAGACCCGAAGCGCCCGAACCGGGGCGGGGAGGGGATTTCGAGAAGACTCTTCCGCTTATCTATCCCGAAGAGGAGAATAAATGAGCCTGAAAATAACCTTCGCCTACCTCAGCGACCCGGGGAAGGTGCGCAAGAACAACGAGGACAACTTCCTGGTGGACGAAGCCCTCGCCCTCGGCATAGTCGCCGACGGCATGGGGGGGCACAACTGCGGCGAGGTCGCCAGCGAACTGGCCGTGAAGGTCACCAGGGAAAAGTTCGAATCCATGCGCGCCACCGGCCTGAAGCCCTCTCATTACGACGAGAAATACACCCCGGAGACCAACCAGCTCGGCTTCGCCGTGCAGCTGGCCAACTCGGTGGTCTACGAGGCCGGCAACGCCTCGCCGGACAAGAAAGGCATGGGCACCACGCTGAGCGCCCTGATGCTCAACCGCGGCAGGCTCTGCGTCGCCCACATAGGCGATTCCCGCGTCTACCTGCTGAGGAACGGCGAGTTCAGCCAGCTCACCGAGGACCATTCGCTGGTCATGGACCACGTCCGCAGGGGCAGGATGACCAAAGAACAGGCGGAAAAGTCCCCGCTGCAGAACATCCTGACCCGCGCCCTGGGCACGCAGAAACAGCCGGTCATCGACCTGCTGGAACTGGAGGCCAAGGAAGGGGACAGGGTGCTGCTCTGCAGCGACGGCCTGTTCAAGCCCGTGCCCGAGGAAAAGATAAAGGAACTCCTGCTGGCCGAACCGGACGACGCCCGGCTTTGCGCGAAGCTCGTGGAAACTGCTAACATCAACGGGGGACCGGACAATATCACGGTGGTGGCCGGCACGCTGAAAAAGAAGACGTTCAAGGAATCCCTCGGCGATCTGCTCAAATAGACCGATATGCCAAAACTACTGCTTAAATTCGAAGCCGCGGCCATACGGGAGATCCTCCTCGACAAGCCCTCTCTCACCCTGGGCCGCAAAGGGGACAACGACATCGTCCTCGACCACGCCGCGGTCTCCGGGCATCACTGCAAGCTCTACTCGGCCGGCAGCACCTGGTTCGTGGAGGATACCGGCTCGACCAACGGGACTTTCGTCAACGGCAAGAAGGTCCTCAAGGCCGGCCTCAAGCACAACGACGTCGTAACGGTCGTGAAATACACGCTGACCTACATGGAGGAGGGCGGGGCGTCCGCGCCCGCCGAGGCGCCCGCCAGGGCGGCGGCCGCGCCGTCGCCGGCCTCCGCGACCATGTCCGGCCAGGCCGGGGCCAAACCCAGGCCTTTCCTGGAAGTGCTCGAAGGCGCCGTGGACAAGAACGAATACGAGATCACCGCGCTTTCGACCTACATAGGCAAGTCCGCCCAGGCCAACATCCCCGTGAAAGGCTCGGGCCTGTTCGGCTCGGCCCCGGACATGGCCGCGGTCATCACCGTAAGGCCGGAAGGCTGCTACATCACACCCATAAAGGAAGGCTACGCCAAGCACAACGGCGACCCCCTCAACGAGAAAAAGCAGCTCAAGGACGACGACGTAGTGGAAGTCGGCGGGACCAAGCTCAGGTTCTTCTTCAAGAAAGCCTGACCCCGGCTCCCCGGCCAGAGACCCCCGTCCCCGACGGGGGTCTTTATTTTAGCAGTCGGCCCCAAAGAGTGCTATTGACACCGGAACCGGCGTTTAGTAAAATTAGCAGCAAGGAAGTTTGACTGCCAAATAAGTTTTACCGCAAGACAATTAAGGAGGACGCAGAAGTATGGCGACTGAAACCAAGATCCAGATACAGCCCCTGGCCGACAGGGTGGTGGTGAAGCCCCTCGAACCCAAGGAGGTCAAGAAGGGCGGCATCATAATCCCCGAGACCGCCAAGGAGAAGCCGCAGGAGGGCGAGATCATCGCCGCCGGCAAGGGCCGCACCGAGGACGGCAAGCTGGTCCCGATGGAAGTGAAGGTCGGCGACAAGATCCTCTACGGCAAATACTCCGGCACCGAGATCAAGATAAACGACGAGGAATACCTCATCATGAAGGAAGAGGACATCCTCGGCATAGTGAAGTAAGGATATATTTTCAAGGAGGACATGAATAATATGGCTAAACAGATAATCTATTCCGAGGACGGCAGGATGCGCCTCAAGGCCGGCGTCGACAAGCTGGCCAACGCGGTGAAAGTGACCCTCGGCCCCAAGGGCCGCACGGTCATACTCGCCAAGAAGTTCGGTTCCCCGACCATCATCGACGACGGCGTGACCATCGCCAAGGAGATCGAGCTCGAGGACCACTTCGAGGACATGGGCGCGCAGCTGGTCCGCGAGGCCGCGTCCAAGACCAACGACATCGCCGGCGACGGCACCACCACCGCCACCGTGCTGACCCAGGCCATCTTCAACGAGGGCCTGCGCAACGTCACCGCCGGAGCCAACCCGCTGCACCTCAAGCGCGGCATCGACAAGGCCGTCGGCGCCATAGTCGAGGAGCTCAAGAAGATGGCCAAGCCGGTCAAGACCAAGGAGGAGAAGGCCCAGATCGCGACCATCTCCGCCAACGACCGCGTCATCGGCGACCTGATCGCCCAGGCCATGGAGAAGGTCGGCCACGAGGGCGTCATCACCGTCGAGGAGGGCAAGTCCTCCGAAACCGAGCTCGACGTCGTCGAGGGCATGCAGTTCGACCGCGGCTACCTCTCGCCCTACTTCATCACGGACCCCGAGAGGATGGAGACCGTGCTCGAGGACTGCTTCGTCGTCATCACCGACAAGAAGATCTCCGCGATGAGCGACCTGCTGCCCGTGCTCGAGAAGATCGTGCAGACCGGCAAGCAGTTCCTGATCATAGCCGAGGACCTCGAGGGCGAGGCCCTGGCGACCCTGGTCGTCAACAAGCTCCGCGGCACCCTCAAGGGCTGCGCCGTGAAGGCCCCCGGCTTCGGCGACAGGCGCAAGGAGATGCTGGAAGACATCGCCATCCTGACCGGCGGCGAGGTCATCAGCGAAGAGCGCGGCATGAAGCTCGACAAGGCCGGCCTGGAGCAGCTGGGCAAGGCCAAGCGCGTCGTCATCGACAAGGAGAACACCACCATCGTCGACGGCGCCGGCGACCACGCCGCGATCAAGAAGCGCACCGGGCAGATCCGCAAGCAGATCGAGGAGACCACCTCGGACTACGACAAGGAAAAGCTCGAAGAGCGCCTGGCCAAGCTCTCCGGCGGCGTCGCGGTCATCCGCGTCGGCGCGGCCACCGAGACCGAGATGAAGGCCAAGAAATCCAAGGTCGAGGACGCCAAGAACGCCACCAAGGCCGGCGTGCAGGAGGGCATCCTGCCCGGCGGCGGCGTGGCCCTGATCCGCGCCTCCAAGGCCCTGGACAAGATCAACCCGACCGACGAGGACGAGAAGACCGGCGTGAACATAATCCGCCGCGCCATCTTCGCCCCGCTGCGCATCCTGGCCGAGAACGCCGGCACGGACGGCTCGATCGTGATCGACAAGGTCAAGAGCTCCCCGGCCGAGATCGGCTTCAACGGCGAGACCATGGAGTACGTCGACGTCATGAAGGCCGGCATCGTGGACCCGTGCAAGGTCACCCGCACGGCCCTCGAGAACGCCTCCTCCATCGCCAGCACCCTGCTGACCACCGAGTGCCTGGTCGCGGACCTGCCCGAGAAGAAGGACAAGGTCCCGGCCATGCCCGGCGGCATGGGCGGCATGGGCGGCGGCGACATGTACTGAGCCGCGAGTACGCGACAAAAAAAAGCCCCGGCCCTCAAAGCCGGGGTTTTTTTATATCATGACGATCATGCTCCTCTACGCGCTCGGGACAGCGGCCTTCCTGGCGGCCTCGCTCATGGCGGCCGACCAGCTCGTCAGGGCCAACCGGCGGGACCAGATGCCGCACCGCCTGGCCGACGCGTCCACCGCCGCCGCCTGCATCCTCCTCCCGCTGGGCTCGGGACTGGTGGTTTTCGCTTTCACCGGGACGCCGGTGCCGCTGTTCGTCCTCTCGGCCCTGACGGCCGCGGTCGGCGGAGCCGCTTACGCCCGGCATTACCGCGGCGCCAGGCTGGCCGCCAAGGCCTGGGAGGCCCAGCGGGAGGAAGAGGAAAGGCAGGTCCGGGAAACGGCCGCCAGGGACCCGCTCAACGCGGCGGCCTGGGCGGGCCTGGCGCGGGCCAGAGAACGGCGGGGGGATCTCAAGGGCGCCGCGGAGCTGTTCGCGAAGGTATGCGAGCTGGAACCCACGCGGGGGAATCTGGAGAAGATGGGAGCGCTCCGGGAAGCGGCTTCTCTGCCGCCGCCGCCCGCGGAGACGGGCCTGTTCCGCGAGCTCAGACGGGTTCTGCGGGAATTTGCGCGGCGAGGAGATCGCGCGGCCTGAGGCCGTCGCTCTCCGCCGGCAGACGGCGGCCCAGGCCGGCGAAACCGGCGGCGGAAACCAGTCCCAGCGCCGCGATGATGAACCAGGGCGCTTCGCGGTAAAGCGGCGAGAGCAGGCCTATCGCGTTGGACCCTATCAGGATGCCGGTGGAACTGCCCGCCTGCTGGAAAACCCCCTGCACCCCCAGATAACGGCCCTTCTCCGCTTTCGGCGCCATATTGGCCCCCAGCGCCTGCAGACCGGGCGAGACCACCATCTCGCCGCAGGTGACCACGACGATCGCGGCGGCCGCGAAGAAGAAAGTCGGGGCGTAACCGAAGAACAGGTAACCGGCCGAGTAGAGCAGCGCGCCGGCCGCCAGCCCGGCGGTTATCCTGCGGCCTTCCAGTACCCGCGTAACGAGATACTGGCAGAGCACCACCATCAGACCGTTTATGGAGAACAGCAGACCTATCTCGCGCTCGGAAAGACCCAGGAAGGACTTCGAATAGAGCGAGGTCGAGACCACGAGCTGGCTCATGACGGCGCTCATCGTGAAGGTGAAGGCGCAGAAGCGCAGGAATACGCGGTTCGAAAGCGCCGAGCGGAAACCCGACAACCCGGCGCCGGAGAATCTGCCCGTCGCCATGCCCGGCATGTCGCGCACCGCGGCCGCCACTATGGCCGCGCAGAGACCGAACACCAGCGCCGTAACGAAGAACATCAGCGTATAGGAACCCGCCGCCAGCAGACCGCCGAGGGCGGGGCCAAGCGCCCAGCCGGCGTTATTGCCCATCCGCAGGAAGCCGTAGGCTTTCAGCCGGCCCGCCGGGGGCGTGCGGTCGGCCACCCAGGAGCGCGCCGCCGGGTGGAAAAAGCCGCCGGCCATCATGCCGACGGGATGCAGGACGAAGAGCGTCCACAGCGGCCAGCCGCCGTTTATGGCCCAGGCTATCGCCGCCACGTTGAGGGCGCGGAAGGCGAGCGAGCCCACCATAACGTTGCGCCGGCCCACCGCGTCGGACACTTCGCCTCCGACGAACTGCACCGACGACGAGACCAGCATCGAGGAGGCCAGGAACAGCCCGACCCAGGACATCGGCAGGCCTCGCTGGACGTTGAGATATATGGCGAGAAAGGGGAAAGAAACGGCGTAACCCGCGGTCATAAGGCCTTCCGCGCAGGTGAGTATCCAGAAAGAGGAGGTCAGGCCCATTCATGCATATCATACCAATCTGCGGAGCCGGGAACGCGTTTTCCCTATGGAAAACGCGGTTTTTTTGCTAAAATATAAGGACCCCGATGCCCACGGCAGAACTCACCCGCAAGACAGTCCTTCTAGCCAATGTAAAAGGCGTATCCTCCAGGATAGCGGAGGCCTGCCGCCGTTCCGGCCGCGACGCCGCCTCGGTAAAATTGCTCGTGGTCACCAAGTACGCCGGGGACGAGGACGTGCGCATACTGGCCGAAGCCGGGGCGCTGGGACTGGCCGGCGAAAGCCGCGTGCAGGACGCCAGGGCCAGGTGGACCGGCCGGGGCCCTCTCGCCGGGCTGAGAAAAAGCGTGGAACTCCATTTCATAGGCCACCTTCAGACCAACAAGGCCAGGGCCGCGGCCGAGATCTTCGACTGGGTGGACTCGGTCGACAGCCTGAAGGTCGCCGCCGAGCTCAGCAGGCACGCCGCGGCGCTGGGCAAAAGACTGCCGGTGCTCCTGCAGCTCAGGCTCAACGATTCCCCGACGCAGTCGGGCATAGCCCCGGACGCGGCGCCGGCCCTGCTGGCCGAGGTCCGCAAGCTGCCCGGCGTCGAGCCGCGCGGCTACATGGGAATAGCCCCGGAGGGCGCCTCCCCGGCGGAGCTGAGCTCGGTCTTCCTGAAGGCGAAAACCGCTTTCGACAGGGATTTCCGGGGCCCGGGACATTATCTTTCGCTGGGCATGAGCGGCGATTTCGAGGCGGCGGTCGAGGCGGGGTCCAACCTGCCGCGGCTGGGCGGACTGGTTTTCGGTCGGTAAGCGTTTCCGTTACCGTGGCCTCCAGACAGCGGGGGCCTGAAGCCGCGGCGCGGACCAAAGGCCGCGGCAACAGAGAGGTAGGGGAATGATAGTAAAAGTAAGGGTAATACCCAACTGTGAGGACAACGAAGTGGTGTCGCGCATAGGCAGCGTGCTGCGGGTCAAGATCTGCGCCGCCGCGGCCGACCTGAAGGTCAACACCGTCCTGCGGGATTATCTCGCGGAGTTCTTCGAAGTCCCTCTCAAGATGGTGAACATAATCCGCGGCGCCAAGGGCCGCGAGAAAACGGTGGAGATAACCGGCAAGACCGAGGAAGAGCTCAAGAACTGCCTCGACTCGATACCGTGAACCGCAGCGGCCGGCGCTAAATTGGAGCCAGCCTCCAGCTTAGCGCCGGCCGCCGCCTTTTTCGATATGACGCCTCCCAGACTCATATACCGCGACGGCATCCTCCGCATCATGGACCAACGCCTCCTGCCGGACCGCGTCGCCTATATCCCGGCGCGCACGGCGGCCGCCGTGGCCAAAGCGACCAGGGACATGGCGCTGCGCGGCGCCCCGCTCATCGGCTGCGCCGCCGCTTTCGGTTTCGCGCTGGAGCTGCGCCGCCTCCGCCCGGGCGGCCCGGCCGCGCTGCGCGCCGCCGCCCGCCGCACGGCGGAACTGCTCAAAGCCGCGCGCCCCACGGCCGTCGCGCTCTTCTACGCCGCGGACAGGATGCTGGCCCGGGCGCTGGAGTTCGCGGACGCCCATCCCCGCCCTTTCGGCGCGGCGGAAAAACGGCGCCTCGTATCGCTCCTGGAAAAAGAGGCCCGGCTCATAACCGCCGAGGACGAGCGGGCCTGTCTCGACATCGGCCGCCACGGCGCGCGCCTGCTGCCGAAGAACTGCGTCATAATGACCCACTGCAACGCGGGCGCGCTCGCCACCATGGGCATAGGCACCGCCGTCGGCGTGATAACCGAGGGCCGCAGGGCGGGGAAAGTGAAGCGGGCCTACGCCTGCGAGACCCGGCCCTACCTGCAGGGCGCCCGGCTCACCATCTGGGAACTCATGCGGGAAAAGGTCCCGTCCGAACTCATAACCGACAACATGGCCGCCCACATCATCAAGACCTGCGGCGTCAACGCCATAGTGGTGGGGGCGGACCGCATAGCGGCCAACGGCGACACCGCCAACAAGGTGGGGACCTACGGCCTGGCCATCATCGCCAGGCACCACGGGATACCCTTCTACGTCGCGGCCCCGACCCCGACGATAGACCTCAAGGCCCCGACCGGCGCCGCCATAGAGATAGAGGAGCGCTCCCGCGACGAGGTGGTGCTGGTCAAAGGCCGCAGAATAGCCCCTAAGAACGTCAGGGCGCGCCACCCCGCCTTCGACGTGACCCCGGCCGGCCTCATAACGGCCCTGATAACCGAGCGGGGGGTAATAAGCCCCGTGAGCGCCGCCGGAGTGCGCCGGAACCTGGCCTGAGGCCGCCCGCGCCTTTTTTATTTCCCGGCCCCGTAATCTTCCCGTAACAACCCTCTTGTATCATTTCCGTATATGATCCAGCGCTATTACGCTTTTATCAGGAAGGCCATACGCGGCCCGCTGCCGCCGCGCGAGATCGCGCGGACGCCCGGCTTCGACCGCCATACGCTGGTCTGCCCCGAGACCGCGCTGGGCAACTGGCGGGAGGCCTGCGCGGAAAAGGATTTCCAGCTCCTGCTCGACGGCCCCGCGGCGGAAGAACGGGAGACGCCCGCGCCGCCGGCGACCCACAGGGAGGCCGACGAGCGCGCGACCCGCTCGCTGCTCGAAAAATCGATAACGGCCAACGCCCGCCTGGAAGAAGAGGTCCGCTCGCTGCGCCGCGAATACGCCGCGCAGAAGCGCTCCTTCGAGGAGCGCCTCAAAAGGAAGGACGGCGAGATAAACGATCTGGCGGAGAAGCTCAAGCGCAACATAGCCGCCGTCCGCGCCAGGAGCGAGCATCCGTCGTGGGAGACCCTTTACAAGACCCTCAAGAAACGCGCCGACGAAAAGCTCGCCGAAGCCTCGCAGGCCATGGCCGAACGCAGCGAGGAGATCCTGCGCCTGCGCGCGAAGCTCCAGAGCGCGGAGCAGGAAGGGTCCGCCGAAGCCGCGAAAGCCGCGGACGAGGCCGCAGAACGGGAAGAGGCCCTCGCGCGCGAGATCCGCGAGCTCAAGTCCCAGTCCGAGGACAAGGACGTCACCGTCCGCACGCTGCAGGACACCATAGCTTCGCTGACCGCCAGGAGCGAGGAACTGCAGCGCATCATGTTCGAGGAGCGCCGCGACCACGAGGAGAAGGTCTCCGGCTTCTGCGACGAGATAGGCCGGCTGCGGACCGACGTCAAGTTCAAGGACCAGGAGCTCAACCAGCTGCGCGCGGACCTCTTCGAGGCACTGGGCAAGATGAAGGAGATGGAGTCGCTCGACGTTCTCCGCTCGCGGGAACAGGAGGAGCTCTACGGCGCGATCCGCACCCGCATACGGCTTCTCAGCGGCTATTTCGAGAACCTGGAGTCGCGCGTCCGCTACGCTTTCCGAAAGGCCTGAACGGCCCCGCAGCGCCCGGCGGCGCCCGGCCCCGCGGCCGGGCGCCGTCCTTTTTCCGGCCCGGCCGCCAAACTTTGTATAATTACCCCTGAAAAGACAGGTACGGAGACAGTACAATGACATTCTCGTTCAAGCAGCTCATCGTCGCCGGCGGCCCCGTTCTGCTGGTCCTGACGGCCCTTTCCATATACTCCATCGCGCTCATCTGGGAACGCTGGACGGCGTATAAAAGGGTCTTCGGCGGGCTCGGGGAGCTCATGCAGAAACTGCGCGCCCTCCTGAAGGCGAACGAACTCCAGCAGCTGGCCGACCTCTGCTCCCGCAGCAAGCATCCCGCCGCCGAGATCGTGCACAAGGCCGCGACCGCCTCGGGCAGCCGGGCCGAAAAGCGCGAGCTGGTGGAAAAAGCGCTGGAATGGCACACGGCGCGCCTCAATAAAAGCCTGGCCGCCATCGCCACCATCGGCAGCGTGTCGCCTTTCATAGGCCTTTTCGGCACCGTGATCGGCGTTATCCGCGCCTTCAAGGACCTCTCCCTCTACGCCGGGGCCGGCCCGTCGGTGGTCGCGATGGGCATCGCCGAGGCGCTGGTCAATACCGCGGCCGGACTTTTCGTGGCGGTGCCCGCCATCGTCGCCTATAATTTCTTCACCCACAGGGCCTCGCTGTTCGCCAGCGAGGTCAACTGGGTGGCCGAACAGGTAATAGAGAAGGTCGACGACTTCCCGCTCGTCGGCGCGCGCTGAGGGCCGGAAGATGTCCCTGAAAGTCCACGAGAAGAACAGGATCATCGCGGAGATGAACATGATCCCGCTCATCGACGTGGCCCTGATCCTCCTCATCATCTTCATGGTCATGACCCCGTTCCTGGTGCAGTCGCAGCTCCAGGTCAGCCTGCCCAAGTCCTCCTCGCCCGCGGCGCCTTCCGAGGAGAACGCCATAACCGTGCAGATAACGCGCTCGGGCGGCGCCATCGTGGAGGGGAAAAAGGTGAAGATGTCCGGCCTGGAACGCGAGCTGATACTGCGCCTGGGCAAATCCCGCAAGAAAGCCGTGCTCGTACAGGCCGACAAGGACGTAACCGTCGAAAAAGTGGTCGAGGCCCTGGACATCGCCAGGAAACTGGGCGCCGGCAAAGTAGGCATAGGCGTCATGCACGAGGCCAGGTAAGGCCCGCCGGACGGCGGAGATATGCGCCAATACCTGCTCTACTCCTCATACGCGCACGCCGCGATACTGCTGGGGATCTTCTTTCTGGCCAGGAACGCCGCGGTCACCAGAAAGCCGCAGGCCTACTTCATCGACTTCATAGGCCCGGCCGCCAAAGCGGTCACGGTGCAGGAGGCGGCGGGCGGACCGGCGGCCCGGGCGGCGAAGACCGCGGAAGAAGCCCCCGCGGCCAAAACCGCGGCGAAACCGGAACCGGCGCCCAGGGAACTCCCCACCGACCTCGCCGCCGGGGGACCGTCGAAACCGCTGCCGAGGCCCAGCATACTTTCGGAAGGCGGGCCCGGCCTCTTCGACAGACCTGACCCGGCGCCGGCCGCCGGGGGGAACAACGGCCAGAGCGGGCTCAGCGCCGATTTCTCCAATTTCCCGTACCCCTGGTACATCACGCAGGTGAGAGAATCCCTCTGGAACGCCTGGACCCTGAGGATGCCCACGGCGGGCGCGCTGCGCTGCACGGTCTCCTTCGATATCGCCAGGGACGGATCGGCCAGGAGGATCTCCGTAAGCAGGTCTTCCGGGAACCGGCTCTTCGACCACGCCGCCCGCGGCGCCGCCGAGGCCGCCGCCCCCTTCCCGGCCCTGCCGGACGATTTCTTCGAGGACGAACTTACGGTCCACGTCGAGTTCAAATCCACCGACAGGTAGCCGATATGCCTCTTACCGCGACGATCATCTTCACTTTCCTGGCCCACGCGGCTATCCTCGTGCTCTTTCCCTACGGGGGCGGCATGTCCCTGCCTTTCGCCTTCGTCTCCTCCCTGCTCTGGACGGGCTTCTTCATCTTCATGCGGCAGGCGACAAGGACCTTCCGCCGCTCCAACGCCGTGTTCTTCGACACCGCGGCGCTGCTGGTCATGGCCCTGGCGGGACTCGGCCTGATGCCGCAGAAGGACGGCGTGCCTCCTCTTTACAAGCTCATACGCGGCCAGTACCCGGACGGCCCCCAGGTCTACGCGGGGCTCGCGCGGTTCGGGATAAAAGTCCCTTCGCTGCTGCCGCCGGGGAAAGAGAAGGCGGAGGAGGAGTTACGGCTCTGATATTCAAACTGGCGCTGGTCGCGCTGCTGCACTTCGCTGTCTTCCTGGGCTACCCGGAAACCGGGCCTTACGGGATGTACTATCTCGCCGGCTCCATCCTCCTGTGGTCCGGCTTCATGCTGTTCATGAACCTCAACCTCCGGATGGTGAAGTTCTTCAGCGGGGCGCTGAGCCTGCTGCTCAACGCCGCGGTCTTCGCCGCCATGGCCGCAGCCGTGGCTTTCACCATGCCGCAGCACGACCGGGTCCCCGTCTACGAGAAGATACAGGAAGGCCGATATCCGACCGGCGAGGACCTGGATACGGGCATGATAAAACTGGGACTGAAAAAACCGACCATACGCTATCAGGCCAGGCAGCTGAAGCAGGAGCTGGAAAGGGAGACCCGCAAGGCCCTGAACAAGCTCAAGGAAGACTGAGATGAACAAGGACGAACTCGTAGCGGTCACCGGGGGGACCGGCTTCATCGGCCGGGCGCTGTCCAAGCGCCTGCTGGCCGAAGGTTTCCGGGTCAGGGTGCTCAGCCGCGGCGTCCCGTCCGATCCGCTGCCCGGCGCGGAATACTTCCAGGTCGATTTTTCCGACACCGCCTCGCTGCGCGGGGCGCTGGAAGGGGCCGACAGGGTGGTGCACATGGCGGCCGCCCTCTTCTGCCGCTCCAGGGAAGAGTTCGAACGCGCCAATACCGTCGGCACCGCCAACATGGTGACGGCCGCGAACTCCCTGGCCGCCGCGCCTAAGCGCTTCGTCTATATCTCGAGCCTCGCCGCGGCCGGCCCCTCCCCGGACCCGGCGAAGCCCCGGTCGGGGGAAGAGCCGGAAAGCCCGGTCTCGTTCTACGGGCTCACCAAGCTCGGGGGAGAGAAAGCCCTGGCCGCTCTCGTTCCCTCCGTGGAGCGCGTCATCCTCCGCCCGCCCATAGTCTACGGCAGGAAGGACTCCGGCCTCTCCACCATAGCCCGGTTCGTCAAGAAGGGCATAATGGTCAACGCCGGCTCGCGGAACAACCTCTTCAGCTTCGTCTACCTCGACGACCTGGTCGAGGCGGTATTCACGGCGCTGCGCCACCCCGCGGTGGCCGGCAGGGCGTATTTCATCTGCGAGAACTCCGTCTACAGCTGGCGCACCTTCATCACGCTGCTGGCCGAAGGCATGAAGGTGAGGATGCCGCTGATGATAGACGCGCCGGCCCCCGTCCTGATAGCCGCGGGCTGGCTTTCGGAGATCGCCACGCGCGTCGCCGGCAAGCCGCCGCTCTTCAACCGCGATAAGGCCAGGGAAGGTTCGATAGGCAACTGGACCTGCCTCTCTACGGCCTGGGAGAAGGACACCGGCTGGAAAGGCTGGACGCCGCTGAAGGAAGGCATACGGCTCACTTTCGGCGGTTGAGCCGTTTGTTATATAATCTAAGCGCTGGAGAGGTGGCCGAGTGGTTGAAGGCGGCGGTTTGCTAAACCGTTATACGGGGGAAACCCTGTATCAAGGGTTCGAATCCCTTCCTCTCCGAAACATTTCGAAAAGCTCCGTAAGGGGCTTTTCCGTTTCATGGAGAGGAAGCGGCCTCCGGCGGAGGCCGCGGAGGGATTCGAAAGCCGGAGCCGCGAGCGAGCACGCGGCAGCGGCGAGGCGGGGCCGCGGGCCCCGAGGAGCGGCGGCGACGAGGGGACCCGTGGCCGAATCCCTTCCTCTCCGAAACATTTCGAAAAGCTCCGTAAGGGGCTTTTCCGTTTCATGGAGAGGAAGCGGCCTCCGGCGGAGGCCGCGGAGGGATTCGAAAGCCGGAGCCGCGAGCGAGCACGCG
>Ga0302246_1000635_pt1 | contig 29600 bp, 32 predicted proteins | sample AAG_UR_Trp_MG_FD_193533 | JGI IMG/M metagenome (GOLD analysis project Ga0302246, IMG submission 193533) | Enriched activated sludge microbial communities from anaerobic digester in WTTP, New Holstein, Wisconsin, United States - AAG_UR_Trp | ecosystem: Engineered > Bioreactor > Anaerobic >... | reverse complement strand
TCACCACGCATCTTGGATGGAACGATGGCCATATCCTCGTCAATCAGGCAAATTCACAATTCTTTTGGTGGGCTGACATCGGCACAGGCATCTGGGACCCGAACAACTCCGAATCCCCGAACGCCGACATCGACAAGCTGAAGGCTCTTGGCGTGGGCTGGCGTGAAATCCTGTTGATTGGCACCCGTTCGACCGAGTTCTGGTACAACACAGGTGAGACTCCCGGTACCTATCAGCGCATCGAGGGCGCATATATCGAGCGGGGCATCTCTGCGCCCTACTCGCTTATCCTCGACGATAATACATGGTTCTGGCTCGATCAGGAGCGCAATTTCATTCGTCTGGAGGGACGCAACCCGAAGATCGTGAGCGTCCCCGTCCACACGATCCTGTCTGGCCTCGCCGATGTGTCGGATCTGGTGACGAGCCGGTTCCAGTATCTCAATCGGCGGTTCATCCTGCTTTCGAGCCGGGCGAACAACATCAGCCTGCTTTACGACATCACGAAGGATGCTTGGTACCAGTGGGGAATCTGGAACGAATCTACCTCGGATTACGATCAGTGGCCGGTTCACTCGGTAGCCTACTCGACCAGCACGAACACCTATGTGACCTTGAACAATGATGGTTACATGTACACCCTCGGCGGGAACGCCTCGGATGCCCGGTTCTGCCTGCGCTCGGCCCACATCAGCCACGGCACTTACAACTGGAAGCTCTGTCTGTCGCTGACTCTGCGCCTCAAACGCGGATATCTGACCACCGATCCAGTCTCGGTTCTTCGAGTGCGTTGGCGGGATGATGGTGAGCAGACGTGGGGCAACTGGCACACGATCCCGAACGACCTCGGGGAATACACGAACGTGGCAAATCTGTGGCGTTGTGGTCGCTATCGGACCCGCCAGTACGAATTTATGCAGAGTGACGCCAACCCGTTCGCTCTGGTGAATGTGGTCGAGGACGTGGAGCCCGTTGAATGAGTACCATTCGAAGACCGCCCGAGATTGGCCAACGAGAGTTCGATCGCTGGAGTTTCGAACTTTGGCGGCGGCTCAATGACACCTCCCTGCTCGGTTTGGCGTGGGATTCCATCAGCAAGGCCGGTTCGGCTCTGTCGGACATCGAATCTCGTGCCCATTCGCAACTGACCAGCATCCTCGGCTTCGATCCCACCAGCCCCGATTCGGTGAAGAACAAGCACATCTCGAACGCCGATGCGATGCGCTGGGAGGCCGCCGCGAACTCGGTTTCCGGTGCCTCGGGCACCGGCACGTTCGCAGGGCCGACTGGTGTCGTGGTGACCTTCACTGAGATGCCTGACACCGAGTACCTCGTCGTTGTGTCTGCCAGGTCGAGCGGCTCGGGCCACAACGGGGATATCTGGTTTGCGCCCATCGACGAGACTTCAGCCCGCATCTACAACTCGGGCACGGCAGGAGGAACCTTCAGGTTCAAGGTGCTAAAATGAAACAGACTCGACTGCTGGTACTGATCCTTCTGACGGCCGTTGGCGCAGTGGCGGCGGCCGTCACCCCGCCGACCGACCTCTCCCTGCGCGGGATCGTGGAATGGGTGGCGGTTGGAGGCCACGTTGCCAGTGGTACCACTCTGCCCACAGTCGGGCCAGTCGGCACTCGATTCACTCGGCTTAACGCCCCGACGAAGCCGGTTGAATACCGTAGCACCGGGTCTGCTTGGTATCCCATGTGGACTTGGAATCACCGTGATCTCACAAATCTCAGTTACGAAATATCAGGGCATGGCATCGTGCCTCCTTCCTTCGGCGGTACCGGCGGGGCAAACGCTTCGGAAGCCCGGTTCTATCTCGACGTGTTTTCCAAGGCTTCCACGACTGCCCTGATTGACGATCTTTCTGGTGTCACGGCCTCCCCCGCCGCTCGCGCGGTCCTCGACGTTTACAGCACGACCGAGGTGGATAACAAGATCGCCAACACGATTGGATATTTGCGGTATTATGTTTCTGCGAGTGCGACGGATGTCCTCGGATACGGTTCTCTTTCCGTCCTTCCTGAATCTACTGGAACTAGTTACACCTCGCCAGCCCTCGCTACAACGACCCTTACAGCAACCACGGCTCGCATAACCGCTTCCGGTTCTCCGAATATTGCGCAGACGGTCGCAGGCGACTTTCCTTTCACCGTCACTTGCAAGAAGACAGGGACAGCCGACGTGGCCTTTCAGGTGACCTTGTGGAAACGTGATCTGGCAGGCAACGAGATCGAGTTCGCTTCGAGTGCAGTCAACATCATCTCGAACACGGCTCCCCAGCAACTCACATTCAATACGACCTCTCTGACCACGCTCAACTGGGCCGCCACAGATCGTCTGGTTCTCCGTTCTTATGTGGCTCGCACCGGGACAGGATCGAACCCCACAGTTACCTTTTACTATGGTAATGGATACCAGTCATTCATCACTCTTTCGGTCGGTGCGAACGGTGTTTTCGCCCGTCAGGATTTGTCGAATGTGCCGCCCGTGGAAGGCCGCGCATCTCTTGGATTCCCTGATTCTACGGGAAAACCCGGATATGTTCTCTCTGTGGGAACAGACACCTCAACTCTTGCGTGGTCTGCTGGCGAATTTCAGAGAAGTATGGTGGTCTGGGATGAAATGAATCTTCGGTCTGGAACCCATGCACAGACAGAGTTCGCATCCTCTTCTCTCACGATGGCGCGTGTTCCCGGCCGCATGAGCGACTATCCTTCGACTCGGATGAACGAGTTTATGCAGGGGTTTTCTCTGCAACTGAGTGACTTGGGAGGTGGCATCTATCCTGCTTCTGGTTCATATCTGTGCGCTCAGAAGGACCTTGGAAGTGTGAAGACTTGTAGTCTCGACAAGATGCTCACCAAAGATACTGGCGGGTTCGGGACGGTCACATATGAATACCGAAGTTCCTCGGACGGGACTGCATGGAGCGCATGGACAACCTTGGCTCCAGTTACTCTGATGTGTCGGTATCTAGAATTTCGGGTGAAGTTGAATACATCCGATTCAGCCCAAACTCCTCGAATTTCCGTTCTAACCGAGACTCTCAAACTAGCCGGTCTGGATGTCTACGGTACCAATTCTCCTGTTTATGCCGCAGATAATCCTGTTGGTACATGGATCGATTTTGGATATGCCTATATCGCCCAACCTTCCATAACTGTTTCTGCGATTGGATCGGGAACCACTGCTGACATCTTATCGGTATCTAGATTCGGGTTCCATGTCCGAGTTCGCGACCTATCTGGTGCGTCTATGAATGGCATGATAAACTGGACTGCAAAGGGGTATTGAAATGAAAAAGTCCTTGACCTTGATGTTTCTACTCTGTGCGGCCGCGGGTTTTGCCGCCTACGACGCAACCAAACCTGCGGATACAGAACTGGTATCAGACGTACCTGCGGCGGTGCGGGAGAACTTTCGAGCCTTGAAGGAAGATCGAGGAGTGGATGCCGGGTATCTTGAAGGTGCCCGATTGGCCTCGATCACGGGGCAGATTCCGAACAATGCCTCATTTACTCTCGCTGGACTCTCAGAGAAATCGTACTGGTCGCTCACCGGCCTTCCCACGTTTGGCACTATGGCGAGTGAGACGGCCACCACATATCTGAAAGTGGCCGATCTGCCGCCATATCCCACCAACGCCTCGTTCACTCTCGCGGGGCTCTCAGAGAAGTCTTACTGGTCGCTTACCGATCACCCGACATTCGGCACCATGGCGAGTGAGACGGCCACCGATTACCTGAAGGAGGCAGACGTAAAATCGTTTGAGACTCTCGCATCTGAGGCGACCGGCAACGCCACGTTCTCCTACACGTTCGATGTGGCGACTCTGACCATCAATGGAGAAGACGTCCTCGGAGACGTCCAGTCGGCCCTCGCGGGGATCATCGGAGAATAGCCATGAAACGATTCATAACTTGCGTTTTCGTTTTTGCCTGCGCTTCCGCGTGGGCTGCCACAATCGCGAATCAACTGACTACTCTCGATGGAATTAAGAACGACATCAAGGCTGCTATTGAGGGCAAGGGACAGACGGTCACAGATGCGTTTTCCTCCTACGCTCCGGCAATCGCATCCATCACGACCGGCGGCGGCGGCAGGAATACCTCAGATACAATTATCCTCTTCAAGTGGGGTAGTCGAGATTGGACGATAGCCTCCACTGCATCCTCTGTGGCATACTATGAAGACATACCGGGTCTGGCCTCCGCAATAACAGATGTGTCTGGTACGGCTGTTGCCAGCTATAATGCCGAATTGATCCCATATTTCCGGTCGCTCAACATGGCTGGAATTTCCAACACGTTTGATCGCATGGCCACCTTCACACGGGCTACCCCGAGCAGTGTCGGCACTTTTACTGCGCAAACCGTGTCTGCCGTAGAAACTTATCGCTTTGGCGTCCTCAACTTGCCGACAGGAATGTTACTTGGGATACCTCGGGTATATTGGGCACTGTCCCTATACGACCCAGTTACACATAAATCGGCGGCTGCCCCATATGGTGGCTGGGTTGATTATGGTTTCTGGGGTGGGACTACGACAAAAAGGGGTATAACTCTCCTGTCCCCGTTTAATAGTGATTATATTGGACTTTATAATTCCCGCACCAATACGTATGTAAACGGACCACTTGCGGAGACTGAGGATAGATGTTTTTCCGGGGCTCTGAACCTTCAAAATGGGTTGGTATACTTAAACCCATATCTCTGCGACTATGTGGGCCTTTACAACGCCGATACCAATACTTATACCCGTGGCGCGTATTTAGGAGGAGACTGTTGGGAATCCTTCCAGTCCAGCGTATTGATGAGCAATGGAAAAGTCTTTATGGCCCCGAATAACTCTGGTGGAAAGTGTGGATTATACGATCCTATTGCAAATACTTATACAGACGGCCCAGTTATGGATAGCACCAGCGCAACGTATTGGGGTTGTTGTAACCTTTCCAATGGCTTGGTCTGTGCCGCCCCGAACAACGCGAAATATATAGGGTTGTATAACCCCGTGACCAATACATATACCCGAGGCCCATATGCCGCTGAGGCGGTATTTTCAGATGCCATTCAGTTGACAAATGGTTTGATCTGTTTAGTGCCGTATAATCATGGATATATAGGTCTATATGATCCAGTAAAGAATACCTATTTAGACGGTCCTGCTGTAACTTCAAATACATTTGCTGGAGGAAAGTTGACTCGGCTTGGCGAGGTCTTTATGGTTCCGTGGGGGTATGCCCAACCTGTTGGTTGGTACAACAATGGCTTCAAACCTGTGCCAATGGATGCTCTTTTGCATCCTTTGATAAATCATTATTGAGGTGAAGTATGAAAAAGATCGTTCTTCTGGTAATGGTACTGTGTGCTTCTATCGCTTTTGCGGCCATGACTTCCAAGACCGTCTCTATCCCTGCCGGGGACACGTGCAATCTTGTAGAGGAGGTGCCGTGGCCCGTAGATGCCGCCTGTGCTCGATTCAATCCTCCTGCGAAGGTGAATGGCACACTGTCCACCTTCATCGGATTCTGTGTCAACTCCACCGTCATGGTTGAAGGCCCAACCACGGTTACTCTGGAATATGGCACGCCTGAACCCAAATAGGTTCACTGATTGCGTGGATTGCCTTCTCGGGGTAGTCTTGAGATAGGAAGGAGTAACGAATATGGGACTGTTTGATTTTATTACGAAGCCCTTGGAGAAGGCGTGGGATGACCTCAGTGGCAACACTGCCCGCCGAACGCAGGAAAAATACATGGCCCAGTCGAATCAACAGGCTGCAAACGCCATGACGACGGCTCAGGAAGCGGCCGATAAGGAACTCGACTTCCAGAAGATTCTTGCATATTTCCAGATGCGGGATGCGGCCCAGCAGGGCAACCTGTCGAACACGATGGCGGCCCAGAATCTCGCTGGTACTCTTGCGGGCCAGCAGCAGGCGGCCAACCAGTTCGCCCAGCTATACAACCAAGATCTCACGAACAACCTGCCTCAGATGCAGGCCCGCCTCGGAGCCCTTCAGGCCCTTGCTCCGCTTATGCAGATGAGCGGGCTTCAAGGGTATCAGTTGCCAACCTCGCTCGACACGACCAAACTGACGGCTCCCGACATCGTAGGTCAGTTCAACACTCTTTCAAATATGTACCAGAACCAATATAATCCCGCCGGAACTCAGGCACAACAGGCACAGGAATCGGCCGATTTCTTGCGGGCCATGGCCGACCCGGCCGCCTTCTTCGCCCAACAGCAGCAGGGCGCAACCCTTCCCTCGCACACTGGATCACCCCGAAGGCCGATTCGTGCCTCGGCCCCCGCCGGTTCGATCCGGGTGCCTCCGGCTGGTACGCAGGGGGCAACTCCCGCACCGATGGTCACGCAGGTGATGCCGCAGGGATCTCCGCTCACCCCGTATTCTCCCACAACCTCAACTCCAACCATGACCTCGCTTCAGGGCCTCACCAGTCCTGTACAGGGTTCCCAACTCGAAACCGATCCGGTCTACCAGTTCCGCCTGAAGGAAGCTCAGAGGGCTCTTGCCAACCAACTCGCGGCTCGCGGGCAGGCGGTCGGAGGGGTGGCGACTCAGGCCAACACGAATCTCGCTCTCAGCATGGCGCGTGACGAGTCGAACGAGAAATACAACCGGCTGATGAACCTTGTGAACATCGGTCTCGGTGGACAGGGCTCCCAGATGGGCACGAACGCCGGGAACCAGCTTGCCCGCATGTACCAGCAGGATGCGGTCAATACCGGAGCGGCCCTCCAGAACATCTCGCAGGCTCAGAACGTGGCTGCCCAGCAGCGGTCGGGCATCTACTCGAGTCTTGCCAATGCCTACGGCAATGCCAATGCGACCCGTGCAAACGCCATGTCGAACTACCAGAACTCCCTCGCCGGTAATTATCAACAGATGGGAAACTGGGCGGCTCAACAGCCTTCCGGCCTGAGCAAAGTCATCGACCTCGGTACCAAGATTTACGGAGCATCGCAGGGTTTTAATTCCGGTAGCCGATCAAGCCCCTTTGGCTACTTCGGAACCAAGGGCGATTGGAGCAATCCTTTCAGTGACTTCGAGTTCATGAATTACCCTGCGTCGTAAGAAGGAGAAGCACAATGGCAACCGTCCCTATCAACACTGACATCTATCAGTTCGGCCAGTGGGCACAGCCGAACACCCGCAACATCGGTGACTCTCTGCTCGATCTGTACCGGATGAAACGTGAGATCGAGAAGGACAAGATGGATCGCGAAGAAGCTCGCATGAACATGGACCTCCAGAAACTATCCATGCAACAGACCCTCGAAAATGCCAAGAAGGAACGCGAGGGCCAGAAGGCATTCGCTGAACTGATGAAAGGCCAGACGGTCGAGAAGCCTGTCATCACTCCCGGCTCGGTCATATCTGGTCTGACAAGAGGGGCGGGAGCCTTGGGAAGCATGTTCGAGAATGTCACACGGGGGTCGTTCCCACAGACTCCTCCACAGATGCCGTCTCTCAGCACCACACAGCGGACTTTGAAACCTGTCGATTTCAAAGATCCCGTTATTCAAGCAAAGTTGGTTCAGATCCTTGCCTCCATGCCCTCGAAGGCAGGCGTTCTCGATGACGCTCTTCGTGCGGCCATGGCCCCTGAAAGCCGAACTCTTACCCCCGAACAGCGCATGGAAGAACTCAAGTTCAAGGCTGAAACAAAGAAGGCTCTCGAAACACGCCAAGCGCAACTGCTTCAGCAACTCACAACGCAGAAACTGGATGCCAGAGCCAAAGAAAGCCTGCTGCACGATCTTCGAGCGTTTACTTCAGCGAGTGCTCTACTCGATCAGGGCGCGGATAGAAAAACAGCCCTTGAGTGGTTGCATGCTACCCTCAACGCGCCTATCAAAGAAGGGCTGATGAATGGGCAGGCTATAGTGGGCACCGTTACAATCAATCCCACAACCATGCAGCCGGTAATCAATCCAATCAAGCTGGGCGGGGGTCTTCCGGCCAACTCTGTTGTTGAACCTGCGGGGGGCACCCCCTTCACTCCTGTCACAGACTTTGGAGCTACCGGCCCCGGCATGCAGATTCCCGAAGACGTGTTGGCCCAAAGGGATGCAGCCCGTGCCGCCGCAAATGATTCGCAGGCACTCTATCAGGAGACACCGGGAGAAGGTGCGCCTGCTTCAGGGTCCGTCCAGACTCCTCCGGCCACAGGAACGGAAGTTCCAAAGGCAGGGGTTCTTCAGCCCATGCCGAAGGCTGCCAAGGGGGCTCTGACAGAAAAAGATTTGCAAAATATCCGGATGTATTGGGACCGGGATACCGGCAAAGCGATGCAGACCGCCTTGAGGGATTACCGTCGCGTCGAAGAAACCATCAAGACAATCGAGTACAAAGCCTCTCGGGGCGAACCAGTTGCACTCGATCAGATGGCGGCATTCTGGGATGCCATTCGAGCCATTGATAATTCCGTTGTTAGGCCGGGCGAACTTCAACTGTTTTATCAGGCTCAATCCATCTATGACACTTTCAAAAATAGGCTCTCCCGCATCGAAAACGACCCTGCTCAGGTCCGGCTTCTTACCATGCAAATGTCCCGGGATCTTGCGGCTATGGGCCGGAGAGCCTATCGAGCCACATACGACGCATACGAGGCTCGGAAGGAAGGATTTGTCCGGCAATTCGCCCCGCCGTATGTCCAGAGTGGGCTCATTGATTCGGAAAACGATTTCCTTGCGGCTCTCAATGAAGCCTATAAGCCCGAAGGCGTGCCGATGTTCGAACAGGGGGGCAAAGCCGCCCCGGGTAATCCTCCTGCGGTGGAGGCCGGTATGTCTACTCCGAAGTGGACGAAACTGAGCAACGGATCGTGGGCATGGGTCAGCCGTGATGCCAATGGCAAACCCTATATGATGGGGGGAAAATAATATGGGAAACTGGGCACCTATTGATGAATCTCAGATCTCCGGGGATCAGGAAAACGCTTCTGAGCCGCGGGTTATCCTGCGGAAAGATATCGGTTCGTGGACGGAACTGCCCTCTGGTATAACTCCTGAAGAAACCGTTGAGAAAGCTGTGCGCGAAGGTCCTCGGCAAGCGGTAGAGGCTGCCCGGTCGATCTGCCCGACGTGGGCAGGTGTTGGCGGTATTATGGGTGGTGTTGCTGGAGGTGTCGCTGGGTCTCCTTTCGGTCCTGCCGGTGTTATCGCTGGATCGGGGGGAGGGGCAGTACTGGGTTCCAACCTCGCCCGCTCCATCATGACACCCGAAGAATACTTCGAGCGGCCTTCTGGTGACATCGTTCGCGAAGAACTGGTCAATGCCCTTTCCGCCGCGTTTCCGCTCGGCGGGAAGGCGTTCCGCTCTCTGCTAGGAAAAGCAGTCGGACCAAAGGCTATGGCAGGTCTGCGTGGTCTGCTGGCCCATGCGACCGGTACAGGCGTCACTGCCGCAGGCACCGGGCAACTCCTCAACGTGGCTACTGGACGACCCGTAAGCAAGGGGGAAGCGGCAATCGAAGGCATCCTCGGCAGCACGTTTGAAGCACTGCCGAAGGCGTTCGAGGTTGCAGGTGGCCCCACCGATTTATCCTCCCCCGCCGGTAAGGCGGCGGTTGAGATGTTCGGAGAAGCCGAAGCGAAGCAGATTCCTGCTGGTATCATGGCGGCCGAAGGTTCTGCCCTGAATCGCATGATGCGGGTCATTGGACGTGGTGGGTCGTCTTCCAGCATGAGAACTGCCGCTGAAGGGCTTTACGACATGCTCGATAAGTACAGGAAGAATACTATCACCCCGCCTCTCTCGGAAATCTCAACTGCCCAGAACGCGCCTCGAAGCGTGGGTCAGGTGCTCAATGATGTCAGAATGGCGGCTCAGGCAGAGGGTGGTCGGCTCTCGACGGCTCAGGATACGGCTGTCTCCAACCTGATAGGTCCAGATTTGGCCGCCGCCCAGAAACCCGAGGCTTCAACCCTTGTCGGTACCACTCGATTCATGAACGAAACTGAAGCCAATAAAGCGGCTGAATCCGTCATGTCTGCGGTTACCCCCGGCCGGACGGCGGATGTTTCTGGCAGCGATATAGCTCCCGTCAACATCATCAAAAACGCTGTACGACAGGTGGGTGAAGACCTGAATACCCTTTCGTCGCATATCGCGGCGTGGGGCGGCAAGGACCCCGTCAACATGGGTGGAGTATGGAACAACGTGGACGACCTGAGTAAAGAAGTTCTCACGTCAATTGCTCCCCCGAATCCGCATTATGCCAGCACTATCGGCCGCATAGTTGAAAAACGGAAAGCCTACTCTCGGGCAGGCAAACAATTCACAATTGCAGATCAGCTTCAAATGTCGAAGGAGCTTCGGGAAGCCATCGACGGGCTCGACCCCCGCGCATTGCGGGAGAAGAGAAATCTTGTACTTCTTCGTAACCAGTTGAAAGATGAGGTGCGAAAGAACATCGACTCCGCCGCCAATGCGGTCAATGACCCCCAGACGGCCAAGTCCCTTCGGGATATGTGGGACGGTCTGAACCTCGAATACGCCAATGGCACCCGTGCGGCCGAAGCGTTCGAGGCGGCATCTGAAGGCGGGCTCATCAATCCTCAAAAACTGATGAATGAAATGGGTGCCCGAGCCTCTGAAATGGATCAGATCATGGGTATCGGCGCGATGGATGCGGCCACGAGGCTGTCTACCAATCCGGCGGCAAATCTGTACAACAAACTTCCCGCAGGTGGCGAAACTACGGCGTTGTATAGGGCTCTCAAAGAGGGCAATCCGGCCGCATGGAAGCTCATCAAGGGCCAACCGGGCGGCGAAGAATGGGCTATCAGAAGTTTCCTCGATGACTCGATGAAATCCAAGAAAACCACGACCGGAACAGCTCAGGTCACTGAACGCCGATATGACTTGTCGAAGATGGTCGAAGAGAACCGGGACTTCTTCGACAACCTCAGCCCCAACGGCAAGGGCCTGCTTCAGAAGTGGATCGAAAACCCCGCGATGCTTGAACCGGCAAACCTCGAAGCCGTGCGAAAGATCATAGCGGCCACACAAGCCACACCGAATCCCGTGAAGGCTGTCTCCGATCTATTGACTTCCCCCGCTGTTCCGACCGATCTTCTCCAGACAAAACTCATGAAGGACGCCTTCAAACACGAAGCTGGCCCGATGGTGCTCAGTGAAAGACTGGACCCGACTGGAAAGGGAACCGATCTTGCCCGTCTGGAACAGTTTGTACAGGGGGCTGAAACGCCGGGATATGTGGGTGTCGGAACGATGTCAAGAGAGAAAAGAATGGCTCTGTTCACTCCTGAACAGAACGCCGCCATCGACCGTATGGGCACCCTTGGAAAGCATCTGATGAATGTCCTGAATGAGTGGCCCGAGGAGTCCCACGGCAAGATTGCTCAGATCATCCGCGAAGGACTGAGGTTCGAAACCGCCGCATCGACGGCCGCAGGACAGATCGGCCTCAGAGGCGTTCCCAAGACCGGGGGTGCCGTCATGGGTGCCTTCATTCTCACGGCAGTTCCTCGGATACTCAAGTATTTCGCCACCACGCCGAACAGCCCTCAGAAACAGCGAGCTTTGGCGGCCCTAACGACCTTCTTACGTCAGGCCGGAACTCGTACGAGTCAGGGTGCGAGTGCGGTTGTGGCTCCTAAATCGGTAATAGGGGGACAAAAAAATGGGCAAGAACAAAGACGGTGACAAGGTATTCTCCCCGGTCCGCGGGGAAAGGGTCCAGCTTCCCCCGCTTCCGCAGATGCTCTCATATCTGCAAGCGGGGCTGACGGCCGCCGACATCGCCCGTATCCACGGGTGCGCCTCGTCGAGCGTTTACGGGGCGATCCGCCGATATGGCATCGACATCACGGCTCTCCGCACGTTCAAGGGTCGCCGGGCCGACACGCTGGCGCACATCCAGATGCTCGTCACCGACGCCATGCCGGGGAAGGTCGAGAATACCAGCCTCCGCGACCTCGCGACGACCTTCAACATCCTCCACAATGCCGAAAGGCTGGAAAGAGGCCAAAGCACGGCGAATGTTGCCCTTGGGGACGTCTCAGGTCAGTTGTCCGAACTCGACGCAACCATTGCCAAGCTGGAGGCACAGCTGGGCATTTCTGAGCCAGTGGAAACTGGGGGTTCTGAGAGCCTGGACCCCGAAGAACCAAAAAAGATCTGAACGAAAGAACCCCGAGGAGAGATCCTCGGGGTTCTTGTTCTCAGTCGATCAGGGGCATCACACACAGACCCAGCAGGACCAACCCCACCACGATCCGCAGCATCAGCCACAACAGTTCCTTCTCGTTCATCCCCGCACCTCCACGCGCTTTTCCTTCTGGATTCTCATCCAGACGTGTGATCCGGTTCCGCAGCCCATCTCGTCGCAGTTATGGTCCTCTGGGATATCCCTGTCGTCGAACATGATGACAATCTCTCGGCCGGCCTCGTATGCCTCAATCGGCTTTGAGCCCTTTGGAATAGTGTCCAACCGGCACCAGAAGGCATACTGCCGTTTCTTTTCTTGAAGGATGGACAAGGCAGCTTCATTGAGCTTGGTTTCAATATCATTTAATATTTCTTTGGAATTTCTCATTTTTTCACCTCCACGCGCTTCTTGCAGTAGGGACAGACTTTCGGAGGCGCACTCGTATCTTTCGATTCATCGCATCCGAGAATCCATGAGTTTTCTGTCACATTAACAGTCCACACGCACGTCTCCGGCTTATGCTCCGGCGCGGCGTTGGCGAGGGCGGCGCGAATTATCGCCAATGTCTTTCTGGCTTCTATTCGATCGGATTCTCGTTCGGCCTCCGGTAGTTGGGCGTAAGCCGTCTGGCTCTGGCGTTTCCACCTGTCCTCGTAAACTTCGCCCGAAACAGGATGAGTCTTACCTGTCTTTTCGGCTTGGTATTTCATCCATCCAGACCATCGTTCATGCTCCGTCGCGGCCAGATTTTCCAGAAGTTCGGGGCGGCCGAGAACATTTCTCAGCCGCTCGATCTCCGCATCCTTCGCCGCGAGGGCGGCGAGGGCGGAGTAGTCCGTTACAAGAGCCGCGACATCATGCAGGGCGGGGCGAGCCATGGAGGAATCAAACTCCACCAGCTTCCGGCCGCAAGCCAAGGTAGATATGCCGCCGAGATTCCATGCGAGCGTCTCTACTTCTGCTTTCAGCCTCTCGATCTCCGCATCCTTCGCCGCGAGGGCGGCCCGGAGGTCGGCAGCTTCGGAATGGCAGTCCCCGTTACAGCGTGTGCATGTTTTTTCTGTTTTCATTCCCCTTCTCCTTTCATCAGCCCCGCCGCTCGGAGGGCGGCCTCGGGCGTCGTTCCCCTGTTTGCAAAGTCCCGCTCCTTGGCGCACCAGCCGTCGCCGCTGACCTCCGGCTGCATGTGATATAGCCCAGCACCCTCCGGCATTGCCCGCACCGCCCGGCCCAGCGCGGCATCGGCGAGACATGATGGACAGACGCCAAACCCGCCACCGCTGAATGATCCAGTAACGTCAGGCTCGCACGCACGCCGACAGATCAAACATTCTCCCGTAGGTTCGTTCATCTCATCTCCTCCTCGATCAGCTTCCGAGCCAGCCGCACGGCCTCAGCAGGCTTATTCGCCTTGAACACCTCCAGCAGCTCGGCCTCGCCGAGAGCTGCGCGGGCTATACATCGGTAGCACCAGGTATCTTTGGGTTTGGGCTTTCCATTCCACGGTTGCGGATCAAAACACGTTCCAGACATATCCCGCTCGGCAATACATGCCCCTCGGCCTATGTCCACCAGCGCCTTCCGCAGCCGCTCGATCTCCGCATCCTTCGCCGCGAGTGCTGCGCGGAGGCTGGCAATCTCGTCGTCTGCACCGCAGTTCCGGCGTTCGTTGGCCTTCTTCAATCTCTCGTGCATCTCTTGTATCATCCCTGTTCTCCTTTCAGTCCCGGAGCCTTCGGATACATACTTCGTACAATCTCCGCGCACTGTAGTAGAGTCTTTTTTCTGGCGGAGGCGGCGGCGTAGGCGGAGGCGGCGGCGGAGGCGGCGGCGTAGGCGGAGGCGGCGGCGGAGGCGGCGGCGGTGGCGGAGGCGGCGGCGGAGGCGGCGGCGGTGGCGGCGGCGTAGGCGACGGTGCGTCTTATATCGTCTAAAGAGGCCCCATCCTGTCCTCGCGCCCATGCTTCGGCCATATCTATCGCGGCCAGAGGGCGCTGCTCGCCAGCAGGAATATGATCGAGTGACAGACGTGCGCAGGCACACGCCGCCAGAACCAGCTTTTTCCGGCTCTTCGACTCTGGCGGCCCGGCCAAGCGCCCAAGCAGCCAGAGCATCCAGTCGCCACGCTCACACCTATCCCATGCCTCTTGCATGGTTCGATAAGACCGGGCATACTCTACGCCTTCGTCACAGGCGCTCATGCCTATCAACTTCTCGATGATTTTCTTGTTCACCTTTCTTCTCCTTTCATCAGCCCCGCCGCTCGGAGGGCGGCTTCTGGAGTTTCACTTCTGACGATGTCGCCTGAATAACCCTGCCGGAAGGCCCATTCTGGGTTTTGTCTAAACAACGCCATCCCCTCTGTAAAGCACCGCACAGCCCGGCCCAGCCCGGCCCAGCGCGGCGTCGGCACGCAGCCGCTCGATCTCGGCCTTGAGCGCGTCACGCTTTTTCGTAAGTTCGGAAAGCTGATCCATCAGTCCGGATATGCACTCATTTGTCGCGTAGATGCTCATCTCCCGCTCCTTATCCCGTCTGTTCCTACAATATCCCATAGAATACATATTATTGCAGATACGTTTCGCCAGTTCTCTACACTCGTCACAGTATTTACGGACTCGTACGGTGTTGAACAGCCTGCCGCATTGGGCACAGTAGTATTGCATTATTTCTTCCTCCAGAATTTCGTGCCCCCGCGCCACCCATAATCCACCAGCCCCATCTTGAGCATGTTGCCAAGGGCCTTGCTGGTGGACCGGATCGAGACGCCCCAGATCGGGGACAGATCATGAACCGTCGCACCCGCATCCGGGAACTTTGCCAGCCGTTCCTCGCGCAGTTCGGCCGGAGGCCGATTGGCAAGGGGGTCGGGCGGGAACTTCACCGGGGGCAGAATCTCGTAGGTCTCCACGCACCCCCTCGGGATACGCAGATTCGCGCCGACCATCAGATGCAGCCGGGTGAGGGCGTCTCGGATTCGAATGCCCCAACGGGTGGCGGCCTCTACCGGCTCTATCGTTTCGAACTCTCCGAGACCTTCCAGCCAGATCGCCAAAGTCTCAAGAGAGACCTCATTGCGCACGCTCCCCCGGAGAACTTTTCCTCCGCTCAATTCCTTCATATCACCTCCGCAGTTTTCTCATTGATTTGCTCGGGCCAACTCAGCACCGATCATGTGGTAATAGTAACACGAAATATGAAGGGTGTCAACTACTTTTGAAAAATCTTGCGCCCGATCGAAAACCGTGGTAAAGTGAGCCTTGCGTAAGTGTCCATCTCCTCCGTTCGCAATATCCTCTCATGATTTCGACCCGCCGGTTTCACTCCCGGCGGGCCTTTCTTTTACATCCGCGCTCTTTGGATCTCGAACAGAACCTTTCCCGCCATGTCGGCCGGAGAACCTTCGTTGATGACGATGGGCAGTTTGGGGTACTTTTCGTCGATATCGTAGAAGGAATGCGCTTCTTCGATATTGGCAGCGCAGTATCCCGGCCGTTCCAGCCGGATAACCACGCCGCCTTTGCTGAGGACCCACTGGACCTCGTTCGGATACCTGACATCCGTGATTACCACGTTGTCCTCGGCCTGCACGCCTTTTCGAACCATCTGGTAAATCAGACGTTTGATCCAGTAGTCTGGATCAGTCGCCCTCATACCAGCCCCGAGGGCGACCAGCAGGGGCCGCCACCGCTCCTTGAACGCCGGATCGGCCCAATCTGCCGTCACGCCGATCGCCGCCAGCATTGCCGTCGCGTCGATCTTGAGAGCATCTGCAAAAGCCCACCGCTGATACCCCGGCATGTGGGCCGCGCACGTGTCCTTCCCGACCTGTGCATACCCACAGAGTCCGACTTTCATTCGGCTTCCTCCGTTCCACCCGAACCGCCAATCGGCGTCAGTGCGGCAACCATGCGGGCCTCGCACGTATCGGCCTCGGGACACCATGCACACCCGAAGTTCGGGGCGGCGAGCATCCGTTCTAGCCCCTTGCCTTCGGCTTCCCGCATCTGCATGGCGCGTATGCTGACCCACGACATGACCCACTGCATCAGCGAGTCGGTCACCCGGTACTCGTACAGGATCGTCTTGAACTTCGGCAACCAGTCGGCAGGGCGGGGTTTCTTCGTGGGCCGCTCGGTCGGCCGGTAGAGCACATCGACGGCGAGCTTCTGAGCCCGTTCGGCCAACGCATAGATGCCGGTCTGGATGAACCACTCGGGTTTGAGCCGGTTGTCGGAGGTCGTCTTGAGATCCTTCACAACTCGGCGCAATCCGTTCGACTCAGTGTACAAGAGATCAATGTAGCCGATCAGGGGTAGGTGAATCTCGCCGGTTGCGCCATACATGTCGGCCAGCGTTCCCCACTGCTCGGGGGTGATTTCGATCTTGCGCTGAGCCACGATGGTGCCGCCGGTTTCCTTCGTCCAGACGCCGGGAGTCTTGAGGTAGACACTGACCGCCGCGTCAATCTGGCGAAGCATCTGCGGGTCCGTGATCTGCACACGGCTATTATCCTCCTCGGTCGGCTCCTTTTCGTTCACCGCGCCGATGGCTTCGATCACACGAGCTTCAAACGCAAGGCCGAAGGAGGCAGCCTCTCCGGACTTCTGTTTTTTCCCGAGAATGCGCTGGGAGTACCAGCTTTTCGGGCACCGGTCGAACTGGGAGATTGCGGAAAAGGACAGATGGGGTTGAACCAGTGTGACTTTGGTCATTTCGTTCCTCCGAATCTGGCGACTGAGTTCTCGGCGTGGGCGGCCTTCGTGATGATGTGCTTTAGGATGCGGTTCTTGCAGGCGTCACAGAAATCACCCGATACCTCGATGCGAACCGACAGGAGGGCGTTTTTCGGGGCGGTCGGATCTCCGGGATAGATGCCTTCGGGCGGTATGATGGATATGCCGTCGATGATCTTGGCGGGCTGTGTCTGAAGGACCGTGTTGCAGAGGTCACAGAAAATTCTTGTACTCATATTTGCTCCTTTATTTGTCGGCCCAGACTTGGGTCTCTTTGATGTCGAAGTGGATACAGCGTAGAACCTTTCTCCACACCTCAGTGAATCTCTCTACTTCCGCTTTGATGGCGGGCCAAGAGTAATTCGTATGGGGCGAGAAAACTATTTCGTCGTGTAGGTTCAGCATCGGGGTTCTGTATTTATCCCAGATTTCAGCCATCAACATCTTCGTCAGGTTCGCGCCCGTAGCCTGTACCTTTGCGTTACCGCGTTGCCGCATGACTGCCTGTTGGATTGCGAGAGCCCCACCGAGGAGGGCCGACTTCACCGCGCCATCGTAGGTCTGCATGCCCTTCTCGGGAGTCCGAAGAATCTGTCCGTCTACGCCGGTCGGAATCCCCGTGCCGCCCAACTGCCACAGCACTTCGGCAACAGCGGCCTCGAAGTCCCAGCGCATCCGGTAGCCTGTCATGTCCACAACCTCGCGGGCCATGCGCTTCACGGACTCACGGCCCCAGTGCTCGGTGTCGGCCGTCAGAGTCTCCTTCTCAAGTTGTTTTCGGAACTCCGCGAAACCCTTGTACCTGTCATAATATCGGTCCATCGCTTTCTGTCCCTCATCCAGAGAGACTCCAAGGACTTCAGCGAGCTTCGGGGCGGCACAGAGATACTGGATGCCGAAGTTGCAGGCTTTCGTTGCCTTTCGCATTTCAACCATTTCAGGGTCTTTTTTATCCACCATGTCCTTGATGTATTCATAGGTCCAGCCGTTCTTGACGGCTTTCGGTTGCATCAGGGATGCAGTCATACAGTGCGAATCAACACCGTGCTCGATGTCGTAGAACATCGAAGCGTCTTGGTACACATTGGCTCCGAGGATAACCTCAAACTGGCTCCAGTCACCGACAGCCGCCGCGCCCATCGCGGCCCGGATGCCGATGCCCCTCTTAGCCTGCGGGATGCCCTGCCAGTTCAGGCCCGCCTCGCCAGCCATGCGGCCGGTGCGGGTGCCCATGACCCTCAGAGTCGGGTGGGCTCGCCCGGTGCGGCACTCCAGCACCTTCTCGACCTGCAACAGCCGTTGCGTGTATGCCGTGAAGTCCATCATTGCCTTGGCCGGGACTGCTGACGGGCGGCCGGACTCTGCCACGATCTTCAGGATTTTCTTGGCCGACGAGGCTATCAGCGGATCATACTTGCGGAGCAGTTCGAGCTTCTGCTTCGGGCTTTTGAGGTTCACGCCTTCCAGCGTTTTCTCGGCCTTCTCGATCTTTTTCTTGTACTCGACCCTCGTGGCTTCAAGCACCCCTCGATCCAGCGGGTAGCCGTAGTAGCGGGTGTAGGCCACGATGTGGGTACAAGTAGAATGGTGGTCGGGGGTGGGGAAGCCGAGTTTCTCCTCCAGTACCTTCAGGAACCAGATATCTAGTTCCGCGTACTTCCAGAACGGGTTTGTGGGGTCGGACATGATCGTGTCACATTGGAGTTCGACGGGGCCATGAACTTCGGGGTCAGGGTAGGGAAGCCACGGCTTTTCGGAGCCCTTGGGCGGCAGGGGCCACAGTTCTTGGAGCTTCAGGGTGGCGAGCCCATAGACCTGCATGAGGTTCTTCAGAGACATGCGTCCGTCGAGCGTCCAGCAGAGGGTCACAAGGTTCTTGTTGCCCTTGACTTCCTTCTCATGTCGCTTTAACTCAACCACCCGAGGTAGCAGGGGTCGTAGAACTTCTTCAACCCGAGAAGCGACAACGCCCGCGACACGTCGCGGGATTCTTCGGACCGCCGCAATGCTTCGTGAAGCTCCTTTTGCAAACGCAAAGGGGGCGAGGGGAGAGTGATCGCAACTTGCGACGTAGAGATCGAGGACTTTACATCTGAGCGGCTGGATCGGCCGTTCCTTCGAGTCATATTCGTATCCTTCCAGTTTGTGAATCAATCTATAAAGATGAAACAAATCATGAGCAGCATTGTATGCAATGAAAATGGTAGCGGGATTGTCGAGTATCTTCCAGAATTGTTCCAATTTGTTACAGAGTTCCTTATCCTGTTCCCACCCGCGAAACAGAGGTATAAATTGAACCATACCATCATCTATTGCATATTGAATGAGCTTGGTTGGCCCCATCAATCCTACAGATTCAGTATCACAATATATCTTCATCTATTTTAATCTCCTCCTTTCCGCAACATCCGCAGATCAAGCGGTCGGGCAGATCCCATACCTGCCAGCCGCAGACCGGGCAAGGCTCATTCTTTTTCAAGGGCTTTTCTGTTTTCACAGAGCCTCCAGTAGAATCTTTTCGATCATGGCCGAGGACAGGTCGTTGTGTGACTTCAGCAGGTCCAGCTGTTTCTCGTCGAGGGTGCCTTCAGCGATCACGTCCACGATCTGCACACCCCGGCTCTGTCCCGTGCGGAACAGTCGCCCTTCTGCTTGGGTCCGGTCGGTCGGATTCGTGGAGTTCGACACGAAGATGCCAACGCGAGCCCGCTGTTGGAGCCCGTCTATGCCCGAGCCCATACGGGAGTTGATGATGATGACATCTGTTTCGCCGGACAGGAACCGCTGGACCTGATAGCCGATGTCTGCGGTGTCACCGGAGACGACGGCAGGGGCAGGTTTGCCGGGTAGTGTGAGCTTCGTCGCGAGGGCGGTGATTGTCTCGCGCCATGCGGCGAAGATCACCACGGGTTCCCCAAGGCCCTCGACGAACTCGGCAACCGCGTTCACCTTGTTCATGTCCAGACGGATCACCCGCTGGTCATCATCCATCACGAAGCCGTCTGAGAGCATACGGGCCTGCGTGATGCGCTTCGAAGCACCCTTGAGGGTGGCGGCCCCCTTCGTCACCAGAGCCCAATCGGCCGGGTGCGGCGTCGTCAGGCGGGTGTAGGTGACAGGCGGGAGGTGCTTGAGCAGGTCCGAGGTGTTCACGCGGAACACGAAGGGGCCGACATACTGGGCGACCTTCGCCACGTTCCATGAATCGTTCGGGGTCACGTATGCCTTGCGACCGGCCTTCACTTCCTTCACCTCGGTGGCCTCGCTGAACAGGAACCTCCACGGGATTTCGGAGGTCGGCACACAGCCGGGGCGCACCACGTCGAGCCAACGCCAATCGAGAGGACCGGCGGCCGAGGTCGGGGTTCCGGTGAGGGCTACGACGATCTGTGCCTGCTTGCTCAGTTCCCTCGCCCGTTCGGCGCGGAGGGTGTCAGGGTTCTTCACCAGCAGTGCTTCGTCGAGGATCAGGACGTCCACCGGTTGGATTCGATGTGCGCTTTCGTAAGTCGATATAATCGGGCAGGGGAGTCCCCACTTTTCGGCATCCCTGCGCCACGTATCGTGCGTGTGACGCGGAGCGAGAACCGCAGAGCGATCACCAAGGCTCGCGAGAAGGAGTGAAGGGAGCGTCTTACCACCTCCGAGACTGACCACTGCGGCCCTGCGGTAATCAAGGCTTGCATTAAGACAACCCACAGCATCAGCAATAAAACGGTACTGCCAAGGGTAAAGCCGAGATACGTCAAAATCTCCAAACACCCCTTGCAAATCGACGTTGCGCCCATAAAACGTCTGCTCCTTGATGAACATACCCTGAAGCACGAACCGAATCCATTCGGCCTTCGGGGTGATCCAGTAGAATCTGCCAGCCGGGTCATTGACCGCTTGCAACGCGAGTTGCCGCTTCAACAGGTCCGAGGGTTTGCCATGAATCCAGTAGTACTCGCCGGGTCGGATCGGGGTATTCGTCTTGTACCGGAACCAGCCCGGCCCTACGCTCAGTTCTTCAATCATTGTATTCCCCCAAATATAGCATGCCGCGACCCGATATAATCTTGATCTTCATGCCGTAAAGCTTGCCGGGATCGAGGTATTTACCCTGCCGGTAGACCGCTATGCAGTCCTTGTTGATCTCAAAACCTCTCTTCGTCTCGGCCTTGAGAGCCGCGAATATGTCCCCGGACATGAATATCGTCGTGGGAGATTTCCCGGTTATCTCAGTCAGGCAGTCCCAGACATCCAGAACGACTTCCTGTATCATACGCTCCTCCCTGATAGAAAGGGCCGGGAAGGCTGAATCTTCCCGGCCCTCGACGTGGATTACTGCTTGGCCCACGCCTCGAATTTGTCTTTGCTTGCGGAGAGGACAGCCGCGATGCACTCGGCCTGCTCGGGGGTCAACTCGACAGTCTCATGCTGAGTGAACCGCTTCGGGTCCAGATACGCTTTGTTGGGGTCGTTCTTGGAGGTCGTGAGGTTCGCGGAGTGATCCTCAACGGTGACCTTGAGGCCGAGGTTGTTCTGGGCGCGAGCCTGATGGAGAGGGCGGTTCCAATAATCCTTCAAAACCTTGAAGGCCGGGAGTTCAGCGATGACAGCCTTACCTGCGGCGTCGATGATGCCGACGATGAAGCTGATGCCACGCTCGGCCATGGGGTCGATGCAGTGCTGTTCGTAGACGGCCGCCGAGGCATCGAATCCGGTGCCCATCGACTTGTAAGCCCGCTCGTACTCGTTCTCGATCTTGCCGCCGACGTTCTTCTGGACGAGCTTGCGGGAGGCGTCACGGGCGGCGATGACGGTCATGGTGTAAGGCGCGGCCACGGTGTCGAACTTGGAGCCATCGAACAGGCCGACGCGGAACACGTTCGCCATGGTGAAGGGCTTGCCGGGTTTGACCTCGATGGGGTAGGGGATTTTCACCTGCGGGAGCAGATTCGACATCTGCTTGGGGGCCTCGACGTTGAACAGGTTCATCGCGGAGAACCCGGCGAGAGCGTTCGCGACAGGGGCAACGGGTGCGATCTCTTCGGCGGCGGGGACGACGGTTTCAGCGGTCTTCACGTTCTTGATAGCCATAATTCTTGTACTCTCCTTCCGGTGTTTCAGGCAACCGGAGAGCCTTGCCGGTGCCGGGGCCAGCACTGCTGGACTCCCGGCATCCGGTTGAATCACTTCTCAACACCGAGAACGAACCAGATCAGACGAGCCGACTTCGACAGGCGGGCACCGAGCTTCACATGGGCTCCGACCATCACGCGCACCGGGCCGGTGCTGTTCTTCAGGCTGGCGATGAGCTCGCCTCCGAAGCACGCGGAGGAGATTTCAGGGGCAAGGCCGGTGATGCGAGCCACATCGACGGTGACGGTGCCATCTTCGCGGCGGGCGGCGTTCAGTTCGTCCTTGAACGAGGCCGGGGTGTCCGTCAGTTCCATGAAGGTGTAGACCGGAACCCTGTCGCCCTCGTCGTTCTCCATCCAGCGGGTGAAGCCGAGGGTGAACACGACTCCGACGCCAACGGGCTTGATCTCGACCTCGTTGATCCCATGCTTTCGGATCAGATTGTTCGTGGCGGCCTCACGGGCCGCCTTGTAATCCAGCGGGGCATGAGCGGTTTCCTGCACCGGGGCGGGGCCGGGAGTCGGAGCCGGGGCGGGTTCGGCCTTCTTGCGGGTGCGGGTGGCCTTCGGGGTCTCGGTCACAGGGGCAGGAGCGACCGAAGGCTCAGGAGCAGGTTCCTGCACAGGCGCAGGGGCCACGGGAGCGGGAGTCGGGGCAGGCTTCGCGAACATCGAGGGGTGGGGTTTCGTGATGTCCACGTCACCTGCCGGTTGAAGGCGGCTCCTGCGGAGGGCTTCAGCTTTCTCCAGCGAGGGCATGACCTTGAAGGTGGTCTGCTCGTTGCACTTGGGGCAGACGGCCGGAGGCAGGGTCGCCATGTCGTGTTCATGGACCTGATTGCACCGGTCGCAGACGAGGAAGCGGATTGAGCCGTTCGGCACTGCCGAGGCCGTGGGCGAGTTGATGATCTGGTTCACAATGTCCATCGGGTTCGCGTGTGTCATTTGTTCTCCTCCATGTTACTCTTTCGCGGTGTGGGTATCAATGAACTGCTCGGCGTTCTCGATCTTGGGCTCGAAACCCTTCCAGAACTCCTTGAGCCCTGCTTCGAGAAGCCGGGAGCACATCGCGCTCACGCTCCGCTCGTCCTTCAGCGCGGCCTGAATGAGCCGCGCGCGTACCATTTCATCAATGGAAACCGTTATGCGTGATACTGCCATTGGTATTACTCCTTTTGAGATTGAAATTTATAGAGCTTCCGAGTCTTCGGCCCCTCTGACAAGGAGGATTCGCATGTGTCAGCATACCGAGCTTGTTGCCCGCTCAGAAACTCTCAGGGACGGGGGAGGGACTCGAACCCTCGGCCTCGGCAAGCTGATTGGTACTGCGACTTTCGCCGTGCTCCCATTTCCGCGCTCTTCCAACTGAGCTACCCCATCCATGTTCCAACGATTCGCTTTTCAAAGAACCCGGCTTCCAGTCCGACCGATCAACTTCCGTCGTTCGATGTTACGAAGATAACACGAACGTGCCGATGTGTCAACATATTTTTTATGAGGCTTGCATATTTTTCAACTTCGGGTTATATTCATTTTGCTGAAACATTCAGCGAAGGAGGAAACAGATGGAAAACTTTTCAAAACTGGTAGACTGGTTGTCGGCCTGCCGCCCCAAGGGAACGGCTCCCCAGATCGGTATGGCAGACGAGACGAAACGCGCACTGGGCTGGTGGCCGGGGAACCGGCTTCAACAACTTCTCGGTCTTCCGCCTGCTCGACAGAACCTTGTGAAGTTCCTCGGATGCACGAACCGGGCGTTTGGCAGCCCGCTGACCCCCCAGCGGGAACAGCCCGGGACTCTGTGCTGGTCGGGGCTCGACATCGACGCAGACGATAACCCCCACATGACGACCGACACGCTATTCGACACGGTATTCCAGAAGGTCGAGAACTTTGGGTCCATTCGGACATCGTGTGGCGGCCGGGGTCTGCATGTGTTTTTCCGGTATCAGAAGCCCTATCACTTCGACCCGGGCACGCCTTCCTCGACCCTCTCCCGCATCACCGCTCGGCTGTCGAAGCCGTGGGCTGATCTTCTCGAGAATGTCGGCGTGAAAATCTGCAAGCGGGATTCGAGGATGTTCTGGCTGATGGGCGGGGCGAATAGGTGGGTCTATCGAACGGATTCCCTGATCCCGACTGAACTTGTGGACGTGATGGTGAAGGGCAATGTGACGATTATGGACGAGGGCGACCGGGTTCGAACCCCCGAGAACCTCGGGGAGTTCGTGAGCAAATGGCTCCGCGCCCTCGGCGTCTTCCCCGGCCCTGTCTACGTTGGCGACGTTGTGACTCGCTTGCGTGCGCTCGGGGAGAAGGTTTCCACGAAGTCGAAGATGTCTGGCAACGGTCAGGTCAATGGCTACATCGACTGCGGACCCGATTGGATTCAGTTGTGGTCATACGCTGACGGCCATGCGATATGGCGCGATCAGGACGTGGGCGGGATGTTGGGCGAGTAACGCGCGGAGTCACTTCGGACCTTGTGCCCGATCAAGTGAAGCCGTAAAATGAAAAGACCCCTGGAGCAATCCGGGGGCTATTCCATAAACAGGAGTTCGATATGTCGGTGAACATGATTATAGACGAAACCACTGGTGAGATCAAGCCCTTCACAGGGGAAATGCCGGGTGCCAAGAAAACCAAGGCCCCGAAGAACGTGGAACACGGCGAGGCAGTCGGGCCGAAGTCGGGAAAGAAGGGCAAGAAGAAGGACTACGCCATGCTCGCCCGAATCTTCATCGGCGCGTACGGCTCGAACCTCGCGTTTCAAGGTGGGTCGTTCTTCTTGGAGACGCCGGGCGGCTGGGCCGACGTGACGGACGACTTCATCAAGAAGGCCCACACCTTCATCGGCGGCAACGCACATCGGGAGTTCCTGCCGATCCTGCGTGATTTCCTGAAGATTCCCGAGGTGTCCACCTGCGCCCGGTCCTCGATTTACTATGAGAGAATCCCCGCAGTGGACTCGGAGGGCAACGTACTGCCGGGGAAACGGGGCGAGTGGCGGCCGTTCTTCCTTGAGAAATCCGAGGTGATGCTGACGGATGGCATCTACGACATCCTGAAGGACGAGCTGAAGCCGTTCGGTGGCCGGTGCATCTACGGGCCGCGCGTCTCGATGCCGTGGCTGACCGAGGACGACGAGCCCGCCCGGTGCGTGGAGTTCGAGCAGATGGTGACCCGAGCCTTCCCCGATGCAGAGATGCGGCGGCACTTCCAAGAGGTTCTCTCAACGATCCTCCAGCCCCACGTCATTCTGCGCGGCAACATAATCCTCTGGGGCTCGCCGGGAAGCGGCAAGACCACGCTGGCGACCGCGATTGCTTGCGCCCCGGCCGGTGCCACTGGTGTGTCATTCATTCAGGAAGCCGAGCTGGTCAAAAGCAAGTGGAGTGCCGCTGGCCTGCTGAACCGCTTCACCAACATCAGCGACGACTCCCCCGTAGTGCAGGGCTGGCCGGGATGGGTGAAAGCCTACACGTCTGGCAACCTTCGGCTCGAACTCAAGTACATGCAACCCTACCGCGCCCCGGCGACCGCCAAACTGATCTCCACCTGCAACGAATTGCAGGATTCTGCTGACGCGAGCGGGGCGATGGTGGACCGGATGTTCCCCTTCCACGTCACGAATCGAATAGCGGGCCGCTGGGACGCAGAGAAGATGACCGTGGAATATTGGTCGGAGCCGACCCGCCGCGCGGGTGTGGTGAACTGGTTGCTCGACGGGCTGATCCGTCTGCGCGCCCGTGGCGATTTCGACATTCCGAAGGCATGGGAAGAAGAGAAACAAGTCGCTGTTTGTCTTTCCGATCCTCTGGAGGCATGGCTCCGCGACAACCTTGAGCGCGGTGAGGGCGCTCTGAGCCGCGAGGACATCCTCTCCCGTATCCCCAACAAGTTCCCCATCGGCCGCTCGCTCGACATGCAGCTGGCGAGCTACATGAAGCGGCTGTTCGGCTCCTCGTACGAGCGCAAGCGGGTGAACGGCGAGCGCGTCCGGGTGTTCGAGGGGATTATCTGGAAGAACTGACCTCTGTCCCAACTTGGCCCAACCTTGAATAAAGGTTGGGCCTTTTCTTTTCAGCCCCCAACGCAGGGCTACCCAACCTGTCCCAACCGTCCCAACCTTATCTACACCTTTTAAGAAAACAACCGGGAGGCGCAGGAGCGATCACCCCTTGTCCCAACCTTGGCCCCCTGTCCCAACCTTTGTCCCAACTTTTTGGCTAGGTTGGGACACCCTCCCGCCCGCCCCACATCAGCTATCAGCTACCGACATGTCCCAACCGTCCCAACCTTCAACATGCTTCTTTAAGAAATAGAAGAGGATATAAATATATAAGAAAGAGAATTGAAAAAGGTTGGGACGTTGGGACAAACCTGTAGTGATGCGGGTTTGCGGTGAAAAAGGTTGGGACAGAGGTTGGGACGTTGGGACAATCCGCTGTGGGAAAGGGTTAGCCGAGGGCAAAACGGGTTAGCCCCGCGTTGGAAGCTGGTAGCTGAGAGCCTGCCGCCCTGGAATGCGCCACTGGAAAGACTTGGAAAACATTTTAGGATTTGCCGACAGGCCAAATACTCGAAAATCAATCGTGTGCCACTGGAATGTGTTTGGCTGAAAAATTGGCGGCCCTACCCCACCCGCACGCCCACGGGCGCGTTGGAGATAAGAACAAAGCATACACCGAGAGAACAGGAAACCGGACGCGCCGATAGCCTTATAAAGCACGACATGAAGCGGGCGAACAGCCGAAAAACTTTTTTCAGAAATGCGAAAAATTACATTGACAAATAAGACGATATATGAGATATTTATACCATAAGGAGGAACGAACTGACCCGACCCGCACGGCGAACCCGCCGGAACAGCCAGACAAGGAGAGTAAAAATGCTCGACATGAACAGATTGCCAGAGATGACCGCCGCGCTTGAAGCGTTGAAAGACGGACTTAAAGCCGCGCTTGAATCCGATCGAAACGGGAAACCGATAAACTGGAAACCGATTGATGCCGCCGAAGACGAGATACGCCGCCTGCAACAAGCCGCCAGAATGTAAAAACGAAAGGACAATAAAACCATGAGAACCCCACAAACCCCACGAACCCCACGAACCCCACGAACCCCACGAACGGCACGTATCACGAACACCCGAAACATATGGCAGACGATTTATGAAGGATTGATGCAGTGTGGCGCGAGCCACGCCGACGCGCTCGCCGCCGCAGAACGCATAACAGCGCGATACAACACTGGAGAATGGACACACCCCGACACAATCGAACTGCCGGAATACTGGTATCACTGTCTGCATGTTAGCAAGGAAAACCCGCTGTTGTGGTGTATCTTCCCCGACCCGACGGCGATGATTGCCGACCGCCCCAGGCAAACCAGACCTGCAAAATACATACGGCTCATGCTGGAGAAATCCGGCGCATACTCTGACGATGCCACCGTGCAGGCAATGGTCGAGTACGCCCTAGGCGGCGCAGATGATAACATCTTACACATCATCGACGAGCCTACACCCGACCAGATAGAGGCAATATACACCAACCATCGCGAGCATCCGAGCTTGCAATACGGATACGGTGTGCATACGTCCTGTATGTCCTATCCCGCCGAGCACTACAACTCCCCCTATCACCCCGTCAGAGTCTACGCTGGGAGGGAAGGCGGAAATGGAATCGGAATTGTATACAGCGCAGACGAGCACGGCAAGACCTATGCTAGAGCAATATACAACACTGAAACCCGGCAATACCCGAGATGCTACCACACGGCACGCCCGGGCAGCAGCGAAACCGAGGCACGCGACGCGTGGATTGCAGCCCTTGAACGCGCCGGTTTCGAGCAGAGCAGTCGGGCGCTTGAAGGATGTTATCTCAGGATTGACGAAGATGGTGACCGCATTATAGCCCCTTACATCGACGGATGCTATCAGGACGTGGACGATGACGGCCAAATCGGAGACTGCGGTATATATTGTTGCAACCACACCAACGGACACAGCGACCATCGCGTCGATAGGATCGCTTGCCCCCATTGTGGCGATTATTTTGACGCCGACGATGGTGCATACATGCCGGACGGGACGGAATACTGTTGTTATGGTTGCGCTAACGCGGACGGCTGGCGTTGTTGTGCCCGATGCAACGAAGACTATTACAGCGAAAATGAAGGACTCACCACCGAAGACGGACATGATTATTGTTGCGAGGATTGCGCACGCCGCGCCGGATATGTGCAATGCAACGAATGCAGATCATGGATTGATGCTGATAATATGGATATACTCGCCCGAGATGCTATTTTTTGTTGCGAGAGATGTGCCGAGAGATCGGGATTTACCCCTTGCGACGATTGCGGAGTCTACACGGCAGCATCCGATCTGGAGGAGCGCGAGGACGGCGCATATTGCCCCGATTGCATAGACGACCAGCCCGACCAGCCCGACTTGCCCGACTTGCCCGACTTGCCCGGCATCGATGCCGCTACCACAACGGAGGTAACCGTATGAAGATACACGAGATTTTATCACTACGCAGACCATACAACGGCAACGGTGAAACCTACCTGCTAGAGGCAATCAGGCGAATCACCAAAGGCACTCAAGACGCCATCGGCAACGTAACGGCCCAAATCGGCAACAAACCTCAAGTATGTTTCATCGCACACGCTGACACGGTTGATACGCGGGAAGGAGTCAAACCGATACACCGTGACGGCCCCATACTCTACACAAGCCCGAAAGAAAATTGCCTTGGAGCCGACGATGCCGCCGGAATATACATCATGTTGGAGCTATTCAAACGGGGAATACCAGCTTTATATCTTTTCACGACCGGGGAAGAACGAGGCGCAGTAGGAGCACGCGCATACACAATGCCAGATCATGTAAGAGCGTGTATATCTCTCGACCGGGCCGGATATACAGACGTTATAACACACCAAGCAGGCCACAGATGCACGAGTGATGCCGCCGGAACATGGATTGTGGAGCGCCTGCAAGGATATAAACTCTCGAAGAATGGGGTATTTACGGATTCGGAAACATTCTCCGATTCCGTCCCCGAATGTCTTAACTTATCCGTAGGATACGAGCACGCGCACACATCGGCAGAGACGCTGGATATCCGGCATGTCCGTAATCTGATAGACCAACTCGCCAAAATAGACTGGGGCGATATGCCGATTGAGCGCGACCCGAGCGAGCCGGATATGGAGCACCGCGCCCGTGACTGGTATACAACGACCCGGTATAGTCGGGAAATTGATTTCATGGACTACCAGCCGGACGGATACGCCGCCCCGGACGATTGGAGGACTTTTGACATGTTATGCCGGAGTGACGAGAAGTGGTAATGGCACAACAACGTATTGACATTGGTGCAAAGGCCGCCGAACTCGCAGCCGCGATTCTTAAAAACTCTCCCGACGCGCATAAACTCGCCGCCGAGCTTGCTTACATGCTACGCCCCCCATAGGGTGAATAACCCGAGATACTGGCTAGAGCCGAAACCGGATACC
>Ga0302246_1000634_pt1 | contig 29618 bp, 28 predicted proteins | sample AAG_UR_Trp_MG_FD_193533 | JGI IMG/M metagenome (GOLD analysis project Ga0302246, IMG submission 193533) | Enriched activated sludge microbial communities from anaerobic digester in WTTP, New Holstein, Wisconsin, United States - AAG_UR_Trp | ecosystem: Engineered > Bioreactor > Anaerobic >... | reverse complement strand
AAGACTATGCATATATTGAAAAGGACATAAGGCTTATCGAGAAAAACCTGATCATAATGGAATATTTTCTTGAAATAACGGAACCTGAGAAGGAAATAATAATCGAGATGATGGAGGAGCGGAGGGACTCGAACATGATAGTACAGGAACTCAAGAGACGGGGCTACCAGGAAGGCATGGAGCAGGGGATTCAACAGGGCGTCGAGCAGGGGGTCCAAAAGGGAATTATCCAGGGGATGGAAAAGGGAATTCTCCAGGGGATGGAAAAGGGAATAAAGCAGGGTATGCAAAAGGGCATACAGCAAGGGATTCGAGAAGGTATGGGGAAAGGAATCCAGCAGGGTAAGCTCGAAGCTAAACGTGAAACGGCAATGGCCTTGCTCGATGAGGATATGAGCGTGGAGAAGATTTCCAAAATAACGGGTTTGAGCGTGGATGAAATAGAGAATTTGAAGAGGGGGGAGAAGGACAGTTGAAAGTAAGGAAGTTCAAAGTTCAAAATTGAAAGTTCAAAGTTCGGCCATCGGCATCAGCAAAACCCCCTCCGGGGGTGGCGCAGGGCGCCGGGGGCGTTGATCTCGCCTCGCACGGTTGATAAGAACTCCAGGCCGCCGGAAGCTCTCCGAACTCATCCCCCCGGCCCCCTTCTCTTCGGGCAAGAGAAGGGGGAGTTTGAATATCAGGCTTTCTTGAGATATCCGATATCCGGTCGGCAGTAGAGGCTTCAGATAAATTAGTCTGGATGTACCTTTGAAATTTCATATGGATTGTGGCACGATCCCCCCTCTCTTTCGTTCAAAGAGAGGGGGTTAGGGGGTGAGTTGAACAGTTGAAAGCTAAGCCATCGGCATCAGCAAAACCCCCTCCAGAGGGTGGCGCACAGCGTCGGAGGTATGCCGATGTGGAGACGCCCAACACGGACGTCTCCCCTGCAGGCTTCCACAAACCGCCGACTTTCTACTCTCACCAGTTATCGGGCAAGGGCGTCGTGGTATCACCCTCGCCGAAGGAATTGTATCCGCTTATCTTGTACCAATAGATGATCTGCTCGTCAATGGAATAATCTTCCAGAAACGGAGCTGCCGTAAGACCCGGATTGGGCACCGTGCCTATTCGAACATAGTTGCCGGTTTCGCTCGTCGCGCGATACACATGGTAACCGGTTACCTGGCCCGGGTCGCCTCCCTCCCACGAAACATAGTTGAACGGTATATCCTGCTGGTTAAAGCTTCGCCCTGCATTAAGCCCCGAAGGCGAGGGGGGGAGATTTCCCATCTGTATGGAGATGGTCTGTTCGCCCGGCTTAAGTGCGATGGTGCTTATTCCGCCGTAATTGCGGGTTGGGGTTTCGTCCTCCCATTGCACCAGGGCCACCACCGTAAACTTACGTGCCTCGCCCGCCGGCACATCTATGGTTACCCTGCCCGTATCGATCTCGCTTCGAGCGAACGAGCGGTTAATGTCGCTCATTCCGGGTCCGCTTATGGAGAGGAGTATGGCGTATATGCTCTGCGGAAAAGCCGGTGGTTCCGCCTCCAGGCGCGTACTCAAGCTGATAAACGCGAGGAATCTGTCGAGGATAGAGCTTTTCTCCAGAGAGGCCTGTTGTCGATGTCCGATATCGATGGTAACGGTTGCGGTGTCGGACTGGTACCCGCATCCCGCGATAAGCCCGAGCGCGAGGACTGCGGCGATGGAAATGGCGAGGATGGGCTGTCGTCGTTTCATAGTATCCTCCTGTATCCGAAGATGAATGAATATACGGAACGTGGCGGGCGAAGGCAAATTCCGATCAAACAACGACCGGATTCGAGAGAGATGAACGAAGAAAAAATCAGGGGTGATGTTAACGCGGTTTAAAAACGTAAATTATATTGAAGGCAATCCAATGAGCAAAGGAGCTCTTAATAATCCCCCCGCCTCCGGCGCACCCCCTTCGATGAAGGGGGTTCCTATACAAGATACTTTCTGCGGAAGATTGATGCCTTTATCCTTTCCAACAGCAACACGTTTTCTCTATAAGGCTCCCCTTTACCAAAGGGGAGCTGCCGGAGGCTCTGGGGATTTTATACAGGCCGACCGGCCATCGGCATCAGCAAAACCCCCTCCGGGGGTGGCGCAAAGCGCCGGGGGCGAAAAATCTTTTACCATTCCTTCCTCCCCATTCGTTTTCATTATGAAGCCTCATAACAAGAGAACGAAGGAGGAAGCATATTGTCAGAGCCAAAACCGGATGAAATGATCAAAAACCTCGTAAGGGACTACCCCCTGGACGCCCTGGAATTCTTAAAACCGGAGATAATCCAAAAATACGGAAAGCCCGTAGAGATAAGCTTCGTAATCCAGGAGGTGAAAAAGCACTCTCACTACGATAAAAACCTAAAAAACGACATAGCCGTCTGCTACACATTTGGGAAAAACAGGCGCGTCGTACTCGTGCTCATAGAGCACTGGTCGGATAAGGCTAAATTCGACATACACAGGTTTGCTCAATATACAATCGACCTTTCAAAGCGCTTTCCGGAAGCGGAGATACTGCCGGTGGCCCTTTTTGCCGACAGGTCAGAGAAGTGGCACAAACAGCCTGATGCCGAGTTAAAAGTCGGTTGTTTCGGGAAAGAATATCTCTCTTTCAGGTATCAGCTTGTGCGCTTAAAGGACCACCAGGCGGAGCACTATCGAAAAACAAAGAACAGGTTTGTAGCGGTACTGCGTTCGGCAATGCACTATGAGAGTGAGAAAAAGCTAAGCTTAGCCGTTGAATACATACAAGACTATGCATATATTGAAAAGGACATAAGGCTTATCGAGAAAAACCTGATCATAATGGAATATTTTCTTGAAATAACGGAACCTGAGAAGGAAATAATAATCGAGATGATGGAGGAGCGGAGGGATTCGAACATGATAGTACAGGAACTCAAGAGACGAGGCTACCAGGAAGGCATGGAGCAGGGAAAATATGAGGCAAAACAGGAAACCGCTCAGGCTTTGCTAAATGAGAATATGAGCGTGGAGAAGATTTCCCAAATAACGGGTTTGAGCGTGGAAGAAATCGAAGATTTGAGGAGGGGGTGAGAGACAGTCGAAAGTTGGAATCGAAAGTCGAAAGTCAAATGTTGAAAGTTGTGCGTTTGCCCATTATTTAAACCCTCGCATATATGCGTTTTGATTGACGGATAATACTATTAACAGTATCATTGATAGTATAAGCGTAGGTATTGTTATGGCAACTGTAATTACAGCGAACGAGCTTAAAACCCGAGGTGTCTCCATCCTCGACGAAGAGACTTCCGACGGTGGAGAGGTGGTCGTGTCCGTGCGGGGAAAGAACAAATATGTCGTCCTGCCGATCGAGAAGTACAACCGCCTTCGGGAGTGCGAGCTTGAAGCCGCGCTGATCGAAACGAAACGGGAAATTAAAGAGGGCAGGTATAAAAAGGAAACGGTTGAAAAGCACATAAAGAGAATCACCCGTGGCTGAGATACGGTATACCGACAGTTATATAAAAAGGGCGCGCAGGTTTATAAAAAAACACTCCGATATCTTGCCTCAATACGAAAAAACGCTAAGGCTCCTCGAGTTGAATCCATTTCATCCCTCATTGCGATTGCAAAGGCTCCATGGCCGTCTGTCGGAACTTTATTCCGTATCGATAAATATTTCGTACAGGATTTCCTTGCTCTTTATCGTGGAGGATGACGTCGTTATATCCGTCGATATCGGAAGCCATGATGAGATGTATTGAAACAATATGTCTTCGATTTCATTTTCCGGTATAATTGCATATTTTTGAGCCGTGAGTTCAGCCGGTTAATTGCGCATCATCCTGAGAGTCGATTGATGCTCAATGATCTCACGCCAGCCTCGTGGGGCTTCGTTTTTTCTTTTTCATCGCGGAAAACGAGGGTTCGCATGGGCCACCATGGGTGCTATGGCGCTCCATGCCCGGCTGGGCCTTATAAGCTAAGGGGGGAATTAGAGCGAATTCCCCCCTTAGCAATCCCCCCTCGCTCTCCTCAAACGCCGGAGGGGCTGCGCTCAATCGCCACGCGGCTGAGCTCCATTTTAAAATAGATGTAATGGTGTGCCTATGTCTGGTGGCATAACGTGGTCTTGCTGGTTGCATTTAATGAATCTTCACTACAGCGGCTCGAATTCGCATCCTGCGAGTCTCGCCGCGCGCGGACGTCCTGTCCGCGCTCTTAGTGGAGAGCACGGCTATATAGAGGGTCTATCCGTGGACTATCCGACCGGCAGGATGAAACCCCAACCCCCTCCGGGGGTGGCGCAAAGCGCCGGGGGCGTTAGGCTCACCGAGTATTTCGCTTGAGGGTTTCTTATAATTGAGCCAAAGGCTGTTTGTGTTATTCCAATGCCAGCCAGTCTCTTTAACAAGGCTCCCCTTAACCAAAGGGGAGCTGCCAGAGGCTGTGGGGATTAATCGGGGATAATCCGGCGAAATTCGGGCTTTAACGACAATAGCGTCGGGGTATTATACGGCTTTATATGTCTTTTCCGGAGTAAGTACGATCTTTTCGCCTGTCGCCTTTTCATACAGGGCCTCCGGGGCGATATCGATCTCGCCGTTTTTCCAGGTAATGCTTCCGAACTCAATGAAAAACTTCGCGAATTCCAGTGGGTCGCGTATGTCGGAATAAATTTTTCCTTCGCCGATATTATCGCCAGGGTCGACCAGGCCGGATTTGCCGTCGCGGAAAAAAAGCCGTATCCGATAGCCCCCCTCGTATCGGGCGTCAATTATGTCAAAAAACATGGAAACCTCCTATTGAAGCGGCTCGATTCTTAAAGTATGCTTTTTATTGCTCGCCAGGGCCCAGTTTTCAACCAGTTCTCTCTGATGCATTGTTGCCCATTCCATGACGAGTCCCATCGCCTTCGGCGGAAAACTGCCCATAAGTACGCTGAAGTTATGGATGTCCACCAGAATCTGAAAATCATTGTAATACGCGTGAAAATGCGGTGGGGCATGGTCGTTGGCGTACATGCGGATTACAATACCATAGAATCACGATAATTCCGGCACCTCAGTTCACCTCGCCGCCCGGCACGAAATCGCAATCGTCATTATCTAATGTATCACAGTACCGCCCGAAGGGCAATCAAATTAAGGCCGTCCGCCATTTTACAAAAATACAATGGAGTATCAGGCGGTGATTATGGTCGTCGCCTGATACTGATATCGGTGATGCGGCAGGACCTCGCGCCTTTCACCGACGCGGAGGCTGAGAAGGTAAACCGGGGCTTCGGTGAAAGCGGACCGTTATGCTGAATAAGGCTCCCCTTTATCAAAGGAGAGCTGCCGGAGGCTCTGGGGATTCAAAAAGTACTTGTCAACCGCATGAATTCGGGATAGTATACCCGGGTTGCAATGCGACTAATTATGCGTAAAGCAACCCCCTGCTTTCGGATGACTTGCTCTTGAAGGAGAACAGCATGAAAAAAACAATCATCATCGCCGTAATTTCCCTCATACTTGCGGCGCTATCATGTAAAAAGGAGCCTCCTCTTCACGAGGCATTTGAAAAGATAGCCGAAAACGATGTGGAGCGCATCGAGGCGCTGATTGATGGCGGCGCGGACGTCAACGCGGTGGACAGCAAGGGCGAGACCCCCCTGATGAGGGCCGCGGCTTCGGGGCGCGACACGCTTGTTAAGCTTCTCCTCTCCAAGGGTGCCGCAATCAACGCCCAGGACGACCGGGGAGAGACCGCGCTAATAAAGGCCGTGCGCGGCAGGCACAGCTCCACTGTCGGGGTGCTTCTTGCCGCAGGGGCGGACGCTACGATCAAGAGCAATGACGGCTCTACCGCCTTCATGCTGGCCGAAAAGGCGGGATCGTCCGAGATGATGAAGTCGCTGGCCAAAAAGGACGCCTCCGCGGGCGAGCGGCTGAACCGCGAATTCTTCGAGGCGGCCGATTCGGGCAATCTGGACCGCATGACGGCGATCATCGCCCGCGGCGGCAACGTAAACGCCCGCGACAAAAACGGCGCGACGGTGCTAATGTCCGCCGCCTCGCAGGGCAACCTGAACACCATGCAGTTTTTAATAGCGCGCGGGGCCGACGTCAACGCAAAGGACCGCCTGGGCCGCACGGCGCTCATCTTCGCCTCAATGCTTGGCAACAAGCAGGCGGTTCGCTTTCTTATAAACCGCCGGGCCGACGTCAACGCTCGCAGCGCCACCGGCGTAACGGCGCTTGAGTGGGCCAAGGAGGGCAGGCATACGGAGATCGTAAAGATGCTTAAAGACGCAGGGGCGAGGGAGTGAGATTTCCAGGCCGCTTGAGGACGGTGGAATAGAGTTCAAAGTTGAAAGCTATGACCATCGGCATCAGTAAAACCCCCTCCGGGGGGGCGCAAAGCGCCGGGGGATAACAGTCGAAAGTCAAAAGTCGAAAGTTGAAAGTTGAAAGCTATGGCCATCGGCATCAGTAAAACCCCCTCCGGGGGGGCGCGGAGCGCCGGGGGCGTTGATCTCGCCTCGCACGGTTGATAAGAACTCCAGGCTGCCAGAGCCTCTCCGAACTCATCCCCCCGGCCCCCTTCTCTTCGGGCAAGAGAAGGGGGAGTTTGAATATCAGGCTTTCTTGAGATATCCGATATACGGTGGGCAGTAGAGGCTTCAGCTAAAATGATTCTGGATGTACCTTTGAAATTTCATATGGACCATGACACGATCCCCCCTCTTTTTCGTTTAAAGAGAGGGGGGTAGGGGGTGAGTTGAAAGTTGAAATCGGATTACCAAGAGAATTAAAAAGCTCCTTGAAAAACAGATCCGAAAAATAAATCAATGATGACGATTTTAGGCACAGTTAAGGAATTGTTATTGATACTTCTTCAGTCTCTACTCCTTCACCATGCTCACCTACCATTGCTACTCTGAAAAAATATGTATTTCCGGGTTCACCTGACTGATTAAAGGTAACACCATATCCTGGACTACCTTGTGGTACAAGGCCCCCAGACCTCGTGTAAGGTCCTTCGGCGTTATTGATAGCACGGTAAACATAATACCCGGTGGCACCGGGGATATAACTCCAGATCAAATTTATATTGGGTGGCGAAGAACCTTGTCCCGTTAATCCAGTCGGGATAGGCAGCATTCTAAGTTGAATTGTTTTACTTTCGCCTGGAGACAGGGTCTCAATTGATCTGCCGCCATTTTTCCTGTCGCCACTTTCCGTAGCAATAATTGTAAATATCCTACCGGTTCCGGCAGGTACTTCTATGGTATAACTGTCCGCAGTTGGCGGTATGACGGCGGTAATGGTTTGCATATCCGGACCGCTTACGGTAAGGGTTAATGTATCGTACCCGGATACCCAGTCGCTTACCGCAACTGCATACAGTTTCGTTTCAAAAAAATTAAAAAATTTGTCGATCAAACTGTTTCTTTTAGAAACAAAAGAATTATCTGAATTCAGCACTATCCTCACCGTCGCCATGTCCCCGCCACTGCAGCGGTTAAGAAGAGTTAACCCTGTCCCAAGCGCCAGAATGATAAGAAATGCCACAATGCCCTTGCGTTTCATCGCGATACCTCGCGTTTTCGATATTCGAAGGCGCGTCCGGCAGGCTATACAGTGCTTGGTGGAACCGCCTGCCAAGTTTAATATATAAAGATCGGAGAAAAAGTGCAATAATTTACTCCCGGCATTTGCGGAAAAAAGTAATTTTAAAACCCCCCAGGCCTATAGGCCATTTCTTCCCGCATGGCATCGGGCACATTTTAGCGAAAAAGGTAGCGCTCCGGCAACCTCTCCAGCCGCTCGAGTCCATGGGCGTACCCCCTCCGGCTCCAGGGCACGAGTGCGGCGGCGGTAGCAAGAAGAGCGTTTTCAGTAGGGGGCCTTCGATAAGCAAATCGTTAGAGCTATTTCCATGTTGTAGGCCGTGTTATCTTTCGCCCATTGATTTCAATTTCGTCGGGCAAGATGCACGAGGCCAGGTGTTTTTCCTTGATTTTCATATAAAAGTCCGCTATATTTTGCAGCTCGTTCGCAGTTCGGTGTATGGGTATTGCGATACCGATTTTTTTGGCGGGTAATTCTTCTCTGACCGCTTTAACGCTTGGTATCAGATCGCTGTCTCCAGAAATAATCACAGCGGTATCGTACTCATCATTAAAGCCGAGGGTTAGCAGCTTTATCGCAATATTGACGTCAGTTTGCTTTTCTTCGGGTATTTGATATTTACCATGGCATATACGGCAGGTTTTATCCCTCATTTTAAATTTGCCGTAAATGGGGGTAACACCGAAATGCTCCTGTACGCGGATAAAAAGTTTGTGACGCAAAGCCTTATTTTGGTCCCAGGCCGCAATGGCGGTGAAATAATAGACTCCCACAATTTTACTTGATTTAGGCGTCAAAATGGCAGCAAGCCGGTAGAGATTGATCCATTTATATTTATGCAGTCTTTCGGAAGCTGAAATCGAATGGTAGAGATTAAAGCCGTCTATTAAAAATACCGTTCTGTCCAACCGTTTCTCTTACCTTAAAATAAAAACCCGGGGGCACTGGCCGCCCGGGGCCCATGAGACACCAACGACTCACGGGGATGATTGATAACAATATAGATACAATATCGGATTAGGTCAAGAATTTTATATGCCCATGAGATGCTTGTTCCAATACCCGTTTGCCTGCGGCGATCTCCATCTCGCCCCCTCGTGCCCGTGGGCCGTTTTGTCCCGCATGGCATCGGGCACATTTTAGCGAAAAAGGTAGCGCTCCGGCAACCTCTCCAGCCGCTCGAGTCCGCGGGCATACCCCCTCCGGCTCCAGGGCACGAGTGCGGCGGCGGATGCCAACAGGAAGCCCGATATTATTAGCCAGGAGGTATAATTCGAAAAAATCCTGTAGAGTCCCAATAGATGAACGAGTGTATTGAATATAAGCGTGTGGAAAAACAAAAGGGAAAGCGGCGCCCGGCCGAAGCGCGCAAGGGCGCGGACCGCGGCCCCGTTTCCGCCCGTGCTTAGCGAGGCGGCGCCCGTCGTACAGGCCAGAGCGGCGCCGGAAAGCATGAGCATGAGGGGAAGATGCGGCGGAAAGAAGTACGGCGCGAAGACGAAGGCCCGGTACAGCGGCCCGTAGGTTGCGAAGGCATGGCCCCGGCGGTATAGCAGGGCAAGGGCGATGCCCGCGGCGACAAGTCCCGCAGCCGCCACGAATACGCGCCCCCGTTCCCGTGTCCGCGCGAAGCGGTGCGCTATCATCCCTAAAATGAAAAAGGCCATCCACGGCAGCACGGGGAAATGCCCCTCGGCTAATGCCAGGCGCGCGATTCCTCCGGAAAGCGACGCGTCGTTTAGGCGCGTTTCCGGTAGATAGATGGGCGTGCCAAGCAGGGTCTGGACGATGGGCGTCGCGGCGAACAGTAGCAGTACAAAAGTCGCTAAAACAGGCCACGGGATGCGCGAAAGGGCGGGCGAGAGCATAAGGCAAAGGCCTATGAGGTGCAGCACGTACCAGGTGCATGGGCCGAACCAGCGGGGCGCGAGGAGGTTGAGCGCGAAGCCGAGGAGCACAATGCACGCGCCGCGCGTAACGAGCGTCCGGCCGCGCCCTTCGGCCCTGTCGAGGAAAAGGCACGCGCCCATGCCCGCCAGGGTTACGAAGAGGGGAGCGGCCAGGTTTCCCAGGAGGTTCATGCCCATGGAGAGGGGGTATTCGCGCAAAAGTTCCCCGAAGGGGATTTTAGGCGAGTCCCACAGCCAGGCGAGCATGTGCTGTTGTATCATAAGAATGACGGCGATGCCGCGCAGGGCGTCGATGCCGGCGTAGCGGTGTGGGCCTATTTTCGATGATCGGTCCGATTGTGTTTTGGAGTCCATTGCCGGATGATGTTAGCTGAGCGCGACACATGCAAGAATAAATTATTTTCCAGTGGAATGGGCCCGGGGCATATCGGCGCAGCCTTTGAATGTTCCTGACATTCCCGAATAAAAGGACTATTATAGTCATAATGAAATGACTATACGGCCCATGATATGATAAAGATAGCGATATCACGATTGAAGGCCTCGCTTAGCGAATACCTGCGTGCGATACTCTCCGAGCCGTCATCTTCATGGCACGAAATTCGACCCTTGGAAGAGGTTCGTACTATAGCGGGGGAGGTTCTGCTGCGCCACCCTTTGCGGGCCGCCGACTCGCTCCAGCTTGCCGCCGCCATCACATGGGCGGAGCGGCGCACTTCGGGGTATGATTTTGTATGCCTCGACGCGCGGCTTCGAGAAGCCGCGAGAGCCGAAGGCTTCAGTGTTCTGCCTGAATAATGGGTCGGGCCGGGCGGGAAGCATGATCGTTATAATTTTAGAACAATCTCTACAAGCTGGTCCGCTCCGTTCTTGTCGAAATAATACTCCTGGCACTCTTGCACGCGTCGGGCCTGGTCGCCGAAGATGGATTCTGTCGCTTCAAACACGGCCTCCTTGTCGAAAAATATCGCCTCCCAGAACTGGTTGTACCCGGCGCCGCACACCATAAAATCAAAGGCGTTGAAGTAGTCGACGGCAGGGAAGAGTCCTCCCTTGTAATTTGTGGAATACACCATGCGGTAAAAATCCTCGAGGTGTGAGTATTTCTTTTGGGCACGTCTGAAGTCGCCTGGATGCCCGTTAAACGCGAAGAGGCAATTCTGGCGCCCCTCGTCCAGCCCGAGTTTTTTTAACGCATCCTCTCTTGAAAGTATCTCGTCCCTGTTTCGTATTACGATCGGGTTTATTTGCTGCATTGGGACCATGCTTTCGAAGGGCTCGGTGGCGAGCACCAGGTCGAAGCGCGAGGGGTCGAAATCGAGCCTTCCGCCCGGAAGGGGAATTGAAAAGAACTTTTCATGTACATACCTGCATATCAACAATTTTTTGCATGGCAGTTCTTTGGAGAAGTGATGGATTGGAAACCATAATAAATCGACAATCATAACGTCCGGTGCGAGCTCTTTAAGTTTTTTAAACAGCTCCGACGAGGGATAATTTTCGGGCGAGAGGGCGTTTTCGTCCTCGGCCGGAATTTCGATGTGGTTAAAGCCGTCGGCAAGCCTGGCAAACGGCGAGCTGGAAAGGATGGTGAATTCCTTATCCATGCCCTTTCGCCTGAGCGCGTTGCCGATCGCTATACCGGTCACCACGCGTCCGGAACCGGTTATGCCGGATGTATAATATACGATTTTCACGGGCTTCCTCCCGAATTTTTCTTTCTACGGCACGGGACCTGCCGGGTCAAGCATGAATCCCGCCACGCCCGGGCGCTGGTTTCGCCTCCCTTGCCGTGATGGGCGATCTTCCGGCGGAAAAAATAAAATTGTCAGAAAAAATGCTTGCCGGAAGTCCCGAACATGTAATACGCTAATGGTTAAGATATTTGCATGGCCAAAAAAATATCGTCGCGGGAAGACCGGGCGGCCTTCGCCGCAGTCACCAAAAGACGGCAGGTTTATTAAGCAAATGTCTATCGGGATTCCCGCGCCACTGCCGGTCCGGATCTCGAAACGGCGATCGCTGAAGGGAAGTCCTAAATTTGGTCGCCGATCAGTTTGGCGCGAAAGTCTCTTAAATTCAATAGACTTGTTGCATAACTGGAAAGGAGAGCCCTGTTTCCCCCGCCTACGGCGGGGGAAAGAGCGATCATTCCGGGTTTGGCAAAAACTCTAATATTTATCGGCCATGTCGGCCGCCGTGCTTCAATAGGACACATTACACACGATCATATGGGAGGTTTTTAATGAAAAAGTACCCCGAGATCTCGATCGCCGCGGTATTTCAAAACAACGCGAAGCGTCTTGCCGATAAAGCATACGCGGCCTACTATTCGGATGGAAAATTCGTCGACATCTCGTGGAGCGAAATGAACGAGATGGTGCACAACCTGGCCTATTACCTGATTTCCAAGGGAATTGAAAAGGGAGACAAGATCGGCATCTTCTCGCCCAACAGGTACGAATGGCACCTGGCGGCCCTCGCCATCCACTCCATTGGGGCCGTGGACGTTCCCATCTACGCCACAAACTCGGCGCAGGAGGCCGAGTACATACTCGAGAATTCGGATTCCAAACTCTGCCTTGTCGGAACCAAGGACCACCTGGACAAGGTGCTACAGGTGCAAGACAGGCTGCCGCTCATGTCCGGGATTGTCGCCTTCGACGAGCCGGTAATGCGGATCGAGGGGGTCATAAGCCTCAGGGAGGCCATGGAGGCCGGGGCCCAAAAGGCCGACGAGCCCGAATTCGACCGCCGCCTGAACGCAATCCGGCCGGACGACCTGGCGACGCTTATATACACGTCGGGCACCACGGGAAATCCAAAGGGCGTCATGCTTACCCATAACAATTTCTATTCGAACGTGGACAACACGCTTTTCGAGATGAAGGACCGCAAAACCGGAAAGCCGCTCCTCACCGAAAGCGATCTTTTTCTCTCCTTCCTGCCGCTGTCGCATTCGCTGGAACGCACCGCGGGTTTCCACGGGGCGGTGTATGCCGGAGCGAAGACGGCATTCGCGCGCGACATCAGCACCATCCTCGAGGACTTCGCCATGGTGAGGCCGAGCATCATCATCAGCGTTCCCCGCATTTACGAAAAGGTCCACGCCGGCATCCTCGGCAAGCTGAGCTTTGCCCCGCCCGCAAAGCGGAAGATCTTCGCCTTCGCCTCGGCTCAGGCGGCCAAAAACCTCGACCGCGTGTGCCGCGATCTTCCGGTAAGAAGCATCAGGTACAAAATCGCCAACAAGCTCGTTTTCTCCAAGCTTAAGGCCACGCTCGGTATGGACCGCCTGCGCTACGCCATCTCGGGCGGTGCGCCTCTCTCGGTGGGGGACGCCGAGTTCTTCATCGGAATGGGCATGAAAATACTGGAAGGCTTCGGCCTTACCGAGACCTCGCCCATAACGCATTTCAACCGGCCCTGGTCCATAAAGCCGGGAACGGTGGGGCACGCCATCCGCGGGACCGAAACCAGAATTGCCGACGACGGCGAGCTCCTCATACGCGGACCCCAGGTAATGGCCGGCTATTACAAGAACGAGGCGGCAACCAGGGAGGTCTTTACCGACGACGGTTTCTTCCGTACGGGCGACATCGGGCTGATCGACGAGGACGGCTGTCTGAAGATAACCGGCCGCATAAAGGACATCATCGTGACCGCCGGCGGAAAGAATATCTCGCCTCAGAACATCGAAAACAGCATAAAGGACAGCCGCTTTATTGAACAGGTTGCGATTATCGGGGACAGGCGCAAGTTCCTGTCGGCCCTGGTGGTGCCGTCGTTCCCGGACATGGAGGCATGGGCCGCGCAGCAGGGTATAAGCTTCAACACGACGACGGACCTCCTCACCAACGCGAAGGTGCTGGAGCTTTACCGAAGCGAGATAGACGAGAGGACGGCTCAATTCGCGCGCGTCGAGCAGATCCGCAAGTTCACGCTCATCAAGGCCGAATGGACGCAGCTTACCGGCGAGCTTACGCCCACGCAGAAGATAAAGCGCCGCGTGATCGAGAAGAAATACGCCGCGGAGATCGACGCCATGTACGCCGACGAGACGGGAGATTGATGCCGCCGGAGATGATTTAAAGCGGGCGACGATTGTGATCGTCGCCTGCTTTATAACAAGGCTCTTACCCCAGCTTTTCGAGCGCGGCCTTAATGCGCTCCACGCCCTTGCCGATATTCTCGTCGGAGGTGGCGAACGAGAGACGGATATTGTCGTCGCTTCCGAACTCCACGCCGGGCACAACCGCCACCTGCGCCACTTCCAGCAGGTAGGAGGTCAGGGCGCTCGAAAGGGATGTCCCCTCGTACTTTTTCCTCACATCCTTCCAGGCCCTAAGACCTTCGACCCCCCGTATGTTCGGAAATGCGTAAAACGCGCCCTCGGGCATGAGGCAGGTGATTCCGGGCGCGGAGTTTAGCCCGTCGACTATGAGCCTGCGCCTGCGGTCAAAGGCCTCCACCATGGCCGCGATAACCGACTGGTCGCCCGTCAGCGCGTCGACGGATGCCCACTGCGAGATGGAGGTGGGGTTGGATGTGGACTGGCTCTGCAGTATTTCGACCTTCTTTATCACCTCGGCGTCGCCGGCCATGTAGCCTATGCGCCATCCGGTCATGGAGTAGGCCTTGGATACGCCGTTCAATATGATGGTGTTTTTGTACAGTCCGTTCGACAGCCCGGCGGTATTGGTAAAGCTCCGGCCGTCGTAGACTATGGATTCGTATATGTCGTCCGAGATGATCGCGATGTCGTGTTTTTCGAGGACGGCCGCGAGCCCTTCGAGCTCCTGCCGGGAATAGGTGGCCCCGGTGGGATTGGAGGGCGAGTTGAGGATGACTGCGCGCGTCTTTTTACCGATCGCTTTTTCGAGCAGGGAAGGGGTTATCTTGAAGCCGCTTTCCTCGCCTGTATTTAGAATCACCGGGACGCCGCCGGCCAGTTCGACTATCGGGGGATAGGACACCCAGTACGGCGCGGGAACTATTACCTCGTCTCCGTCATTGAGGAGGACCTGCATCAGGTTGTAAAAGGAATGTTTTCCGCCGCAGTTCACCGTAACCTGGCTTACATCGTATTCGAGGCCGTTATCGCGACGGAATTTCTCCACGATGGCCTTTTTAAGCTCCGGAATTCCACCGGCGGGCGTATACTTGGTCTTGCCAGCGTCGATTGCCCTGATGGCCGCGTTTTTAATATGGGCGGGCGTGTCGAAATCGGGCTCGCCGGATCCGAAGCCTATTACGTCGACGCCCTTTGCCTTGAGAGAGTTGGCCAGGGCGGTAATAGCAAGCGTCGCCGACGGTTTCACCTTGAGAATTCTCCCGGAGAATTGCATAAGCACCCCTGTTTATCGTAATGAAGAGGATGTGAGACTTTATTGAGAGCGGTTTACCGGTGATCGGTGGCATGACGGAGGGTGAGTGACGGTGACGCCGGGCCTTCCCGCCAGACCGGCATGAAAATAGATGCTGGCCCGGAGGTGTCAATCGTTTTTTGGCGTTTTTACAATTCACCATCCCCATAATTTGCGCCAATCGCAAAAAAAGGAATTGCTTAAAAGGCGTAACGCGGATAAGAAAACGCAGGGCGCCGGGTTTCTCCGGACGCCGGGGCCATGCAAGCAATATAAGAGGCAGAACCATGAAAATACGCTTCTGGGGAGTCAGAGGCTCCATCCCGACACCGCCGGCCGATGACGTAATACGCGAAAAGCTCCGCAGGGCGCTCCTCAGGGCGTCGCCCGCGGACATCTCCTCCGAGGAGTCCATAGACCGCTTCATAGATTCCCTGCCGTATTCCATCCGCGGCACCTACGGCGGCAACACGACCTGCCTCGAGGTGCGCACGGCCGATGACGACCTGTTCATCATTGACTGCGGCACCGGCATCCGCCACCTTTCCACCGAGCTCATGAAAGGGGAATTCGGACGGGGCCAGGGGGTCGCCAGCATCCTTCTCACGCACACCCACTGGGACCATATTCAGGGCATCCCGTTTTTCGTGCCCTTCTTCGTCAAAGGAAACCGCTTCCACATCTATTCGCCGTTCAGCGACATCAAGAAGCGCGTCGAGTACCAGCAGGTGTTCACCCATTTTCCCGTAAACCTGGATTCCATGCTGGCCACCAAGGAGTTTTTCGTCATCGAAAAGGAGGCCCCTTTTCATCTCAACGGTATAACCATTCTCAACAAGAGGATGCGGCATCCGGGCGGCGCCTTCGGCTACCGGCTGGAGGAGGACGGAAGGTCGTTTATCTTCACCAGCGACTGCGAATTCAACATCGACGAGATCGACCAGATCGACTCGTACAGGGATTTTTTCTGGAACGCCGACGTGGTGGTCTTCGATACGCAATACACCTTCGAGGAGGCCATCGACAAGATCGACTGGGGGCATTCCTCCGCGTCGATCGCTATCGACATCGCGCTTCGGTTCAACGTCAAGAGGCTCCTGCTTTTTCATCACGAGCCCACCTACAGCGACGAGAAGCTCGAATCGGTGCTCTCCAACGCGCGCACCTATTTGGGCATGAACGCCCGCGGCAGGGCGCTCCTCGACATAGAGATCGCGCGCGAGGGCGTGGTCATCGAGCTCTGAGCGTTCGCGTCAGCGGGAGCCCTGCAGGCGCTCGATGTCCCGGTGCTTGCCGATTACGATCATCACGGCGTTCTCGGGGATGATGTCGTGCGCCGATGGGGCTATCCTGATCGTGTGCCCCTTTTCGCCGATGTCCGCGGCAGTTCCGCCTTCGGGAGGCAGTTTGAGCCCTATCACCTGGCAGCCGAATCGCGTGCTGATCTGCAGGTCTTTAAGCGATTTACCTATAAAGCTCTTCGGCGGGGTAACCTCGATTATGCCGTAATCGTCGGTTATAGGAAGGTAGTCTATGGCGTTCTTCAGCGCGAGCTTGTTCGCAACGCGGATGGCCATGTCCCTTTCGGGGAAGATAACGTCGGTAACGCCGATCAACTTGAGTATTTTCCCATGGTCCTCGGATATCGCGCGCACGATAACGCGCGGGATTCCGATTTCCTTTATATAGAGCGCGATGAGGATGCTTGCCCCCATGTCCTGACCGATGCTGATGACCGCCCCGTCGAAGTCCCGAAGCGCCAGCGATTCCAGCACCTCCTTGTTGGAGGCGTCGCCGATGATGGCGTGGCTTATGAAGTCCCTGGCCCGCTGTACGACCTCGCGGTTGGAGTCCATGCCCAGCACCTCGCAGTCGTTCTCCACGAGCGTGAGCGCAATGTTAAGCCCGAAGTTGCCGAGTCCGATGATAAAAAATTTTTTCATGGCCTACCCTATCATTATGTGCTCTTCGGGATATCCTATGTCCAGCTGTTTTTTCCCGGTCGTAAGAGCGCTTATCAGCGTCAGCGGGCCGAGCCTGCCTGTATACATAACGGCGCATAGCAGGAGTTTCCCCGTGTCGCTGAGGGCGGGAGTGAGCCCGGTGGAAAGCCCGACGGTGCCGAACGCCGAGGTGACCTCGAAGAGAGCCGAAAGGAAGATGTTTTTAACCGCCGGCGTTCCCACGAGAAGCAGCATAAAGGTCGATGTCGAAACGAATATAAGCGCCATGATAAAAAGGGAGGTGCTCTTCTCCACCGTATCAGGGTCCAGCGCTCGCCCCCACAGCACGATCCGGCCGCGCCCGCGGAATTTCATGACCAGCAGAAGCCATACGACCGCCATGGTCGTGGTCTTAACCCCACCCGCGATCGAGCCCGGCGAACCGCCCGTGAACATGAGAAAAATCATCATGAAGAGCGTGGTCTCCCTGAGGGAAGCGATGTCCACGGTGTTGAACCCGGCGGTGCGGCATGTTACCGACTGGAAAAATGAATTGATGATTTTCCCGATCGGGGAGAAGTCCAAAAGCGCGTTGTTCCACTCGAGCGCGGCGAAACCGGCCGTCCCCAGGGCGATAAAGAAGGCGGTAAGGGCGATGACGAGCCTGGTGTGGAGGCTGTACTGGGACAGAAACTTGCGCCGGCGGAAGCGCGTGCGCGAGAGCTCCGAGAGCACCAGAAAGCCCAGTCCGCCGGTAATGATGTTCGCCGCGATGACCAAAAGCACGATCGGATTCTCATTATACCCGACGAGGTTTTCCGTATATGTCGAAAAACCCGCGTTGCAGAAGGCCGACACGGAATGAAACACGGCGTTCCATGCCGCCTCGGGTACGCTCTGTGTCGGGACGAACTGGCTGAAGAGGGCCGCCGCGGAAAAAGTTTCTATGACGAAGGTGTAGAGGACCACCCGGCTTAAAAGCCTTTTTATTGGGAGCCTGTGGATGTCGCTGTAAAACGATTCGAAGGTAAAGCGCCACTTTATGGAGATGCTCCCGCTAAGGGCGGACAGCAGGGCGATGGAAAAGGTCATGATGCCCAGCCCGCCGAACTGGATAAGCAACAGGATGACCGCCTGGCCGAAAAATGTGAAGCGCCCGGCCGTATCGAGGACCGTAAGCCCTGTAACGCATACCGCCGAGGTGGAGGTAAATAGAGCGTCGACGAAGCTTATGCCCTCCGTGGTTGCGAAGGGGATTTTTAAAAGCAGCGCCCCGGAGAGGATGAGCGCGACGAAGCTCAACAGTATTTTGTTGATGGGATGGACCGACGAAGATGTGTTTCGCGGGCTCATTGTATCAAAAAAAGGGTATCGTCCGGCAATACCCCGTTTCTCTGGGCGCTGCAGGGATTGAACCTGCGACCCTCCGCTTGGGTTTTTTTGTGACTCTTAAACGACACCATATACACATTGTTTACGATGTCAATTGATTTTGATGGCGATAATTGGGCTAATGCCCCGACCTCAAAACTGAAGGGCATAATGCCAACAGCTCTCGGCATATCGCACGAGTCTGTCAGATAAAGATGGGCTAAAGACGGCCGTATATTTGTTTCAGTTTATAAAGAAAGGCGTGCCTTTTATGGCGCTTGACTGTATTCTATACAAAAATATGGGAACCTCTAAAAATTATCTTTTTGAATTTCCCATGATTTGTAACTACTGGCACAACCAGGACTTAGGTTTCTCCGCCCGCCGAAGGCGGGCGGGAAAACCTAATTATTAGAGGTTGCCATATTTGATTTTATCATAGACTTCTATACAGAATGCAGGCAACATATGCCTTACTTTGGTACAACTGTGTATTATCCGTCGTGGTCGACACAACCAGTACCGCTGCTAAAAGGCTTTTTGTTAAAATAACTTTCGGGAATATTCCAGCTTGGTTTGTAATCCTTTGTACTCGCTACTATCCCCCCGGTGTCCTCCGCAAACAGGAGGAGTTTTAATAAATAAATTCATCTTCAAGCATTCCCATGCGTATGAGTAAAGTAAAAGAGTGAAGTGTAATGTTTTCCAGGCTTCCATCAAGAAAAAGCCCCTAAACAGTGGCTTTTAAACTGTGACTATACCGTAAGCTATTACGCGTACATCAGTTTTCCGCGCGGTTTCGGAATAGTACGCTTTAGATTCCGCGCGGTTTCGATCCATTCGTCTATGACAATTCCAACATTACGCAGGGCATCCTCGTAGCTTTTGCCGTCGGCAAGGCACCCCGGCAGCTCCGGCACTTCGGCTATGTAGGAGTCGTCTTCGTCGCTCCAATAAATAATCACTTCGTATCTATATTTATTCATGCGTTTCACCCAGCTTGTATTTCAAAATAAGATTTCTAACCTGTTTGACCTGGTACGGTTTAGCCATACCTCCCTTAGGTTGGATATTGATTATCTCGGAAACACCATCCCGATAAAAAATATAATGGTCTCCTTTAATCCGCTCGTTAAAGCCAAGTCGAGCAATCAGAGAGCGCAGTTCGTCAAAGCCGATGTTTTCATCGCTTCTCCCTGACAATATTCTATGCAATAATTTATCAAATTGGGTCATAATTGTCAACATGGCGATAAAAAACTCCGTGTCAACCGGGAAAAGTATTAATAGAGTTGTTGCCTATCTGGCAAAAATGCCATCGCGAGAAGGCCGTAGGCCGACGTGGCGATCTAAAAAAAGCAACAAGTTGCAGGTAAAAACCGGATATTGTATGCGATAGCCACGCCCCGATACGACCAGGGCTCGCAATGTACTCAGTAAAGCAACAAGTCTATTTTTTTTTTTGCAGCCTTCCTTACATTCTTTCGTGGGGCGAAAGAGAGCAACCAGAGAAAGCCCCACTCAGGCTCCGCTTGGCTTATCCCGTTTGCTTTTCCTTTAACCTACTTTAGGTCTGGGAAACTAACGCCCCCGGCGCGTTGCGCCACCCCCGGAGGGGGTTTTGCTAATGCCGATGACCTTTCAACTTTGAACTTTTTATTTATATAGCCCGCGGCACATCCGTGCCGCCGGTAAACGGTCTTTTGGGTTTCGAGGGACTTTCGAAGAAAAACTGGAGTGTTCTCTGGGCGCTGCAGGGATTGAACCTGCGACCCTCTGCTTGTAAGGCAGATGCTCTCCCGGCTGAGCTAAGCGCCCTTGCTATACTTCCTTTTCGGTCGACTTGCTGGGTTTAAACGACAGCACGGAGCGGGCCGGAACGTCGAGGCTTCTTCCCGCAATGGGGGAGTATACCCTTCGCTCCTTGCGTAGCACCCTGGTGAACGTGCCGAACCCCCTTATGTCTATTCTGCTTTCCGTGTCAAGATTTTTAAGAATCAGCTCGAGAAAATTGTCCACTATGTACCCCACCTCCCGGCGCTTCAGGCCGCTCCGGAGGGTGAGCTGGTCGATGATCTCGTGTTTGGTCAAGCCGGACCCCGGTCGTCAGGCCTGGGGGCCCGCCGCCGCGTTGACCTTCCTGGCAAGGCGTGATTTTCTGCGCGCGGCGGTCTTCCAGTGAAAGACCCCCTTCGCCGCGGCCTTGTCAATTTTTTTTACGAAACCGGCGAAAACCGACGAGAGGACAGCAGGGTCCTTGGCCTCCTTGGAATCGAGGGACTTTTGCACCTTTTTGGCCTCGGTCCTTACCGCAGACTTAGCCTGCGTGTTCGTCCGACGGCGCTTTTCGTTGGTCTTCATGCGTTTTTTCGCGGATTTGATGTTCGCCACTGTGCCACCTTTACGATTAGACTTAATTCGAAAATCGAAGCGCAACTATGTCGCGCGGGCCTTTTTGTGTCAAGAATAAAAATCCGTCATTCGGTCAACAATATCTTGAAAAGTGAGCGGGCGTAGTAGTGCACCGTACAGTCGTAATGCTCCCCGACCCTGGAAAGCTGCACCAGCACCAAGGTCTTTTCGCCGGAGAACGAATAGGTGGTCGTGGTGCCCTCGTGCTGGACGTGAGGGCTGCCGTACACGTTCGTTACGGAGCGGAGGGTTTCGGCGAAGGCGGCGCTTTTTACGGGGCCGTAAAGCTCCATCACCGCCATGAGCCGGTTCCGTATGAACAGATAGTCCCTCCTGGGGGACGAGGAGGCCTGTACGATCGTTATGCGGTCGGCAAGCTCGCCATTTATGGAAGTGAGGTAGCTCAGTATCTTATTCTCGTAGCGGGGATTGGCCCGCGGTGACAGCTCCGATACCGTTGTTCCGGACGGTATCATCCGGCCGAGGACGGCCTCTCTGGCGATTCCCCAGGAGGCGAAGGAGGGCGAAAATACCGACGCCCCGCCGGCGGGTCCGCTGTAAAGAAATAGAAACAGCAGGGAATATAACGTCAGGGCGTGTGCGGCATGAGTCATAATTTCTCCGGGATGCAAATGTCGCCGTCGTCGGCGGTCCCAATATCACCATCATCCGACGGAATAAAATTGACCGATGAAGGGCCTGCTGTCAAACCATTATTAAATCCCCCGCGTAATGGCGGAATTACGGCTGTTTATTCAAAATATTCATGGATTTATCGTAATGGCGACAAAAAGCCGGTCCATCGGGGTCTCTCCGCAAAAAAACTGGAAAGGTGTTGTAATTTTTTAATCGTTTTGATAGTATACAGGTGTTCGGTCAGACAAGGTCGATAGTGCTTCAGGCCGAAGGCTCGATTCGGTCCACATGCGGGGGATTCCCTATCCCACGGCGGCGGGAGCCCTGCCGGCTGGACCACACGAACGAGGGGAGGTGACGCGGTTGAAACGAAATCGTATTTTTCCGGTTGCGCTTGCCCTGCTCATGCTTGCGGCGTTCGCCGGCGTGTCGTATGCGGGGGGCGGAAAGGGAACTGACGCCGAATTTACGGGAAGGGTGATCTATCTCGGCGAAAACCATGTCGAGTTGAAGAGGGGGTCGAAGGAACTTCGGCTCGCGTATACCGACGCCACGAGGATATTCGATATATCCGGCGCGGAGGCCGACCGAAGCGCAATCGAGCTTTGTCAGACGGTGAGGGCGGTCTATCGTTCCGCGGGCGGCGCGAGGGAGCTTTTAAGCCTCTCGGTGGTTGGGGAAGGGAATTGCCGTAAATAGAGGCGGTCCGGGTTGCCCTGTCAAGCCTGAGGGGAATTAGGCATTGACGGCGGTATTGTCATTGACGAAACATCCCGTTTAGCCTTGAGTGAGGCGCGGCGCAATGCCGCGCCTTGCCGCGTCTGGAGGCAAGGGCTGACGGGCTGGACGGTATATCAATGAACGGTTCGATAAAAAGCATTCACCTCACAGGAGTGTGCGGAGTGGCGATGGGAAGCCTCGCCGGCATGCTTAAGGAGAGGGGCTACAGGGTGAGCGGCTCGGACGACTCCGTGTATCCGCCGATGAGCGACATGCTCGCCGAATGGGAAATAGAGGTCCGGCAAGGATACCGCCCGGAAAACACGGCCGGGGCCGACCTCGTTGTCATAGGCAATGCCGTTAGCCGGGGCAACGCCGAAGTGGAGCACGTGCTGGAGCGTCGTATGCCGTACTGCTCCATGGCCGAGGCGCTAAGGGATTTTTTCCTCCGGGGGAAGGAGGTCATCGCCGTTGCCGGAACGCACGGCAAGACCACCACCACGGCGCTTCTCGCACATATACTGGTGGAGGCGGGGCTGGAGCCTTCTTTTTTTGTCGGGGGCGTGCCCTGTAATTACGGCTCCAACTTCCGTCTGGGCGAAGGCGGGCATTTCGTAATAGAGGGGGACGAATACGATTCGGCTTTTTTCGAAAAGATACCCAAGTTCGCCGTTTACAGGCCTCACCGTCTGGTGCTCACCTCGCTCGAGTTCGACCATGCGGACATCTACCGCGATCTGGACGAGATAGCGCTGTGGTTTCGCAGGCTCGTCAACGTGGTACCTTCCAACGGCAACGTGATTTATTCGAGCGGATACCCGGCTCTGGAGGAGGCCGTTCGGCATTCCCTCGCGCCTCGTAACAGCTTCGGCGGCCCGGGGGCCGATTTTTACTGCGAGGAAATGGGGGTCGACGGCGAATGGTCGAACCTCCTGCTCAATGTGCCCGGAGGGGAGGGCGTTAGGCTTCGTACGCGGATTTTCGGAGGGTTCAACCGCGCCAACATAGCGGCGGCCGCGGCCATGGCGCTTCGGCTTGGCGTATCGCCCGAGGCCCTTGGGCGCGGGGTGGAGAGCTTCATGGGAGTTCGGCGCAGGCAAGAACTCATCTATTCCCGAAAGGGATTCAGGGTTTACGAGGACTTCGCCCATCACCCAACCGCGATAGCGGGGATGATCGCCGCGGTGCGCGAGCGTTTTCCCTCCTCGCGCCTGTGGGCGGTCTACGAACCGCGCAGCGCCACCAGCAGGCGCAGGGTGTTTCAGGAGGAGCTGCCGGGCGCCTTTGCCGGCGCCGACAGGGTGCTCATCAAGACGCCGTACAAAATCGACGCCATACCGGAGAAGGACCGGATAGATATGGATCTCGTGGTCGGCGGGATAAACTTGCGGGGCGGGAGCGCGCGCCTTTTCGGCGACACGCGCATGATCGTACAGGCCCTCTTCGACGGCCTCGACCGCAGCGAGGACAACGTGGTTATCATAATGTCCAACGGCGGCTTCGACGGCATCTACGACCTGGTGCGCCGCGGCGCGGACGCCTTATACTCGATGGATGCCGCGCGCGAATAGGGCCGACGGACCGCTCAGTGCGACCACTGCGAAACGGCCCGGTCGCGTTTGCTTACATGCTGCTCGGCGGAGAGCGCCGCGACACATCCCTCGGCGGCCGCAAGCACGACCTGCCGCACCTTTTTGCAGGTGACGTCGCCTATGGCATAGACCCCTTCTACCGAGGTGGCCATCGTCTCCCTGTTCACGGCTATACATCCCTCCTCCGTGGTTTCTATCGCCCCGTACAGGTAGTCCACGATGGGTTTGTTGCCGTGCAGGTACAGGAACACTCCATCGACGCGCAGGTCCTCGTCCGCGCCGCCTGCGGCCACGGTGATCTCGTCGACGTGCTCCCCGCCCCTGATGGCCGTAATCCGCCCCCCGGTCTTTACGACGATGGCCGGGTTCGTGGAGATGAAGTCCGCGTGCTCGGGCGGAATCTCCTTCTCGCGGGTGATGAGATAAATACGGCGCGCGAAGCGCGCAAGCGCCCCGAGCTCGTCCATTATCTCCGCCGTGGCCCCGGCTATGGCCACGTCCCTGTCCTGATAAAAGGCCGCGTCGCAGGTGGCGCAGTAGCTCACGCCGCGGCCCGTAAACTCGGTCTCGCCCGGAAGCGTCACCGATCGCCCCATGGAGCCCGTGGCGAGAATTACGGTTTTCGACATGACGGTCGCGCCCGATGTGAACACCTGAAAGGGCCTCGCCGTAAAGTCCACGCCGTACACCTGCTCCTGCCGAAGCTCCGCGCCGAAGGATTCGGCCTGCGCGCGAATTCGATCCAGGAGTTCGGCGCCGCTTATGGCCTCCGGGATGCCCGGGTAATTGGCGATGCGGTCGGCGGAGCCAAGCGCCCCTGCGGCCGGGTTCTTGTCGAGCACCAGGGTCTTCATCCTCCCGCGCGCCGCATAGAGCGCGGCCGAAAGGCCGCCCGGTCCCCCTCCGATTATAACGATGTCATACGGTTCGTCGTGTATCGGTTTTCCGTTCGCGTTTTCCATGTCAGCCGTCCTCGTTTAAGAATTTAGGGCAGTCATAAAAATCAGGTTTTCACGCCCGCCTTAGGGAGGCGGAAGAATTAATTATTAAAGGCTACCTTAATTTATCGCCGCCCGGTTTGAGAATCCTGTCTTATCGGTTTATCGATAAAAGCCCTTTCAGATCTTTTTCGCAGGGCCGATCTCATTATGTAAGAGTTAAGCGCATAATGTTTCGCTTAACAATAACTTTAAGCAAATTCTAAAAATCAGTTTTTTTGAGGCTGTTTAAAAGTTACTTTTTGAGAGCCCTTCGCTTCAGTCGGTGAAAGATATAACGGCCTTCGTTGCTTTAGTTCATGGAGCGAGAGGTAGTAAGCAAAGAAAGCATCGCTGGGGCGCCGCGCTTCGATACGGGCTGCGCCCTACTCAGCGCCCGCTTGGCTTGTCTGTAGGTTTTCCCTTTAGCCTACTCCAGGGCTGCGGAAACTAGCGCCCCCGGCGCGTTGCGCCACCCCCGGAGGGGGTTTTGCTAATGCCGATGGCATTTCTTTGAACTTTGAACTGTTTATTGTCTTCGCCCGCGGCGCCTCCTGTGCCGCTGCTTAATGGACGAGTGTTCACATGGGACTTGGGGTTTTTAATTCGCATCTTCCTTGACAATCCGGGAGATGTGTTTATCCTACCCATCCTGAATATCCTTCTTTAAAATGGAGCACCCCTGATGATAGATCCCAGACTGGTGCGCGATGACCTGGAAGGCGTTCGCGCGATGCTTAAAAAACGAAACATGGAATCGGCGGTCGATCTGGACGGGCTGAGGCGCATTGACGAAGAGCGCCGCGCCGTAATAGCGAAAACGGACGATCTGCGTGAAAAACGCAATCGGGTTTCGAAGGAGATAGGAAAGCTCAAATCCGGCGGGGGCGACGCCTCGGCGCTTATGGCCGAGATGAGCGGGGTGAACGACGGCATCAAGGAGCTCGAGGCCGAGGTGGAGCGGCTCGACGCGGACTTCAACGAGCTCATGCTTTCGCTTCCGAACATGCTGTCGGATACCGTCCCCGAGGGGCGCGACGAGAGCGACAACCTGGAGATTCGCACATGGGGCGAAAAGCCCGTGTTCGATTTCAAGCCGAAACCTCATTACGACCTCGGGACGGAACTGGGCATCCTCGATTTCGAGCGCGGGGTGAAGCTCTCCGGCGCGCGCTTCTACGTTTACCGCGACCTTGCGGCCAAGCTGGAGCGCGCCATCATCAACTTCATGCTCGACCTGCACACCACGGAGCACGGCTACAGCGAAACTTTCGCGCCTTTTGTCGTCAACGACGACAGCATGATCGGCACCGGGCAGTATCCCAAATTCAGGGACGAATACTATCGCATAGAGCGCGACGGCCTCTCGCTTATCCCGACGGCGGAGGTCCCGCTTACAAACCTCTATCGCGACGAGATCCTCGATAGGGAGCGGCTCCCGGTGTACGTCACCATGCAGTCGGCCTGCTTCCGCCGCGAAGCCGGGAGCGCCGGCAGGGACACGCGCGGCCTCATCCGCGTGCACCAGTTCCAGAAGGTGGAGCTGGTCAAGTTCGTGGAACCGGAAACATCATTCGACGAACTGGAAAAGCTGACCGCCAACGCCGAGGAGGTGTTGAAAAGGCTCAAACTCCATTATCGCGTAATGCTGCTTTGCTCCGCCGATACATCGGCCGCCTCCACCAAGACCTACGACCTCGAGGTATGGATGCCCGGCCTCGACCGTTACGTGGAGATCTCGTCGTGCTCCAACTTCCTGGACTACCAGGCGCGGCGCGCCCGCATCCGCTACCGCCGGGCGAAGGGCGAAAAACCGGCCTTTCTCCACACGCTGAACGGCTCCGGCCTTGCCGCGGGAAGAACGCTCGCGGCCGTAATGGAGAACTACCAGACCTCCGACGGACGCATAGAGGTTCCGGAGGTCCTGAAGCCTTATATCAAATGATAGAGCTCAGGCTGCCGGGCCTGGACAGGGTCGCCGCGCGTCAGGCCATATCGCTTTCACTCGCTACCGGAAAATCCTTCAGGCTTTCAGGAGGCTTCGGGTTGGCGCGGCAAGACCCGGCGTTCGCGGCCTGCCTTTCGGACTGGGAAAACGCGCTTGCCTCGCTTTCCGCCGGCTCTTTTCTGGCGGATGGCGAGGACCTGTTATTCCGGCCGGGTACGCTCCGGCACGGGACTTACACGCTGCAAACCGGGCCCTTCTCCTCGGCCCTGGAGCTTGTACTCCTGATGCTTCCGCCCCTCACCAGGCTGGATTACCGCACAGCGCTTTCGGTGCGCGGAGTGACTCATTCGGACCTTTCGTACACCACCGACTTCGTAAACCTAACGCTATTCGACATTCTCGAGCGCATGGGGTTTTATCTGCACCTCTCGCTCAGGCGCTTCGGGTTTTACGGCTCGGGCGGAGGGCTCATCGAGGCGCGGGCCTATCCGGGAGAGGCCCGCGGAACGATGCCCGGCCTCGTCTTTCGGGATGTCGTCATGAGGGGCGCGCGCGTATACATTGCCGGGCTCTCGACCGACATCGCGCTCATGCAGCGAGGAACGCTTTCCGGGCTCTGCGGCCTGCCGGAATCTTCCATAGGCATCGTCGAGGTGCTCGACGCCGACGGCCCGGGCAATTGCGTCCAAGCCTATGCGGAATGCGATGGGCGGTCGATGGTGCTCCAGGCGGTAAGCCCGGTATACGACGCGGATGGGGAATATATTTTCAATGAGGAGAGGGCGGAAGAAACCGCGCGTTCTCTTGCGTCACTGTGCGCCCGGCTGAAGGAGAACGGGGCTCCGCCGCCCGAGGCGGCGCGGGAAATCCTGCCGTACTCAGCGCTGTCGGGAAGCCCCCTGCCCGCCGGCGCGGGCGAAACCGCCAAACTCCTCGCGGACGCGTTCGGCTGAGCCCGGGGGGGCCTCAGACAAGGGTGATTATCCGTTCCTCGCGAGCGCAGCGTATGCAGTAGCGTTTTCCCTCGGAACCGTTGCCGCACGGGACGTAATAATGATTGAGCTGGTTGATATCGGCGCCGCATTTACAGCATTTCATGACCAATCCCCCGACTGAATCTTGAATACTCCTTCTTGTAATTTCGGAGCTTTCAAGAATTTTAATGAGAAAAATACGATCGTGGAGCGCCCTCGCCCGGAAAGTCCCGGGGAGGCGTTTAAGGCCATTGAAGCGAAGACAGGCCGTCATTACACGGCGAGGACGGTTCTCATGATGAAAACGGCGTTATCCACGGCATAAAATTTAAAATCCGGTGTTGACTATTCCCGCGAATATGCTATCATGGTTTGTATACAGGGCCTTTCCGCGCGGTAAAACGACGGCGGACAGGGCGAAAGAGGCGCATCCCGCTGGGCGCGTCATTTTTTAAAGCGACAACCGGATTCTTATGGGCGCAAAAGCGGACAACAAGCCCGCTATTGCGACATAAAATTTGTGTTTACAACAACCGGCGCCGATTTTAGTATCGGCCGAATATTCGATTTTTGGGGGATGCCTGCGAATGGCTCAGAAAAAGAAATCCGCGACCGCAAGGTCGACACAGGCCGCGGACAGGGACAAGGCAAAACCGAAGGCAAAGTCGGGCAAGGCGCGCAGGAAGAACAATCTTCTCAAGCTCTGCTCCGAGATGAACAGGCTCGTCATCGACGCGGTCGACAAGGAAGTGGTCAAGCGCTTCAAGACGCTTATCGACACCAGCGCCGATGAAATTACCAAGGCGAGCCTCGACGCCATACTTAAAAACCCGGGCGATGTCGAGGTCGGAAGTTTTCACGAAAGCATCCAGCCGTACTTAAAGCATTATATTTTCATGGCCAAGAGGAACGCGAAGTAGACCGGGCGAAGGGGAGGGCTCCGCATCGCTATGATACGCAGGTTCCCCGGTTCGGTTTCGACCATGGTCGCGCAAAGGGCGGCGATGTACGCAAAAGGCCGCGTTATTGTGGCCTTTATGCTGTTCCTGGTCCTTCCCTTATGGAGAATAAGCGCCATCCCCGCATTCAGCGGAACACGCTTTTTCCTGAATTGTGTGGTATTAGCGGCCTGCCTGCCGGCCCTGTTCGTTCTTACGTGGAGGGGCGGTTCGGCCCGCCTCCGCATTACCGCGGTCGATATTCTCACGGCCGCTTTCTACGCGCTCTACATCATCGCCTCCGCCCTCTCGGACAACCGGGAGCTCTCGTTCATCGAGCTCTCCGCAGGCGTGTTCACGATGGCGCTGTACGTTTATTTCAGAATGATTATGGAGGAACCGTCCGGCGGAGAGTTTATAGCGAGGCTGTCCTTCTTCGCGGCCCTGGCGGTCTTGGGCCTTTCGCTGTGGGGGCTTGCGCAGTACTTCCTGGAGTTCGACGTACCGCGGGGGCTTAAGCTCCTATTCAAAACGCACCACTTTCCCGTGGTGGCATCCATGGGGAACCCGAATTTTCTTGCCGAATATATCGTGCTTTTCTCGCCTCCAGCCCTCGACTTTTTGTCGTCAAAAAGAAGTCCCATACCGCTTGTCGCCGGCGCGCTTATCATGGCGCTTGCGGTATTTCTGACCTATTCACGCCTATCATGGTTCGCCATTGCGCTCGTTCTGTTCCTCATGCTGGCGGCCCGCAGGGGGGATGCGCGCCGGCGCTTCGCCGCGGCCATCGTCGCAACGGCACTCGTCACCGGAGCCTTCTTCGCCTATCACGAGCATACCGGATCCACCCGCTCGGACAGGGTAATGCAAAGCTTCGATCTTTCCGGTAAAAACCCCCTTTCGGAGCGCCGAATTATATACAGGGCCGGCCTTGCCATGTTAGGCGACGCCGGAGCGTTCGGTATGGGGCCGGGCATGTTCGGATACCGCTATCTGGCCTACCAGGGGCGCGCTCTCCGTGCGGACGCGGCCATTTTATCCGGAGGCCTTCCGGTGGATCTCGATCATGCGCATAACGATATCATCGAAACGGGCGTCGAGCTGGGGCACATCGCCATGGCCGTCTTCATTATAATGATCGGAGCGGGGGCCGCTTTCGGGGCGCGCTCTCTCGCGCGGCCGCGGGAGGAGGACCTTCGGGGGGGGCTTTCGCTCGTGCCGATCGTATTC
>Ga0302246_1000629_pt1 | contig 29846 bp, 20 predicted proteins | sample AAG_UR_Trp_MG_FD_193533 | JGI IMG/M metagenome (GOLD analysis project Ga0302246, IMG submission 193533) | Enriched activated sludge microbial communities from anaerobic digester in WTTP, New Holstein, Wisconsin, United States - AAG_UR_Trp | ecosystem: Engineered > Bioreactor > Anaerobic >... | reverse complement strand
TACTTCTAGAACAGATGGAACAACCATCTATGAAGACAATGGTAATGCCTTCATAGACACAGGGCTTACTGATAATACAGAGTACTGTTATGCCTTGTATGCTACTGATGGTACTGAGTACACTGAACCACTAACAGGGTGTCAGACGACTGTTCAAGCATATAGTTCTTGTTCTGAACTAAAAGCATCAGGAGTTAATACTAATGGAGTATATCCTATTAAAGTTAATGGTAATACATTCAATGCTTATTGTGATATGACTACTGATGGAGGAGGATGGACTCTTGTTCTAGCTCAATATGAAGATGATCCTGTTACTGATTGGAATGAAGGAATACAAGGAGACTATGATCCTTCTCTTGCAACTAGAAAAGGATTTGCTCTTAATACATCTCAAATACCTTCTCATAACCAAGTAGCTTTTGGTAAAGACCTTGATCCCACCTTCGTAGACTATGCTGACTTTACTTATTCTACTGGTAACATCCTTGTTACTACTTTAACTAGTCCTAAGACTAGGAAGGGGTATCAGGTGCATAGGGATATGGGTGGGTATTATGGAACGCATAATCCTGAGGGTTCTTTTAATACTTCAACTAGTCCTGGATGGAGGAATACTTTAACGTTTGATGAGTTGGGTGGAAGTAAGGGGACCTGGGCTTTTGCTCTTAATGCGACTAATGTAGATACAGGAAGCTGTAACGATTTAAAGGTGTGTAAGGGTTATTCTATGAAAAATGAAATACTTCAGACAACATCTGAATCCTACGCCTGGACCGTTTGGGTAAGAACAGGAACAATAGAGACTGCCAAGTCTTCATGTAAAGCCTGGTATGACAGTGGAGCAACTACTGATGGTTATTACAAGATCAATCCTAATGGAACTTCCTTTATTACTTATTGTGATATGACTAATGGGGGATGGACATTGGTTGCTAATGTACTAGGAACTAATGCCATTTCTTCTGCTAATTATACTAATGGACTAGGAAGTACTGATTATCTTCCTTTATCTGAATGGATTCATAAGGTATCTGACTTCAATACATATACTAATCCTGCCATGAGAATAGATATGGGAACAGTAAAGGATTACTTCATTCCTAATGGAGTATCTTTCTCTACCATGGTTACTACTTCTCCTACTAATAACTTCAAATGGACTAATGATTTAACTAAACCATTTGTTGTTCCGTCTTATTATTCCGGTCATTTAGGAGGATCTCTCCTTGATTGGCCAGTAAATAATGTTTTAGGGGATTCGCGAAGACATTTGTCTTTTTGGGCGAGTAATAATACTTCGATTGGTGGATGTTGTCATTCTACTTATAATGATACTTCTGTTTGGGGCAAGGCTTTCAAGATGTGGATTAGGGAAGGAGTCTTAGAACCTACTTATTCTAGTTCTACTTGCAAGACTATCAAGACTGCTACAGGAACTACTATTAGTGGTATCTATACCATCGATCCTGATGGCACTGGAGGCAATGTTCCTTTTCAGGCTTATTGCGATATGGTTACTGATGGGGGAGGGTGGACTCATCCGTGTACGACTTGTCAGAATGGATTGAGACAGTATTATACTTTTGATGATGTTTCTGGGACGGTGGTTCCAAATCATGCACCAGGAGTGGCGGATGCGTCAATTACTAATACGACATATGTCGTGAAGTCCTCTGATTCAGTAAGAAGCTATTCCTTGCAATTTAATCCTGGAACAGTTTCATATTATTTAAGTATTCCCGAGACAATGACTAATACATATTCTATGTCTATGTGGGTGAAGACTGCATTAACGCACCAAATTGATTCTCAGTCAAATTCTGGAATAGCAGGGACTTCTGGACAAAGATATGTAATAGGTTCAATGCATCAAGGAACGGATGCTGGGTCAGGGTTATCTTTGGGGACGAACGGAATGTCGGTATATGAACATGCTGGGGATTATATGCCTGCGAGACTGGTTTATAATGCATCGCTGGGGACGGCTTGGAATCATGTGGTGTTAGTCTATAGTAATAAGATTCCTTATTTGTATTTGAACGGTTCCTTGGTAGCTTCTGGGACAGTAAGTCCTAAAGCAACAGTATATTCAAGCTACATGATTGGAGCTGGTCATTATACTTTAGATAATGATTTCAAGATCGATTTTCTAAGGATATATAATAGGGCGTTGACTGCTGCAGAGATATCAGCATTGTATAAAGAGAAAAATATTCCTTAGTTATTTTTGGTGGATAATTTTTCTTAATGATGTTAATATATGCATATGAGTAAAGTTGGTATTATAAGTATTATTGTTGGAGTTATTTCAATTTGTTTTGGGTTTTTTTGTGATGCTGCTGTTGTGAATACTAAAAAGGTTGATGCTAGGTGTAATAACAATTACGCAACAAAAAAGATAGCTTATAGTGAGTTTAACTCTTCATGGTTTATAAAGAAGGGGAAAGTATTTTGTGCTGCTGGGGTTGTCGATTATCAGTCATTGGAGTGTGTTGTAGGGCAAGGTAATACTAATAGGTGTAAGTATTTATGTGATGGAGAAGGAGGGGGAAAGAAAGCAAGTTGTTATTTTGATTTAGAGAAAGAGGATTTGTGTGGCGTTGGAGCTGGTGTAGCTTATTCAAATATTCCTGAGAAGAATCTTTGTATTTCAGGAGCTATAGCTTCTATTGTAGAAGACAGGAAGAAGACATGGAATTGGACTTGTAAAAAATATAATGGTTTGTTGGTGTCTTATTGTTCAACGGTAAAGAGTTGCTTTCAGAGGGGTGATATTGTTTCAGTAGGGCAGAGTTGTTGTGAGGGTTTAGTTTTTTGTTCGACTAATGATACCTCAACAGTTGGTTATTGTAGTGATAAATGTGTTGGGGAATGTAGTACAGCTTATGAGCCTGTTTGTGGAAAGGATGGTAGAGATTATAACAATGACTGTATGGCAAGAAGAGCGGGAACGGAAACTGATTTTGAAGGAGAATGTAAAACTGGAGGAGTGAAATGTGGAATAGCAAGTGAGAAGAGTGGGTATTCATTAGAGGACTCAGCTAATCTTTGTAAGTATGGAAAGCCTTCAGTTGTTTCAGGGAGTGGTCCTTGGAGTTGGTTATGTCAGAGTGAAAAAGGAAATATTATTTCATGTAATTCTTATAAAACAGGAGCTGTTACTGGTGTGTGCGGAAGTAGTAACATGAAAACTTTGAAACAGATACCTACGACTGGATTATGTTCAAAAGGGTCAGCAAGTATTATTAAAGGAGATGTGGTCTGGAGATGGACTTGTGGAAGTAGTGGGGGAGTATTAGTAAATTGTTATGCAGCAAGAGAGGGGTTTAAGGCAGATGGCGTTTGTGCTGTTCCTAGTAGATATTCTTCTGGAGCGATTGATGAGTCAAATCTTTGCAGAGAAGGAATGCCTTCTATGGTAATACATATGGATGGGTTTTGGACATGGGAATGTAAGGGTGTTAATGGGGGCAAGAATGCGTCATGTAAGGAAAAACTAATATTTAATTCAATGGTGGAACCAAGGATGAATGGAACTTGTGGTTCAGTTAATGGAACGCAGGTTGGAGAGGAGCCTAATAGAAATTTGTGTGCGGAAGGAAAGATTAAGGGATTTTATTTTGATTATGCGAAGAATGAGTGGGTGTGGAATTGTGCTGGTTCTGGGGGAGGTATAGTGAGTAAATGTAAGGCATATTATTCTTCTGATTTGGTAAAGACGAATGGTCAGTGTGGTTTAGCAGCTAGTGAACCAACTGAAACAGTTCCTGTTATGGGTTTATGTGAAAAAGGAGTGGCAACGGAAGTAAGTGGTAATGGTCCTTGGTCTTGGATGTGCAAGGGGGTAAGCGGTGGTAAGGATGTGAGATGTAGTGCTACAAGACCTGTTGCTAAGAAAGGAATATGTGGATCTGCTATTAGAAGGGAACATTCTTCTATTCCAGTAAATGAATTATGTTCTTCTGGATTAGCTTCTTCTGTTTCTGGCGAAGGTCCATGGTATTGGACTTGTTCTGGGATGAATGGGGGAGAGGAGATACAGTGCTCAGCTCGTCTTTCTAAGGAGTTGATACCGAGAGAGGAGACAGATAAGTATATGTTATTAGATTTTTGGATTGATGATAAGATGAGGAAAGGCATAAGAGTGTCTTTGAAAGATTATGGAGTGAATGTTTTTATGGCAGCATCGACAAATCCTTATCGCGCTGGGATTGGTCCGGAGAAGAAAGGTGATTATGATTTGACTAAAATTACTCCGGCAGATGGGTGGACTGATGCATATTTCTATCAGCTACCAGAAGATAATAGGAAAGAGATTTTTTGTTTTGATGCTTGGTATGTAATTGATTGGCAGGAAGGGAAGTTGAGTCCGAGATCTCAATTTTATTCAAAATGTATTAAGCTGTCTCCTGGAAATTTTAGTGCTCCTGAAAGTATATCGATTAGAAAATATCCTGTATTACAGGGAGCAATAGTTGTGTCATTATGGGGAGATGGAAAAGAGGTTAAAAACAAGGATGTGGGGTATTCTACAATTATGGTTAGAAGGAAAGGAGTAATCCCTTTGGTTCCTGAAAAGGAAACGACTATCGCTGAGTCTGTAGTTGGGAAATGCAACAACACTGCTTCTTGTCCGAAGTTTGATCTAATCCTTGGAGATGGTAATAAGAGGATTATTGCTTATTTACCAAAAGGAAATTATTGTTATTCAGCTTGGACCAGATATTGTAATGGATATTTTTGTAATAATTCAACTAATACGTCTTATTGGTGTTTTGAGATATGATAGAGGGTTTCCTCCTAGAGGAAAATCTTTTTTTATGCTAGGATAAGGGTAATATTATGGAAAATTGTATTTTTTGTAAGATAATAAGAGGGGAAATCCCTTGTTATAAGGTGTATGAGAGCAGGGATGTTCTGGCTTTCTTAGATATAAACCCGATTAATAGAGGGCATGTTTTAGTGATTCCGAAAGAACATTATAAAGATGTGTTTGAAATAAAAGAAGACCTTCTTGTGGAAGTAGTAAAGGTCTCAAAAATGATAGCAACTAGATTAAAAGATTTCTATCTTGCTGATGGGGTAGATATATTTCAAGCTAATGGTGAAGCGGGGGAGCAGACAGTATTCCATTATCATATGCATGTTATTCCTCGGTCTAAAGATGATGATATAGATTTTTCAAAAATGATGATGGGAGTGGTGAAGAAGTTAAATGAGAATGAATTCGAGGAAATCAAAAAAGCTTTAGAGTTTATTTAGCATAAAACCAGAAAAACATGAATAAGAAAATAAGTAATAATACAATCAATCAAGCTGAAGAAGTAAAGGATGTTTCAAAGAAAGATGTGAAGATGGGAAAAATTGTTAAGGTTAAAAAGGTAGAGAAAGAAAATACTGATGAGATATCATCTAAAAAGATAAGGATAAAAGTGATAGGTGTAGGCGGAGGGGGGAGTAATATTGTATTTGAACTTTCTAAGAGGCTAAAGGATTATACTGCTCAGAAGATAGATTTCGTAGCTGCTAATACTGATAGTCAAGCATTGGCATCTATCGGTAGAAGTTTAAAGACTTTTTCTTTTGGGAATAAGGTTACAAAAGGGTTGGGTTGTGGAAGTGATGTTGGGCTAGGGGAGAGAGCAGCGGCTGAAGATATGGAGAGGATTAAGAGCCTTTTTGCAGATGATAAGGATTTGTATATAATAGTATCTTCTCTTGGGGGAGGAACAGGAACTGGGGCAACTCCGGTATTTGCAAAAATAGCAAATGATATGAAGCTACCTGTACTTTCTATTTTTACATTACCATTTATTTTTGAGGGTAAGAAAAAAACAGATGTATCATTGGCGGCAATAGAGAAGATTAAGGAAAGCGTGAATGCATATATGACATTGCCGAATGAGAAAATATTTTCTTTGAGCAAGGAGGAACTTTCTTTTTCTGAGGCTTTGAGTTTATTAAATGATTATTTAGCTAATTGTTTAGAAGGGCTTTTTAGGACGATATATAATCCAGGATTGATTAATATTGATTGGGCAGATATTAAGACGGTGTTAGAAGGGAATAAGAAGATTGCTTATTTAGATACTGTGAAGATAAAGAGTTCCCAAAATTTGGAAGAGTTTGCAAAGAATATATTGAAGAATCCAATATTAGATTATAATTTTGAGAATGCTGATAATTTAATATTTAATATTGAAAGTTCAAAAGATCTTTCATTGAGTCTTTTGTCTCAAATTAGTGAGAAGATAAGTGTGCATGTTCCTAATGCTAAGATAATTTTTGGTTTAACTCAGAATCCTAAATTGAAAGGAGAGGTAAGAATTACTATATTTTCAACTATTTCTGATGCGAAGAATGCCACTATGAAAGAAGTAAAGCCGGTTGTTGGTAAGGTGAAGCCAGTAATTAAGGATGGGGAGTTGAGTTTAGTAATGCACGAACAGAAGAAAAAAGAAAAGAAGAAAGAAAAGGAGGAAGAGAAGAAAGAAAATGTTGCTATAGAGAAAGAGGATATTTTGACAATTATTGACCCTTTACCAGAAAAAGAAGAGGTTGTGCGGGAAGATGTTGTTAAGGAGGCTGAGAAGGAGATTTTAGAAGAGGATATTGAAGAAGTTTTTGAAGAAGTAGAGGAGGAAGAGGTGGAAGAACTATTTCCAGATTTTGAAGAAGAGAGGATTATAAGGAGGAATGCTCTTGAGACAAAAGAGCTTGAGAGACTGGAGAGGGAGCAGGAAGATAATAAGGAAAAAATGTTTGATATTCCTGCGTTCATGAGAAAAGAAAAAGATAAAAAGAACAAAAAATAATATGAATCCAGAAGTAAAAAAAGCTATATTTCCTATAGCGGGAATGGGAACGAGGTTTTTACCTCTTTCAAAGGTTATTTCAAAGGAATTAATTCCTTTGGTGGATAAGCCATTGGTTCATTATTCTGTGCAGGAGGCAGTAGATTCAGGAATTCAGCAAATTGAATTCGTGACAAGATCAAAGCAGAAGGAGGCTTTGGATTATTTCTTGAGGGATGAGAAGTTGGAACAGCTATTAATTGAGAAAAATAAGAAAGAAGAATTAGAAGCTTTGAGAAGCGTGTCTTTTGATGTGGAATTTTCTTCAGTTGTACAGAAGAAAGCTTCAGGCGATGCTAATGCAATTTATCAAGCATTGAAGTTCGTGGGTGATGAACCTTGTGGGGTGTTTTTTTGTGATGATATTATCCATTCACAGGAGCCTGGTTTGGCTCAATTGATTGAGGTATATAAGAATTGTCAGAGACCTGTTCTAGCATTGAAGAGGTTGCCTGCTGATAAACTTAGTGGGTATGGGGTTATTGATGGAGAAAAGATAGCGAATGGATTTTATAAAATAAAGAGAGTGGCACAGAAACCTAAGCAGGGAGATGCTCCTTCTGATTTGGCAATCTTAGGAAGAATGATTTTGACTCCAGATGTGTTTGAATATTTAACAGATCATAAAGCATTATTGCAGAAGGATTGTTCGATAACTCAGATATTGGGTATGATGGCAGAGGAAGGGAAGCCCGTATACGGGTACGAAATAAAAGGGGAGTGGCTTGAATGCGGAACCCGTTCTTTGTGGCTTAAGTCATTTTTAACATTACTTTTGGATAATCCTGAGTTTGGTCCTGAGATAAGACAATTTTTAAAGAATCATAAGATATGATTGTTTACGATGTAGTAGTGCTGGGAGCGGGACCAGCGGGGATTACAGCGGGAATTTATGCTAAGAGGCAGAATTTGAATTGTTTAGTAATCGGGAAGTCTCTTGGCGGGCAGATGGCAAGTAAGGCTGTGGATATCGAGAATTATCCGGGATTTGATAGTATTTCTGGATTTGATTTGATTGATAAGATGGTGAATCAGTTGAGGGGGAAGGGAGTTGAGATTCTGGAGGACGAGATTGTAAAAGTGGTGAAGAATGATTTATTCGAAGCTCAGACTATTTCAGGTAAGATTATATTTTCTAGAACGGTTATAATAGCAACTGGTGCTGAGCCGAGAAGATTAGCAATAGAAGGAGAGAGTGATTTTCTTGGAAAAGGAGTGAGCTATTGCACTACTTGTGATGGCCCTTTATTTAAGAATAAAAGAGTAGCGGTGATAGGAGGTGGTGATGCGGCTTTTGAAGCAGCAAGATTCTTTGCTAATTATGCTAGTAAAATATATGTTTTGGAGCGAGGAGAGAGATTTTTAGCATCTGCTAATAATCAGGAAATAGTAAAAGAAATGTATCCGAAGGTAGAGACTTATTTAAAAGCAGAGGTTGTTAAGATTTTTGGAGATGATTTTGTTAGAGGGGTAAATTGTGTGATTGATGGCAAGGAAGATAGAATAGAAACGGAAGGGGTGTTTGTGCAAATAGGATATGTACCTGCTACGAGTTCATTAGGAGATTTAGTTGAATTGAATGATAGGGGAGAGGTGGTGTCGGATGATGAAACCTTGGAGACTAAGACATCTGGGTTATTTGTAGCCGGAGATGTAAAAGCGGGTAGAGTGAAGCAAATCATAGTTGCTTGTGGAGATGGAGCGAAAGCAGCGATGAGTGCTTATAGGTATTTGAGAGATAATAAGTAATAATCAAAAAACAATATGGCTAAGATTAAATCAATAATAGCGAGAGAGATATTAGATTCAAGGGGAAATCCGACAGTAGAAGTTATATGTGAAACTGACGATGGCTATTTCGTTGATGGGGTACCTTCAGGAGCATCTACTGGAGCTAATGAAGCTTTGGAGTTAAGAGATGGCGATAGTTTTAGGTATCAAGGAAAAGGAGTCTTGAAGGCGGTAGATAATGTGAATAATATAATTGCTCCTAAGGTAATAGGAATGGATCCTGTTAATCAGAAAGAGATTGATGATGTGATGCTTGCTTTAGATGGAACTGAGAATAAGGGTAATCTAGGAGCTAATGCTATATTAGGAGTGTCTATGTCTGTTTGTAGAGCTGGAGCAAAGGCGAAGAATGTGCCTTTGTATCGACATGTTGCTGATTTAGCAGGGAACACGAACGAGCTATTCTTGCCTAGGGGAGGTTTCAATATTGTAAATGGAGGAGCACATGCTGGAACAAAGTTGGATTTTCAAGAGTTTATGATAATGCCTAATACGGGTAGTTTTAGGGAGAATTTGAGAGTTGCTTCTGAAACATATCATTTATTAAAAGAGTTTATAAAGGAGGGTTATTCTAGTGCGGCAGTGAATGTGGGAGATGAAGGAGGTTTTGCGCCACCAATAGAGCTTCCTGATATTGTTCTTGCTTCAATTATGAAGTCAGTTGAAGACCAGCCTAATCTTAAGTTTGATATTGTAATGGACGTAGCTGCTTCACAGTTTTACAAGGATGGGATATATGTAACAAATATGGGAGCTTTTAATAGTGAAGAGTTATTGAGCTATTATGAGATGTTAATGAAGCAGTATCCGATAATCGCAATAGAGGATCCGTTTGCTGAAAATGATTGGTTTGGTTTTCAGGAGATTACTGCTAGGCATGGAGAGAATCTAATTATTATTGGTGATGATTTGTTGGTAACTAATCCCAAGATAATCAAGGAAGCAAAAGAGAAGAATGCTTGTAATAATTCTCTGCTTAAGATAAATCAAATTGGCTCTATTTCTGAGACTATTGAAGCTGCTAATTTAGCAAAGTCTTATGGATGGACCAGAATGGTGTCTCATAGATCTGGAGAAACTATTGATGATTTCATTGCTGATTTTGTGGTGGGAATTGGGGGAGAATTCATAAAGTCAGGAGCTCCAGCAAGAGGGGAGAGACTAGCGAAATATAATAGACTAATGAAGATTGAAGAAGAATTGAATAATAATTAATCAATCAAAAATATATGGCAAGAATAAGATTATTTACAACACCTATTTGTCCTTATTGCATGACTCTTAAGAGGTTTTTAAAGGAGAAGAATATAGAGTTTGAAGAGATTGATGTAACGGAAGATTTAGAGGCTCAGGAAGAGATGATTGAGAAGACTAAACAATCTACTGTACCGGTATTAGCTATTGATGATGATTTTATTGTAGGGTTTGATAGGAAGGAGATTGTAGAAAAATTAGGATTAGAGGATTAGTATTATCCAGCCTTAAAAGGGCTGGATTTTTGTTTGACACCTTATATTATGTGCCGTTATAATGGGGTTGTAAGAAGAGGTAATTGGAGTGGTTATTTAATAGTATTTTCTAATCCAATAATGAGCATGAAACGAAAGATGTGAAAGTTAGCATTTCTTGACTTACGTGTTTAAAGTTTTTAAATAGATTCTTCTTAGCTTTTTGCATCTTTTCAGCGAATTCGTTGTCACTCATACTATAGGCTATTTCATCTAATGAAGCAATCGTGACTCCTGGTTTTAGGTATTGTTCACAGTTAGGGATGGATTTGAACTTCTGGTAAGGAGTCATGTATGTGTCATATTTCTTCCTTTCCTTGCCCTTCTTGTCCGTATAGGTAGTAGCGAATCCGCAGGGGTGATGATAGTTGAGGTAAGGGTTGAGATAATCTTTGCAGAAGGCATTGAGCTCCTTTGCAAATTTCTTAGGTATGTGAGCATATCCGATATGCTTTCTGATTGAAGAGCGGTTCTTAGATTCTACTAAGGCATTGTCATTGGTGTGTCTTGCTCGTGACTTGGTTTGACTTATCATCAGCTTGTTCAAGAGCTTGGCTATTATCTTGTTAATGTATTCTGAACCGTTATCAGAATGGAAGTTGATTACAGTAAAGGGGAACATCTCTAGCAAGGATTCAAGCAGTGGAGCTAGATATGCTTCTGATATCCTCTCTACTGTTCCTACTATTTCCCATTGAGTCACTTCATCCACGATATTGATGTGATATACCCCTTTCTCCTTGTCCTTATCGCCTTGATGTACTGAATCTACGCGTAGATAGCCTGGTTTTCCATATGGCTCTGGCTTCCGCCTTTCTCCTATGGGGATGGAGACGGAACAGGTCTTGTTAACGGTTAATGAATGTGATTCATATTGTCTTGTTTTCCTTAGGTTGTATATGTGAGATATGGATACCTGGCTAATGTTAGAATATTTGGATCTTCCGAAGACTTCGAACTCCCTTACTAGTATCCCTTGGGTTGCTGGTCCTGATATCCTGCCATGGAGGTTGTCAGTCTTGACCAGTAGAGAGATGTCTTCTGCTCCGTATTTCTTGACGAAGGAGTTCCTTCTCTTCTTCTTCGATGAAGATGCTTTCTTATTCTTCTTCCTGTATATTATCTTCGTTATCTGGGAATCGGATAAGCTAGTCATCTTTTGGATATATTTTCTTACGACTCCCTTATCATTCTTCTTTAAGGACCGGTACCTGAATCTGATCAATACGGCATCGATCCATTTGTATTTTTCTTTCTTGGAAGGGAATCCTAGCTTGGGGCTCATATCCAGCTTGGCAAACTCCCTAATCTGGTCTATTGTAATCATGTGTGAGTCATTCATTGTTATTGTCATAAATCAATGATGCTTGATTCACACGCTTTTGCAAGACGGGCATGGTTTCATGCTCGTTTTGCTTTGGAAAGCGTTACTCATTTCATGCTCATTTTGTATTGGATAATGCTTTAATTTGCTTTTTTATTATTATAAAGGTATAATAAAATAGTCCTTTTAAAACTGCTTCCTGTAAGAATCAGTTTTTTTGTGGGCACAAGGAGATGAGAAGAAATGAAAGACAGGGATTTATTAAGCAAAGATGCTTATGGAATAGCTGGAGCAAGTAATGAAGATATAAGAGAGGCTAGGTTTTTTCTTGTATGTATGGCGATAACTCCGATGGAGATATTGGAAGCATATTTCTTATCTTATCAAGATAAGGAGTTAGAAAAGATGTTCTTCTCTAAATTAGAGAGAATAGATTTGGCAAAAGGGGATTGGAAATTTCTTCTGGATAATAGTAGTAAGTTTGGATTACCTGGATTGCGAATTTATGCTGAGGAGAAGTTCTATGAATAAGGCCAGACATTATTTTTGTCTGGCCTTTTATCATACAGAGAGATAATGGAAGATACACCAGAAGTGGCTGGCTGTACCAAGAAGGACGAAGATATGAAATATTTCATGGAAACCAAATCCTTTAAAAGGGTTTGGTTTTTTTAAGGCGTAGATTACTGCTCCGATAGTATAGAAAGCTCCACCGATAATAAGCCACATTATTCCTTCAGAAGAAACGGTTTTTGATAAAGGGTAAATAAGAAATATGCTTATCCATCCCATTAGTATGTATATTCCTGTCGATCCCCATCTTGGCATTTTGGCCCAAAACTTTTTAAAAAATACTGTTGAGATGCCGAATATTGCTATAATCCATATGGTAATAAAACTGGCTGTTCCAAGCATTCCTTTTAAGGCAATTAGGCATAATGGTGTATATGTTCCAGCTATGAGGATATATATCATGGCGTGGTCAATCTTTCTAAAAATATCAACTTCTTCAGCGTTTTTTCCGAAGAGGTGATAGAGGCCACTGGAGAAGTACAGCATGATCATACTTAATCCAAAAATAAGGAAGGGGAATATTTTATCCCATTGATTGGTGTTGATGGATGCTATTAGGAGGAAGACTGTTCCGACGATAGCTAGAATGCCTCCAACTATATGTGAATATCCGCTTATTGGGTCTTTTATTTTCATATGAGTAATATGATATATCTATTTCTTGATTTTGTCATGTGATGAGATTGAAAACATTACTTAAGTCAGGTATAATTGATTTAATATATTAGAATAATAATATTATAATGGAAACACAAAAGAAGAAGATGCGTGTGTTAATCCTAGGACATCTCTTGGGGCTGAAGGATTTAAAAGAGATATTTCCTGGAGGGAAGATATTGTACAAATTTTCATTAGGAAGGAAGTTGATGGAGTGGGCATTGACCTTGAAGGATTTTTCGGTTCTTTCAAAGTTTGATGTTCTGGGCGAGACTGATGGATATTTTGTGGCGGTTAGATTGACTGCAAAGCAGATGATGACGTTACCAAAAGAGGAGGTGAGGAAAAAGATTTTGAATGCAATACTTTATTCTCAGGATGAGTTGGGTTGTGATGTGGTCATGTTAGGAGCTTTAACTGCTCCTTTAACTTCTGCTGGGGCATGGCTTCAGGGGCAAGAGGGATTGACTATAAGTATTACTAATGGGAATACTTATACTGTTGCAATCGCTATCAAAGTGACTGAGCAAGCTATTGGATTAGCTGGATTAGATTTATCGAGAATCAGGATTGCTATAGTCGGTTCAGCAGGAGTAATAGGGGAGGGAATAACAAAGTATTTTGATGATAAGAATGCAAATCTTATCTTGATAGAAAGATCTTTGGACAGGTTTGAGAGATTAGAATTGCATGGAGATAATCATGTTCTTACAGATAATTTATCTGATATGAAAGAAGCGGATATAGTGATTACTGCTACTTCTCATCCTGATACTTTAATCACTTCGGAGATGCTTAAGAAGAATGCTATTGTAGTAGATGTGGCTGAGCCTCCTGATGTTTCTCCAGAAATAGAGAAGACTAGGCCTGATGTGATATGTATAGATGGAGGAAGGGTTAATTGGGAGAAGATTGATCTTAAGACAAATTTTGGGTTGCCTAAAAAGATTGGATTTGCTTGTATGACAGAAGGATTAATGCAAGCACTGGAGAATAGAAAGGGTGATTATGTTGGTTCGGTAACTCAAGAGCATTTGAAGGAGACGATGGAGTGGGGAGAGAAGTGGAATTTTCCTCCGGCTGCTTTTACTTCTTTCAATAAGCCACTTGATCTAAAAAGATTCAATAAGAATAATCAATAAATTAAGCATATGGCTAAAAAAACAGATATCCAAGGAGATAGGAAGTGGGAAAAGCTTTATTCAGGAAAACTCGCTCTCAACATGGAAATACCTGAGAAGCCGATTCATTATTTTTTAGATAAAGCTGCGATTGAAGATCCGGATAATGTTGCTCTGAGCTTTTATGGGAGAGATATAAAGTATGGAGAGTATAAGGAGCTTACTGATAAGTTTGCTAAGGCATTGCAATCAGAAGGAATTCAAAAAGGTGACAAGATAATGATTTTAGCTGCTAATTGTCCTCAGAATATAATAGCATTATATGGTTCATTGAAGGCAGGAGCAGTTCCGGTATTGCTTAATCCTTTATATACTGCGAAGGAGTTAGAATATTTCTTTAAGGATGCTCAACCTAGGATTGTTTTGTGTTTGGATGCTTTTTATGCGAAGGTGTCGGAAGCTGCGAAAGCGACTCCTCAGATAGAGAAGATAATTACAACAAATGTATCTGATTATTTTTCTCCTATTAAAAGAGTATTGGCTAGATTACTTAAAAAGGTAGAAGTAGTGGATTGTGAGGGGTCTATTCTTTTTGATGACTTTATTGACTGTTCCAGTGATTATAATGAAAGGGAGGTAGATGTAATGGAAGATCCAGCTGTAATTGTTTATACTAGCGGGACTACTGGAGATCCGAAGGGGGTGGTTCTGACACATTATAATTTTGTGTCTAGTGTTGTTTCTATTCAAGAGTGGCTAAGGGAAATTACGCCTCGCTGCTTCATGTTAGTGATACCAATATTTCATATCTATGGGTGTGCTGTGGTTTTAAATTGGCCTATTCTTGCAAAGGGTAAGCTGGTAATTGTACCTAAGTTTCATGTGAAGGAGACAATAGGATTAATTAGGCAACATAAGGTGGAAGGATTTTTCGGAGTACCTGCTATATATTTGGCATTGATTAATTATTTTAAGGAGAATCCGAAGCAAGAAAGATTGACTTCACTTAGATTCTGTTCTAGTGGTAGTGCGCCGATAGCTTCTTATGCTTGGCAACAGTTGGGAGAAATTTTTCCTAATGCTAATCTTACAGAGGCTTATGGTCTTTCTGAAACTACTGGACCTTTTTTGATGGATCCATATTTCAAGGGATATGAAAAAAAGTTTGGTTCAGTTGGAATACCTTTTCCAAGAACTGATGTTAAGATAGTTGACCCGGAAACATTGGAGGATGTTTCAATAGGGGAGAATGGGTGTGTGGTGGTGAAGAGTAATTTAATCTTTAAAGAGTATTTGAATAAGAAGGAAAAGACGGCTCAGGTGTTTAAGGATGGATGGTTTTTAACAAAAGATATCGGTAGGATGGATGAGAGAGGTGTCTTTTATTTAGAAGGGCGATTGGACGATATGATTAATGTGAGGGGGGAGAAGGTGTGGCCGAGAGAAGTCGAAAAAGTATTAGAAGATCATCCTAGGGTGAAGGAAGTAGCTGTAGTGGGAGTGAGAGATGATTATTATGGAGAAAGAGTGAAGGCTTGGGTAGTGCTTGAGGCAGGGTCCTCTATTAATGAAAGAGACTTAATAGAATTTTGTAAGGAGAAGCTTACTATGTATAAGGTGCCGAGAGAGATTGAATTTTTGGATGAGCTTCCAAAATCTAATTTAGGGAAGACGCTGCATTATAAGTTGAGGGAAAAATAATGGAATCTATTCCTTTTGTCATATACCTCCTGGTACCAAGTAGTCTAATTATAATGGGTGTCGGGATATACACGCATATTAAAGCTCGTAATAAGGAGAGTTTGATTTTCTTATTCTTGACTATTGCCCAGTCATTATTTTCTATTGGTAATTTTTTCTTATGGGATAGCTGTGGCATTGATAAGGATGTAATATTCTGGGATAGATTGTTATACATTCCTGGTATTATGATGCCTCCGTTGATATATCATTTTACTTTGGAGTTTTGTAACAGGAAGACGGATAAAGATAAATTATCATTAGGAATCTCTTATGCTCTTGCTTGTGTTTTAATAATGATATCTCAACAGAATTACTTTGTGAATGATGTTTTTAACTATAATTGGGGGTGTCATACGGTGGCTCAGACTGGGCATCACTTCTTTGCAATATATGTATTTTATTATGTTATTAAGAGTATTGTTTATCTATATCATTTTTGGAAAGGAGAGAGTAATGATAGTTCAAGGAAGAGTCAGACTTTTTTTGTTTTCTTGGCCTTTCTAGCATATTCTTTCTTGGCTTTGGTTATAATCGTAGCGTATAAGATACCAATATATCCTTTTTTCTATTTAAGTCTTCCTCTTTTTGCTTTGTTGATGACTTATGCGATAATTGAGAAAAATGTATTCGTGTCAATATTTGCGATAGATGTATTGATGGTTGCTATCTTGATTATGGTAAGCACGTTTCTTCTTTTTCCAGAAGATACTTTGATTAATGCAGATTTTTCTGGAAGATTGTTCTTCTTTGTATTAATACTTGCAGCTAGTTTTTTTCTTATTAAGAAAAATCATGAAGAAATATCGAGAAAGGATGAGATTGAGAGGGTTAGTCGTTTGAAGTCAGAGTTTATATCGATATCTTCCCATCAGTTAAGAACACCTTTGGGAGCAATAAGGGGATATTCTTCGATGATGCTTGAGGGTGACTATGGAAAGATTAATAAGAAGATGCATGAACCTTTGACATATATTAACGATGCTTCGGTTAGGATGATAAAATTAGTTAACAGTTTACTTGATGTGAGTAGGTTGGAAAGAGGGAAGTTGGAATTTAAGTTAAGTCAGAATGTATCAGTGAATAAGATAATAAAGGAGTGTATTGATGATGTTACTTTAAATGCTAAGGCGAAGGGGATATATATAAAGTTTAAGGAAGATGATAGTATTCCGGTAATTAGAGCTGATGAGGATAAGATAAAGCAATCAATACATAACTTGATTAATAATGCAGTTCTTTATACACAAAAAGGTGGGATAACTATTACTACTAAAAAGAAGAGAGCTAAGACTATATTTATTCAGATAAGAGATACGGGGATTGGGATTGCTAAGGATGATTTAGAGAAGATATTTAAAAGTTTTTCTCGAGGAAATGGTGCTAGTCAGATATATACTCAAGGAACTGGATTGGGGTTATTTGTAGCTAAGAATTTTATCGAGATGCATAATGGGAAGTTAAGAGTTTCTTCTGAGGGGGAGGGGAAGGGTAGTCTATTTTGTATAGAGTTACCAGTAAAGAGTTTTATTGAAGAGAAGCAGGATTTTAATTTGACTTTTGAAAAGGACAACGGATGATTTTTATGAAAAAAGCTTTTACCCTAATAGAGTTGTTGTTAATTATAGCTGTCATTGGATTATTGACAGCTTTTATCGTAATTAATTTGGGTGAGAGCAGGTCAATGGCAAGTGATAGCAAACGGAAGACGGATATATCTAATCTGTATACTAGTATATTAGGGAGAGGAACGATAGAAGGAGCTTATCCTGAAATGGCTGCTGAAATTAGGAATGGTCAAGTTCCTGAAGATTTAGGGGTATATATTAATCAATTCCTTAAAGCTGTGCCTGATTCTATTAATCCATACTTTTACCTTTCTGATGGAAAGGATTTTGCTGTTGGAACTATATTAGGAGATAGTTCTTGTTTTATTAAATCTACTAACCCTTCTTTGTTTGGGGAATCTGCTTGCGATTCATTCAGGACAGCGGGAATAGGTTTAGTTCAGAATTTTATGATGCTTCATGGAAGTATTAGTTATGATTTGTCTTGGAGTATACCTACTTCTTTATTAGTTTTGCCGACGAGTAAAGTGTCTTCGGCTATTGTTTGTATCGTTTCTGAGAATGAGCTTTCTAGTTTTCCAAGTGATACGGAATTGTTATCAACTGGAGAGCTAGTAGCTTTAGTTAATAACGCTTATGCAAGCTATAGGATAACAGTAGATAATCCTGATCGTTATTACTATTGTAAGACCTACAGCTATGATAATACTGTAGTGACTGTTCCTGGAAGTATTGGCTCTTCTCCTAATACTAGTGCAGGAGGGTTTTCTTCTTCGTCTTTGTATTATTCTGCTATTCCTTCATCGTACATACAAACATCATCCATAGAACCTCCTAATCTGGATGGGACTAGGACAGTAGGAGGAAGTACTAGTGCTAGTTTTTCTATTAGCGAATACAGGGATCCTGACGGAACTGGAAATATATCTCTTTCCTGGGTACCTGGATATCTTTCTACTCATACTTTAATCCGAAGAACTGAGGGTGATACTTACGATCCTTCTATTGCCCCTAAGAATGTCTCTGAGGGGGTTGTGGTATATGATAAGACTAATGACAGGAATGGTGATGATGGATATGTGGATCCAGGGGTAGAGCATATCCTTGTTGATGGTAATCTTAATCCTGATAAGTATTATTGTTATTCTGCTTGGGCTTATGTAGTTAATTCTGATTTGTCTAAGACCTATTCTAATGGCTATGTATTAGCTTGTGGTTCGGTTCCGTTATCGGCTTTATCTAATCCTGTGATTAGCGCAACTACTAATTCTTTTAGCTTGTCATGGGTTAAGGGTTCGGGGAATAGTACTGTTATTAGAAGGATGATTGGTTCTTCTCCAGAGACAATAGATCAAGGTACATTAATTTATAGCGGAGAGGGAAGTTCTTTTATTGATAGCGATCCATCTCTGCAGAAGGGGGTTACATATTGTTATTCTTTGTGGTCATATGATACTGCCCTGCAATCTTTGTCGGAAGACAAAGTATCTGTGTGTTCTGAATTGTTTCCTTTGGGTAATCCATCAGGATTATCTTTGAATGGTGCTACGTCTAGTAGTGTTAATCTTTTTTGGATTGCTGGGGAGAACAGCACGAGTTCAGTTATTAGAAGGCAGGTAGGCACTTCTCCTACTGATAGGACTCAGGGTACTCAGGTATATTTTGGGGCAGACACGTCTTATACCGATGAAAACCTTCCTTCAGAAACGAATTATTGTTATTCTGTTTGGGGGTACGATAGTAGTACTGATAGTTATTCGGAAGGGTATGTTTCTAATTGTCTTTCTACATTGCCTTTATCTGGAACAGAGGTCGTTTCTGTTACTACAGCTACTGATACTAATATATCTATTAATTTTACTAAGGGGGTAGGGGCTACTAATACTATAGTTAGAAGGCAGATTGGAACTGCTCCTTTAACAAGAACAGAAGGTGTTTTGGTGTATGATGGAACTGATTCATCTTTCTTAGATAGTGATCTTGTTCCTGCTACTGAGTATTGTTATTCTTTTTGGTCTTACAATAGTAATAATGGTTCTTATTCTTCTTCTAGTACTGCCTGTTACAGGACTAAGCCCTCTTCTGTTAGTGGATTTAATATCACCGACATTGGTTATACTTCTATGTCTCTATCCTTTAGTAAGGGAGTAGGTTCAACTAGTACTATCATTAGAAGGCAGACTGATATTGCTCCGATGGAATTGACTGATGGGTTATCTGTTTATAGTGGGTCAGGAGAGTTATTTGCTGACAATGGATTAATGCAGGGAACAAGATATTGTTATTCTGCTTGGTCTTATGATGGAGTTAATTATTCGGACTCTAAAATCAGTATTTGTGGAGATACTATCTTAGTAGGGGTACCTCAGGATATTAGTCATTCTAATTTGACTCAGAATAGTTTTTCATTGTCTTTTACTAAGGGAGTAGGAACTTCTCATACTGTTATTAGGAGACAGATAGGGTCTGCTCCTTTAAATAGAGAGGAGGGGATAGAGGTGTATAGAGGAATAGCTTCTTCTATTGATGAGTCTGGGTTAATTCCTTCTACTGAGTATTGTTATTCATTATGGGGATATGATTCTAATAGTGATTCTTATTCTTTAACGTATAATTTTTATTGTGTAGAAACAGGTGAAGTTAATCATCCTACTAGTATAACGACTTCGGGGGTGGGGTATACGAGTGGGACAATATCTTTTGTCAAAGGAATTGGTTCGGATAGTACTATAATTAGAAGGTGGCTTAATCGACCTCCAAATAGGAATGAAGGAGAGCAAGTGTATAATGGGATTGGGCAATCATTTAATGATACAGGGTTATGGAATTTGACCAAGTATTGTTATTCTTTGTGGGGATATGATTCAGGATCTAATACATATTCTGACGAGTGGGGTTCTGTGTGTTTTCAGACATCATCACCTGATGGAATATGCGGCCCTGCAAATGGGACTAATTCATTAACTATGCCAACTGAAGGTCTTTGCGATAATGGTATTTATGAGACTATGATGTCTATGCCAGAAAGTTTGGTGTGGAGCTGGGGGTGTCGAGGAGTCGACGGCGGTAGTGATGCAACATGTTCAGCTAATAAGATATTGAATGGAGTCTGTGGTTATGCTGATGGTGGCAGTACGATAAATCCTCCGACTTTTGATTTATGCAATACGGGAAATCCTAGTATTGTATCAACTGGTACTTTATTTACTTGGACGTGCTATGGTTCTGGGGGAGGTAATAATGTGGAATGTTCTTCTATTGATATTATTAGAGGCACTGGCAAGGACGGAGCTCTAAGCATCTCTCCCTCTTCTGCTACTACTTACAATCTTAATACTACTACTAACTGGCCAAGTGTAACTACAGCCCCAGGAGTGTATTTCCAAGTAACTGAGAATAGAGCTGCAGGAACGAGTCAGATAGTTATCAACTCTTCTACTGGAGCAGGATTATCTATTGGAGATGAAGTATTGATAATCAACCTTCAAGGAACTTCTTCTAATAATGCCAATGTTGGAAAGTATGAGACAGCAAGGATTACTGCTATTACCCCTAACTCTCCTTCAGGAAAGACTACCCTTACTTTTAAATCTTCATTGATTAATGGATACGATGGTACTACTCAGAAGATTATGGTTCAGAGGATACCTAATTGGACTAATGTCACTGTAGGAGCTAATGCTACTATTACTGCTAATGCTTTCAATGGAAACATTGGAGGAGTGGTAGCTTTTAGAAGTAGTGGCACCCTTACAATTAGTGGTATTGTTAATATGGATAGTAAAGGATTTAGAGGAGCTACTGTTAATGGAAGAGGAGCTTGTGGATATCCATGGCCTACTGTTGCTGGAGATAGGGGAGAATCATATGCTGGCAATAATACCGTTGTTGCTACGAGCAGATGTGCTTCAGTTTTAGGTAATAGAGTAGCCTTAACTCCCAGTGCTGGTGGCGGAGGAGGTGGAGCAGGGTCTACCAGTTCTGGAAGAGGAGGTGGAGGAGGTGGAGCAGGATCATATGGTTCTGCCGGAACAGCTGGAGCTACTTCATCTTATTCAGAGCCAGGAGGAGCTGCTGGAGCTACTTATGGAACAGCTAATCTCTCTAAGATATATCTAGGATCAGGAGCAGGAGAGTCAGGTTCTACTGTGAACACTGGAAATACTCCTGGAGGAAATGGAGGAGGTATTATCATGGTATATGGAAACACTATCAACAGCACTGGAACTATTACCGCCAGAGGAGCTAATGGTTCAGCTGGAGGTACTACTGGAAGCGACGACTGCTGGGGAGGCGGTGGTGGAGGTGCTGGTGGATCCATCATGATCTATGGAAAATCATTATCAGTCGGAACTAAGAACTATGCTAGCGGAGGTTCAGGAGGAGTAGGTTCTACTAATGGATGGGGAGGAACCTGTGGAGCTGGAGGAACAGGAGGTAATGGAAGAATCGCTTTCAGATATCTTAATACTGTTTCTGGATCAGCTACTCCTGCTAGTAGTAATAGTGTTATTACTGGCTATTAAATAGTAAAAAGACTCTTATATTTTAAGAGTCTTTTTATTTCCGTAACAAATCCGTAAGCCGAATTCTGTTTTATGTAATCATCTATCTGGGATAATAATTACTTATTACCTCGAGCGAACTACTTTTTTCTCCTCAAGAAGAGGAGATTTGTTCTTGCTTCCGGGTAAGAGTTTAGCCGTTTCACTCCTAGTATTACTATTAGGACTCATCCTTCATTTCTGAGGGATGCCTTATCTCTTTCGATCTAAGGCGTCTCTGTTCGCATCTCTTCCGTATTACTACGGATGACGGGTGTTACCCGCTACCTTTTATCCTCAAAAGGATGGAAGTTCGGACTTTCCTCCCTACTAGGCAGGGCGATTACTCAATCTGTTACGGTAAAAATATTCTAATGGTTCTGTCTAGCTTTGTCAAATTAGGTAAATTAGGATATTATAATCATATTATGGTAGCATTAGAAAAAGTAAAGAAAGTTATAAATTCGAGTCAGGGTTCTATTAAAGGCGCTGCCATTATTATAACAGCAGCTGTTTTTTTGAGTCGCTTATTGGCATTGATAAGAGATAGGCTTTTAGCAGGATCTTTTGGGGCTGGAGCTGAGTTGGACATATATTATGCTGCCTTTAGAATACCAGATTTGGTGTTTAATATATTATTTGCTGGAGGGGTGATGGTTTCTCTTTTACCGATTTTTAGTGAGTATTATAAGAAGGATAGGGAGGAGGCTTGGAAAGTAATTAATACGTTATTGAATTTATTTGTTGGGGCTTTTCTAGTGTCTTTTTTGATATTTTATTTGTATACGGCTGAAATAATGTCTTCGATAATAATCAATTTTGAGCCAGTGGCTCAGCTGAAAGCTATAGAGTTGAGTAGGTTAATATTTATCAGTGTTTTGTTCTTCGGGATTTCCTCAATATTTTCTACTATACTTAATTACTTTAATAGGTTTGTGGCTTATTCTATTGCTCCTATATTGTATAATTTAGGGATAATCCTTGGAGTGTTTTTCCTTTCTCCTTATTGGGGGGTTTATGGGGCAGGGTTAGGGGTGATATTTGGAGCATTTTCTCACCTGGCTATTCAAGTTTATCCAGCAATTAAATGTGGTTATTATTATGATCCTAGGATATTTTTTAATCATCCTGGATTGAAAAAGTTATATCGTTTGATGGGGCCAAGAGCAATAGCTGCTTCGGCGGGCCAGATAAACTTTGTTATTGCGACTGGTATTGCTGCTAGTGTTGGGGTGGGTGCGATTTCGGTATTTTATTTATCAAATGGGTTGAGGTATTTGCCAGTAGGAATACTTGGGATATCATTTGCTACAGCAGCTTTCCCGACTTTTTCTAAATACTGGGAAGAAGGAAAGAAGAAGGATTTTTATGAATCATTTAAATCAGTTTTTATGCAGACCCTGTATATATCTTTACCAGTAGGTTTTATGATGTTTATATTGAGAGATGAGGTAGTGGCTTTGATATTGCAAACGGGGCAATTTGGTTCAGCATCGGTCCAGATTACGGCTGCTTGTTTAGGTATGTATTGTATTAGTACTGCGGCTCAATGTTTAGCACCTTTGATATTAAGGGGGTTTTTTAGCCTGAAAGACACTTTGACTCCTGCTATTATAGCAATTATTTTTGTAATAATGTCAGTGGTGCTGTCGAAGTTGTTTGTCATTTTGTTTCAAACGGAGAATATTCTTACTGATTTAATACGTTTTATTTTTCAGTTAAATGGAACGGTTAATTTTGAGTTATTGGGTTTGGTGCTTGGCTTTAATTTAGCCTTGGTATTTGAATCAATAATATTGTTGTATTTCTTTTATCGTAAGGTAGGTGATTTTGGGATAAAAGATATGATTAAGTCCTTTACCAAAATGCTTATTTCTGCAATAGTGATGACGATGGGGTGTTCCTATTTCCTGTATTTCCTGAACTATATATTAGAACCATCATTAGATAGTCTTCTTGGGGTGCATATTCCAACTCCGGCATATATGATTATTAACTTGTTGTTAGTGTCTTCCTTAGCGGGATTTATGTATTTACAGCTAACGTCATCATTGCGTTGTTCAGAAGTTGGGTACTTCAAGAATTATATAGCAAAGAAATTAAGATTAAAGAAAAAAGATGGAGATTAGAAATTTTGTTATTATAAGTCATATTGATCATGGAAAATCTACTTTAGCAGATCGGCTTTTGGAAATTACGGAAACTGTTCAGAAGGGAAAGATGCAGTCTCAGTTTTTGGATTCGATGGATCTCGAGAGAGAGAAGGGGATAACGATTAAGATGACTCCGGTGAAGATGATATATAAGAAAGATGGAAAGGAGGTTATGATAAATTTGATTGATACTCCTGGTCATATTGATTTTAATTATGAGGTTTCGAGAAGTCTTGCTGCAGTGGAGGGGGCAATATTATTAGTAGATGCGACAAAAGGTATACAGGCACAGACGATAACTAATTTGGATTTGGCTAAAAAAGAAGGGTTGAAGATAATTCCTGCTATAAACAAGATTGATTCTATTCAGGCAAGGCCAGATGAGACAAAGCTTGAAATAGCAACATTTCTTGATATTGATATAGATGATATATTTTCTATCTCTGCGAAGACTGGTGAAAATGTTAGGGAGTTATTGGATAGGGTTATCTCAGAAGTTCCTTATCCTGAAGTGGATGAAGAAAAGCCTTTCCGTGCTATGATATTTGATTCTAAATATGATCCTTTTTTGGGGGTAGTTTCTTTTATTAGGGTAATGGAAGGAAAAGTGTCTAGTGGGCAAAAGATATCACTGATAAATTCAAAGGCTCAAAGCGTGGTTAAGGAGTTAGGGGTATTTAAGCCTGAAATGACTCCTATCAATGAATTGAAGTCAGGGGAAATAGGGTATATAGCGACAGGAATTAAGGATCCTGAAAAGATTCGTATTGGTGATACGATTGTGCATATGGGTAACGAGAGCTTGGTAGAGGCTTTGCCTGGATATAAAGATCCAGAACCTAAATTGTTTGTTTCGATGTATCCGCAGGATCAGGAGGATTTTGAAACTTTAAAAGTGGCTTTATCAAAATTGAAGCTGAATGATTCAGCATTGTTTTATCAGCATCAGAATTTTCATATTTTTGGTAGAGGTTTTCTTTGTGGTTTTCTTGGAACATTACATACGGAGATAATAATGGAGAGGCTAAGAAGAGAGTTTGGGTTGGAGTTAATTATTGGGGCTCCACAGGTTAAGTATAAGGCTATGGATGGAAAAGGGGAGGAGGTTGTTATATATAATTCGGCGAATTGGTCTGATTCGTTTAGGTCTTTTACTGAACCGTGGGCAGAGGTGAGGATAATTATAGGAGAGTCTTATTTAGGTAGGGTTTATGAGTATTTGAGTGATTTAGAAGGAAAACACATGGAGTCATATCCTTTTGGGGCTGGTAGGTATATGTTAATATATGAGATGCCTTTGAGAGAAATAATAGGGAAGTTTTACGAGAATCTGTTAAATATAACACAGGGGTATGCATCTTTGACTTATAGAGAGTTGGAGTATAGACCGGCTGAGTTGGTAAAATTAGAAATATATATTAATGGAGTGAAGGAAGAAGCTTTTTCAAGAATAGTGACTAAGGAAAGATCTTTTCAAGATGCAAAGAAGTTGGTAGAGAAGTTGAAGCAGCTTTTACCAAGACAAGCTTTTGCAGTACCTATTCAGGGAAAGATTGGAGGGAAGATAATTAGTAGAGAAACAATAAGTGCTACAAGAAAAGATGTTCTTGCTCCTTTGTATGGAGGGGATTATACAAGAAAGAAGAAGCTTTTGGAAAAGCAGAAAAAAGGAAAGCAAGAACTAAAAGAAAAAGGGGAAATAAGAATCCCCTCGGAAGTTTTCCTGAAAGCTTTTGAAGACTAGAAAGCAGGAAAGATTAGTGATATAATGGTAGCGAAAGCTATCAATAGAACTATAATTATAGTAATCACTCTTGTCAATTTCTTCTTGAATGTTTGTTTAGCCATATTTTTAAGTTTGTTAATTACAAGAATATGTTAGCAAAAAAGTTAAAAAAAAGAAAGACTACTAAGAAAAAGAAAGAAAAGAAGTTTCCTGGTTTATTAGCAATTGTTTTTGTTGCTTTTGCTGTTTATTTAGCATACACAAATATTATGATTTTTCTAGAGAGGGCTAGGATTAATTCAGAGTATGTTAGTTTGAATAATATTCATGGAGATTTGGAAAAGGAGAAAGAAGTGTTGAAGATGCAATTAGGAGAGACTTATACGGATGAATATGTTGAAAAGGTGGCTAGGGAAGATTTAGGTCTTTACAAACAAGGAGAAAAGGTTATTGTAATAAAGAAGGATGAAGGTCAGATAACAGAGATGGAGGGGAAGGTTGTTGAAGAGAAGAAAGATATGCTAACTCAGGTTCTTGACTTTATAAGAGGGGTAATAGGGAAGTAGGCCAGAGTGGCTTAATGGTAAAGCAGCTTTTTCGTAAAAAGAAGATTGCGAGTTCGATTCTCGCCTCTGGCTCAGAAATAATGAAATGGATATAGATATAAGAGAAAAAATTGATGATTTAAAAAAAAGAGTCCTCTTTTTGGAGGACCGTCTTTGACTATGCTTCTTTAGCGAATAGATTATCATTTTTGAAAAGTGAGATGGAGAATCCTCTTTTTTGGGAGGATAGGAATAGGGCTGTGGAGATTTCGAAGGAAGTAGCAGACATAGAAGAGGAAATTGATTTTATTAAAAGGACTAGAAAGGATTTAGGGGATTTAGAGGATATCTTCAAAATAGCTGAAGAAAGTGATAATATGTATCTAGAAATAGTGAATGGATTGAGTCTTTTAGAGCGACAGATTAAAGCTAAGGAGATAGGGATATACTTTGATGGGAAATATGATAGAGGGGGGGCGATAATATCAATATATTCTGGAGCTGGAGGGCAAGATGCTCAGGATTGGGTGCAAATATTGTTTAGGATGTATGGAAGGTTTTGCGAGAAAAATGGGTTCAAAGTAGTAGTAATAGATGAGTCATATGGAGAAGGAGGTGGTGCTGAAGGTTTAGAGGGGTTGAAATCAGTTACTTTTGAAGCTTCAGGGAAATTCGTTTATGGGCTATTAAAAAAGGAAACAGGGGTTCATAGGCTGGTAAGGATTTCTCCATTTTCTGCTCAGAAGCTGAGACATACTTCTTTTGCATTAGTAGAGGTTTTACCAGATATGGAGGATGGTGGAGATATAGAGTTAAAGGACGAGGACTTAAAGATTGATTTTTATAAGGCCTCTGGTCCTGGAGGGCAATATGTAAATAAAAGAGAGTCAGCTGTTAGGGTAGTCCATTTACCAACTGGAATAACGGTTACTTGCCAGTCGGAAAGGCTTCAAGGGAAGAATAAAGAGAGGGCGATGAAAGTCCTTTCTGCGAAGTTGTATCAGTATAAGGTGGATAATCAGGTGAAGGAGTTATCAGAAATAAAAGGAGATAAGGTTTCGGCTAGTTGGGGGAATCAGATAAGATCATACGTTCTTCATCCATATAAGTTAGTTAAGGATTTAAGGACGGGAGTGGAGTCGACCAATCCGGATGATGTCCTTGATGGAAATCTTGACCGGTTTATAGAAGAGGAAATAAAACAAAAATAAACATATGATTGAATTTAAAAAAGTTACAAAAGACTATGTTTCCAATATTGGGAAAGAAGTGAAGCCTGCGTTAAAAGATATTTCTTTTTCTGTAAAGGAGGGAGAGTTCGTTACTTTATGTGGAAGGTCTGGAGCAGGGAAAACTACAATACTGAAGATGATAGCATGTGAAGAGAAGCCTAATTCAGGGAATGTTTTCTTTTTTGGGCAGGATACGTCGAAAATTAAGAAGGGGCAAGCTTTTGCTATTAGGCAGCAAGTGGGTTTCATTTTTCAGGACTTTAAACTTTTGTCTTATAAGACGGTATTTGAGAATGTTTTTTATGCTCTTGAGGTAACTAATCAAGAGAATAAGAAAACTCAAGACGATGTGATGAGGGTCTTGGATCTTGTAGGATTGTCAAAAAAGTTTAATAGGTTTCCTCGAGAGCTCTCGGGAGGGGAGCAGCAAAGAGTTTGTATTGCCAGAGCTTTAATACATAGACCGAAAGTAATACTTGCGGATGAGCCTACTGGAAATCTTGACCCATACCATTCTAGAGATATTATGAAAATGCTGATGAAGATTAATGAGGGAGGGGCAACGATAATTCTTTCTACTCACGACAAGGAGATAGTAAATTCTATTAAGAAGAGAGTCATTACAGTAGAGGATGGGAAGATTATCAGAGACGAAGAGAATGGAATGTTTTTCATTTAATCAAGATTTTAATTAGTAAATAACTTATTCAATTAACAATGTTTAAATTTATCAAAAAAGTCTTAAAAGGAGGATGGAGTAATTTTAGAAGGCAAGGGTTTCTTAGTTTTGCGACATCATTGATAATCTTTATAGTAGTGTCGCTAGCCACTTCCTTGTATTTTTTTGAGCAAGGAGTATCTTTTGTCTCTGATAAGATAAGAGACAAGATGGATGTATCAGTATATTTTAAAGAGAATGTGACTAGAGAGAGTATATTAGAAATTAGAGAGAAGGTTATTAAGATGCCTGAGGTTAAAAGTGCTGAATATGTGTCGGCAGAAGAGGCTTATGAAAGGTTTGAAAAGAATCATCAGGATGATGATTATCTTAAGTCCTTGTGGGCTATACAGGTTAATCCTTTTTCAGCTTCTTTATTGATAAAGACAAATCAGACCGAGGATTATAAGGCGGTATCTCAGTATTTTAAGACTGAAGAGATGGCACCATACGTAAGGGAGGTTAATGATTATAAGAGGGGAATGGTAATTGAGAAGTTTTCTAATATGGCAAATACTATAGAGAAGGTAGGGTTTTTCTTGACTATATTTTTAAGTTTAGTAGCCTTGGTAATTGCTTACAATACAGTAAGGTTAAGTATTTATTCTCAGAGGATGGAGATAAAGGTTATGCATCTTGTAGGGGCTAAGAATAACTTTATTAAATGGCCTTTCTTAATACAAGGAGCTTTATGTGGTTTCTTTGCTTCACTAGTTTGCCTTATTTTGTTTTATGTGCTATTTTATTTCTTGAAAGATAGCTTAGTTTCTATTACCGAAGGGTTTGATATATATGCAATATATATGAATAATCTTTCGTTGGTTATCATGATTCAGTTCGGAACTGGAATTGGTCTGGGCTTGATTTCTAGCTATTTTGCTGTTAGAAAGTATTTAAAAGGTTAGTCCTTTGGGCTAGCTTCTTGATGCGGGATCTGCTAATGGTAGGCAAAAGGACTCTGAATCCTTGAATCTTGGTTCGAATCCAAGTCCCGCAACATGCTTAAAAAGACTATATTAATAATACAGTCTTTTTTTATGGATAAAAAAAGAGCGTTTCATTTTTTGAAACGCTTTATTATATAGAGATGATCATCAATATATTTTTGGAGGGGTTACGACTCCTATTCTATTAATAGCTGGGTTTACAGTATTCGATGATGGTTGAGAAACAGTATTCGATGATAATTGAGAAATAGTATTCGAAGATGTTTCAGGAATTGTATTCGAAATTGTTTCAGGAACTGTATTCGAGTCTCCTCTTATTATATTAATTTTTGTATTGACTGGATTGTTATTAGTATTGTCTGTGCTGGGTAATGTATATGTATTGGAAGATTGTCCTGCTAATGGCATTACTCTTACATTGAGTGTGGCCATTCCACTACCGCCTCTATTGTCCGAGACCGTTATCCTCAGTACCATGTCTACCGGACTTGTAATATATGTCGGGGTAGTCACGGTTGTCGTAGCACCGTTCGGGTTGCTGATTGCACCTTCGCTGGCGTACCAGCTGTAGGTAATCGGGTCACCGTCCGGGTCGGATGCCGTTGCTATTGCAGTGATCAGTTCACCAGAGTTAATGGTCGTTGGACCAGAAACACTGACAATTGGATCTCTGTTTTCTGGGATTGGTGTTGGTGTCGGGGTAGGGGTACTTATGGGCATTACTCTTACATTGAGTGTGGCCATTCCACTACCGCCTCTATTGTCCGAGACCGTTATCCTCAGTACCATGTCTACCGGACTTGTAATATATGTCGGGGTAGTCACGGTTGTCGTAGCACCGT